>JGI24699J35502_11134196_pt1 | contig 51872 bp, 39 predicted proteins | sample TergutMp193P4_FD_35502 | JGI IMG/M metagenome (IMG submission 35502)
TGCTTACAATCTCACTCCACAGAAACCCGCTTTGAATATAGAAATCATTGACAGGAACGCTATTAAAGAATTCGCATAAGTCGAACTGACGTTAAATTAAAAATTATTCATTAACTATATATGACCTCAATATTATCCGAAATTATTTCTTTCTTAAAGAATCCCTATTCTCAAACTTTCAAAATATTAAACAGAAAAGAAAAGTTTCAATATATTCTTAAGTTAGGACTTTTTATTTTATTGATAAATATTTTGTATTTGGGAGTATTATTATTTTTACACTCTTGCATTTATCCAATATACCTGATTTTGATATCCGATTACTCCTTATTTATCTTTTCAATTTATTACCTGTTTTTTTCTTAGGAACAATCATTTCTTTTTGTCGCTTGCGATTTGGTTTTTTTTATGACTTTCTTTTCCATGCTGGATGGAATTTTTTGTTCTTAATTTTTAAGACTTGAAAATGAAAATTTTAAGAACTATATTAATTGTATATGCTATTTGTAACTTTGCTTATTTTGTATTAGGATATTGCAAAATAATACAATACCTGATCGTTTTTATTCGGGAGGAATTTTTTATATTTCTACAGTATTGCTTCTTATCTGTTTATCAAAATTTTATAAGCGAAGTTATAAATAGTCTCAGATTATTCCAAAAACTGTTATTTAAAAATATCTACAGCAAAACAATATATACTGTATTCCGTTGTGGTATTTAGAAAGGGACTTTGACACCCACAAACAATCAAAATCTATGCTTGATCGAAGCAAAAACAATAGGAGAAAAAAATGTGCTGATAGTATCTCAATGTGCCTTCCTTACTAAAGGGAGATTCTTTCCCTTTATAAAGCCAGCAACTTTGTCCCCTATTCCCCGCGCTCGGCGGAACTATTGTCGAGCTGAAGCTATAAGAGTCTATATCGCTTTTATGATTATTATTCTCAAAAATTATCCAAACGAGAAAAGTTTGGATGAGTTCTAATATTAATTATTAACTTTGTAATCTTATGTGAACGCTTATGGTGTTAAATAAATTAACTCAATGGAAAAGGGGAAGGTTTCTGTCTATGAGAATTACCTTTATTTTTTAATAAAATTACTATGAAACAAATAAAATATATTGTATTGACATTTTTGTGTGTTTTGAATATTAGCTTTTTATTCGGTCAAGAAAAATTGTTTGACAGTATTTTGGATAAAGTCGGAAAAAATGTTGATAAAAATTATTATACAGATTCCATTTCCGCTGTCCGACATAGTGAATATGTCATAAATGACTCTACTAAAGAGTTTCTAAAAGTAGTCTGCATTGAATATTTTCCAACGCCTATGTGGGCAATTGACGGAAAATTTTACCATCAAAAATACGGCTTTAATGATTCGGTTTTTCCAAGAAAATTAATAGGTTATCTGATTTCGGCAAAATTGTATAAAAAAGATGAATCGAACAATTTAGGTTTCACTCATCCACACCGGTTTGGAAGTTCTTATTCCCATATTGATATTTGTGATTTTAATTCTACCGTATCGACGTTGGTGTGGAAGAATAGAGATAAAAGAAGGGTAGAAGTAGAAAATAAAATCGAGAGCAACCTCGCTGATCCAATTAGAACGCATTTATTCGACACGAATGATCAGGCTGGAAATCAAAATTCCAAAAACCTAATAGAATATGGAAATATGAATGGTAAGAAAATAGGCATTAGCAATTCAACAGCTACAAATATTCTTCCTCAAAAAATGACAATGCAATCTACTCCTATCTATAGAAAAGTTTCCGATAGTACGTTTTATAAGGTTGAAGATATAGCATACAATAAAATGGATTGTTATCAACTGACAAAGACAACAAGAACGCAATTTATTTATACGGATGCTGAACGTAAAAGATTTGAAGAAGAATTAATTAACGGAGGGGAATATAGCTATAGTAATCTGATTAAAGGCGAGTATATGCCGGAACAAGAAAAAAACGAATTTCGGCAGTTGGTTGAATATTGGGCAGGCGGAACAATTGATACTGAAAATTATATTATTACGAAAAAAAACTTTGCCATACTGTTATTTACAAGTGAACATCAACAGCAAAACAGTCAAGGACAATGGGTTGAAGGCGAAAAAATCATTGAAAAATATCAGGAAGGAAAAGATAAAAAATATCATCAAACTTACTATTTAAAACTTGTACGCAATTATAAAGGGAGCTTTCTAAATTTGGACAATATTCTTACCTTAGAAATTCGAACGCCTATAAATAAAGCTTTTTCTTTGGATAATACAAAGATTCTTACAAATGACTTTTCTATAATGGGTCTTGCAAATAACGCCCATATTCTGAATAGCAGTTATATAAAATATGAAGATTTTTGTGAAAGAGTTGACCATTTAGACGACGCTATGTTGTTGGACTGGAATAATTATGAAAAATAAATTGTTTTTCCTTACGCAGAATTATGCATGATGAATTAACAATGATTCATGAGTTAACAGAAGAAGAATTTATCCTGTATTGTGGCGGTATTTTTGATAATTTATGGGAGTTCTTAGGATACATTTTTACTGATCATGCAAGAGCGGTTATGTATTCAGATAATGCGCCATCTGTTTTAGCATATAAGTAATTTATTGAAACTACCATCTTCTCATTTTGGTGATGTAACATGGTAGTTTTATTGCAATAATAAATAATCAAATGAAACTACAGAAAAAAGACACTGTCCAAAAAATTGTGTAAATGAAAACTAGGGGTAAATAAATTCGTATTTTTTAATTTATTTGTAACTTTGAAAAAACAAAAGAACAATTATGGACATTCCGAAAGAATTATTAAGTAAAGAATTTCTGTCTTAATTTAGGAGTCAGGAAGAAGTAAGTCAATTTATGAAGGAGTTACATGCCAAAGTTTATGAACAACTTCTGGAAAGCGAAATGGATTTACATTTGGGTTATGAGAAGTATTCCAAAGAAGGGAATAATACAGGTAACTCCCGTAATGGAAAGTACCCCAAACGCATTCAGACAGAACATGGGGAGCATGATATATACATACCTCGTGATCGGGAAGGGGAATTTGAACCTGTTATTATCCCCAAGCATCAAAGTCGGGGCTTATCCATAGAGAAGCTGGTTATATCCCTTTATGCAAAAGGGAGGAGTGTATCGGATATAGAAGAAGAGATGAAAGAAATTTATGGGATTAGTCTGTCTACATCTGCGATATCCATTATTACCAATAAGATAAGCCAATCAGCAATAGAATGGCAAAATCGTCCATTAGAAAGTCTGTACTTAATTGTATGGATGGACGGTATAGTCTTCAAAGTCAGGGAAAATGGGAAGGTCATCAACAAGACTGTATATTTATGTGTAGGATTGAATAAGGAGGGCTTAAAAGAAGTTTTAGGCATGTGGGTTGGCAAGACAGAAAGCTCCTCCTTTTGGCTTGGAGTACTGAGCGATTTGAAAGCTCGTGGAGTTGAGGATATCTTGATAACCGTTACGGATAACCTGAGTGGATTTACCGACACCATCAAAAATGTTTTCCCGGAGTCTATCACTCAGATCTGCGTAGTACATCAAATTCGCAATTTCTGTCGTTACGTGGTTTGGAAAGAAAAGAAAGCATTGTTAAGCAATTTGAAAAAATGTTATATGGATGCTTGAAGAGTGTCAACCGCGATATCGAAAAGCTAAGGAAAAGTTTGATAAAACATCAGGATAATGTTTTCAAATTCTTATTCCACCCCAAAATACCTTATGACAACAATGCTTCCGAGAGAAGCATCAGACCTATGAAGCTCAAGCAAAAAGTTTCGGGTGCTTTCCGTTCCTTTCAGGGCGCTGTGACTTACGCCGTGATTCATTCCATAGCCGATACTGCAAGAAAAAACAATCAATCCCCTTTCTTGGCGCTCAAATTAGTTGCATTTGGGAAGTACGGAAAGCATCAAAAATTATCTGGCAAACTCCGATTGCATGAGTTTTGTATCTGTTCATGCCGTTAATAGAGAAATTCTCAACGGTGAGTTCAAAATTATAGCGATTGAGAACCTGCGAATTACGCGCTGGTTCCATTTCATTTACCTGCAAGGAACACCCGACGGGTTTGTGCAAAAATTTATGGCTTTTGTAAACAATACACAGTGAACGGTAAATATCGGCGAAATAAAATATTAATTCCGTATTCTTTAAAATATCTCTTGTACGGTAGGATAGGGGAGGATAAGTCATTATACTAATTTGTATGCATTAATTTTTATTCTGATAATGAAAAATTTACATTTAATTGGGGAGAACTACCTTCTTTGGTTTTGATGCAAATAGACCACAATTAATATATCAAATGTTCATGAAAGGTAAAATTAACTCAATGAAATAATGGGAAAACTATTTTATTATTTTATAATGCCCTTTGGCAGAGAGAACAAATACGGTATTATCCTCCACCTCGTAAACCAGCCTGTGTTCTCGGTTAATCCTTCTTGACCACATTCCGGACAGTTCATGCTTTAATGGTTCAGGTTTCCCTGTGCCGCTAAAAGGATGTTCTGCCAACTCTTCCAAAAGTGTAAGCAACTTATTGAGAATGGATTTATTACCGGCCTTATTGTATGTGGCAATATCTTCTTTAGCCTTGTCGGTAAAATCTAAATGATACTCCATTATTTATAAGCCTAAGAATTCTTTTAGATTTTCTTTTTTCACTCTTGTTACTTTTCCCTCTTTAGCCTGTTGTCGGCTTTCCAGTACTTTTTCGACAAACTCTGGATTATAACTTTCTTCTTTGGAAACTTCAAATGAGATTTTAAGGGCTTGCATAAAAGCCTGTAAGGCGTTTACCTGCTCTACCGTTTTGGGGTATGCTATGAATATACCTTGTGTTTTCATAAAGTGGTTACATTTTTTTGTAATTGGAATAATCAATACTTAACTTCCGGGCAATCTGTTTTTGTATCCATTCCTGTTGCTCTCTTAACCGTTTTATATTTGTTGCTATATCCATTGTTTCCTTGATTTAATCAGAGCACAAAAGTAGCGAAAAAATGTAATAATTAAAATAAATATCGAAAAATAAAATTGATTTATTGAGTGTTAAAAAAATTGTTGTGCAACAGACACGAAAGACTCTACGCCGAGCGCGAGAGATAAATCGTTATACAAATTTACATAACAAAGCAAAAACATATAGAACGAATAGCAATAAAAAAGCAAAACTTTAATTAATTGATTAATAATTAATTATTATATTTATAACTTTTTCCGTAAAAAATTCAGTGGAAAAAGTTTGTTTTGTTGCTTAAAAGCACTAATTTTGCATGATAATTTAATAATTTTAATAATAAATAACCATTTTTTAAAAACCAGTTTTTTACATATTATTTTATGCGTCAATCATTTTTTGTTATTGGAACAGCCTTACTTTTTTCTTCCTGCTATCAGGAAAAAGGGATTGATCTTGAAGCAAATTTTGAAGTTACGGTTATAAATAATGATTACTCTATTCCTGTTGAAATTTCTCTTACAAACAATAGTCAAGGAGCTGACCAGTACTTCTGGACTTTTGAAGGAGGCATTCCAGATGCATCCACGCAAAAACAACCCGGAAATATTTGGTACAAATATCCGGGAACTTACACCATAAGATTGGAATGTCGAAATGCTTATCACTCGACTACAAAAGAATATACTTTGCAAATAGATTCTGCTATTCAGGCTGGATTTGAAACATATATCCGAATTAATGATTTCGCTCCTGTGACATTGGATATTGAAAATCAAACGAGCGGTTCCACTTTTTACCAATGGCAATTTGAAGGCGGAAAGCCGGAATCAAGCACTGAAAAAGATCCGCCGCCTGTTTTGTATGAAAACCCCGGTGAATACACCATTCGTCTGATTACAGGAAATGAAAGGGAAACGCAAGAATTTATCCAGTCGATTAAAGTACTTCCCCGTCTGGAAGCTGATTTTACGGCAGACTACTCATTCGAAGACGAAGACAGGGAAGCTCCGGCAGTTATCTTATTGGAAAGTCAGACAACCGCTGTACTTCATTACAAATGGGAAGCGCCGGGCGGAATAATAGAAAATGATACAGCTCCAAATACCTCAGTCTATTTTGAGCAGCCAGGTTCATACACTATTTTATTAATGGTCGATAATGACAAAGAAACCAAACTTATTTGGAAAGATATCGAATTATCTCCTAATAGAAACCTGCTGTCTTTTAATGATATTCGGTTGGGAATCAATTCTTCCAAAGAGGATGGTCCCTTCTTTTCAGGCTATTTAAGGGAAACGTTGAAAGAAAATGAAATCAATGAAGACAATGGAAAATTGATTGATTTCGTATTTTTCGGACTGAACGAGCGCTTCAGTTATTGCCGTTTTCTTTCTCCCGATTCTGCCGATCTCTTTACTTTCAATACTATCCCGCAAGCAATTAAAACATATATTGTGAATGATTTGGAAAAAGCTAACCTGAATTTCTCAACAAGTATTTTTGATTTAATGGAAAATGATATACCCTTGCGTTTGTTGGATATCAAGTCTAATGATTCGGGAAATCTGTTTTTTGAATTAAATGCATTTCCCCGCCTTATTTTGTTTGAAACTGACGATGGACGAAAAGGAGCCATTAAAATAAAGGAGAAAATAATTGCAGGGAGTAATTCTTATATAAATGTGGATATAAAGATGCAAAAAACTAAAAAATAAATAATTCATAATTCATAATTTACTTGAAAAAACTCTTAACGATACTAATCCTGGTTTGCGGAATGTCGATGACTGCTTTCCCGCAACAGATTGACCTGAATAATGCGAAAAGCAATTTCTCTAAAGAGAATTGGCTGAAAATGAGCGGAGGAGTATCGGCGAGTTCTATTTTTTATACAGGTAACGAAGCTTACCAAAGAGACCCATGGAACTATTTCCTGAACGGAACTGTCAATTTTAATATTGCAGGATTGATTGACTTGCCTTTCAGTTTCAATTTTACCAATTCCGGCGCTAATTACGCTTATCCTACTATGCCCAATCGTTTGAGTATTCATCCTGCTTACAAGTTTCTAACCGGACATATCGGGGATGTTTCTATGAGTTTTTCCCCCTATACTTTGAACGGCCACCAATTTACGGGTGTAGGCTTGGATGTCAATCCAAACAAGCCGTTAAAATTCAGTGTAATGTATGGACGACTGCAAAAAGCCGTTGAATTCGGGAATGGGAGCAATACGGTACAAGCTGCCTATAAACGGATGGGCGGCGGTGTTAATCTTCGCTATGAGAAAACTGGATACCAACTGTCCGCCTCTTTGTTTACGGCAAAAGACAATGTCAATTCTTTGGAGTGGAAACCAGACAGCCTGAATATTACTCCTCAACAAAATGTTTCGGGTAGTGTAGGTCTGGGATTAAATATAGTTACAAACCTGCAATTTACTGTCGAGTATGGAATCAGCCTTTTGAACCGGGACATCCGGTATCCGGATAAAGAAAAAGACGAGGCATTCCATGCTTTGAAAACAGGCTTTAATTACACATTCATGAATAATACCGTAGGAGTTGGCTATGAAAGGATTGATCCGGGATATACAACTTTGGGCGCTTATTATTTCAATAATGATTTGGAGAACATAACCGCCAGCTATGCAAGACCTTTTTTCAACAATAAAGCAAATATAGCCCTGTCGGCTGGCATACAGCATGACGATTTGAAAAATCGGAACGAATCTCAGACTTCCCGCTTTGTCTTTTCGGCTGATGCAACTTATTCTCCATCCGACAAACTGAACTTTTCCGCTTCATACACCACTTTCCAGACGCACATGAACCTGCGTTCTCAATTTGATTACATCAACGAACTCACGCCTTATGATAACCTTGATACCTTGAATTTCACGCAGTTGTCGCAAAATGCAAATCTCAATACTTATTATCTTTTCGGTGGAGAAGACCTTAAACATCAGCTCAATTTATTTTTGAGTTATCAGGAAGCAGCCGACAAGCAAGGTGATATTATCGCCGAAGGAAGCGCTTCACTTTTCTATAATGCTGCTTTGAGTTATGGACTTCAACTTGTCCCCAAGAATATGAATATCAATCTGAGTCTGAATGCAACCCAAAATAAGATGAACCGGCAAGACATGTATATTATCGGTCCTACCTTAGGCATCACAAGCCGGTTTTTGGGACAAAAACTCAGTTCAGGAATAGCCGTTTCATACAATACAAGCTACATGGAATCAGCCAAACAAAATGAAGTTTGGAATCTACGGCTTAACGGCGCTTATACGTTGCGGAAAAAACATCTCTTTTCCCTGACGGCTATTTACAGGAACAATGCAATCCTCAGGAATGCATTGATGGCAAAGACAAATGGACTTACGATTACAACAGCATACAGTTACCGGTTTTAATTATGAGGTTATGAAAAACAAGTTAATTTTATTTTTCGGAATCATTTCTCTTTTTTTATCGGGCAATTTGTTGCAAGCGCAGCAGTTGAGAGCCTCCTATCCGGTACAGGTCAATGCCGTTCTGTTGCCTCCTTATACCCTTTACCTTTCCGATTTCTGTAATTCCCCAAGGGAAAAAATCATCCTCATGCTCCAGAATCGCGACATTATGGAAGGCGATATTAACGTTCGCCTGCACGTAAGCATTCATGCCGGAAACATTCAGATGGAAACTAAGGACTTCAATGTCTTGCCCGTCTTCACTTTGCCGCCGGGTGTACCGACCAAAATAGACCAGTCCGACCTGTGTCCTTATTTCCAAACCAATAACCTCAACATTACAGGTGCTTTCGATGGAAAATTCCCTGAAGGGATGATAGAAATATGCTTCTCCGTTTTTGAAGCCAACAGCGGACAACTGATATCACAGACCTCCTGCGCCCGCGCATGGGTTACGCTCAACCGTCCGCCGCTGTTGAACCTTCCGCAGAACAAAGCCAACTATCCTTTCCGCGAACCTCAACAGATTGTTTTTCAATGGACTCCCCGCCATCAGGCTTTAAGCAATGTCGAATACGAATTTACGCTGAAAGAAATCTATGATTCAAGCACAGGCATAGAAAACGCTTTTGCCTATTCGCCAACGCTGTATTCAACTACCGTATATAACACCAGTTTACCTTACAATACTGCTATTGACCCTCCTTTTCTTGAAGACCGCACTTATGCATGGCAAGTGAGGGCAGTAGTCCGCGACGGCTTCGAAGAATTGAATATTTTCGAAAATAACGGCTTCTCAGAAATCCGCAGTTTTTCGCTGATGCCCGCCTGCAAACCTCCGATAGCACCTTCTGCACGACAGGAAGGCAGCTATGAACGCATCGAATGGACGCCGTCGGATCCGGACAGACAACAGGTAATTGCTTATCGCGGCAAAGAAACCCAAGGAGCATGGCACGTGCAAAAAGCGAATCTAAACTATGCCAACATATTGGATGCAGCCCCCGGCAAAGAAATCGAATACAAAGTCGGTACAGTCTGCGTGGACGGTACTGTTGTTTACAGCGAGGTGCAGACTTTCATTCTGGAAGACTGGCGTGAAAATCTGCTTGCGCAATGCGGCAGCGGCAATCAGTCCAATATCACGAACCGCATGCCAATGCCGGAATTGAACGTAGGCGACGTATTTATCTCCGCCGGCGTACCGGTAACGATAACGCAAATCAGCGGGAGCAACGGCATTTTCTCCGGTTATGGATGGATGGAAATCTCGATACTGGGCGAATTAAAGTTAGCCTGCAAATTTACTAACGTACAGGTCAATTCCGACGGACAGCATTTCGCCGGAACTGTCGAATCAGTGTATGATGCTTCGGAGAGCCAGATAGCGAACTTGGATTTCATTGATCAAGGCGGCACTACTGTCGGCGATACCAATACCGGTGATATTTGGACAGACCTGCAAACCGACTTGACAGTTCCTCCGGGAGGCGGCATCAACTACGATCCCAATACCGGTACATTAGTTATTACCGATGCCGAAGGTAATCCGGTTGGTAATATTGAACTTCCTCCTGAAATTGCAGACAGAATTAACAATGGCGAATCGTTTACCTATACCGTACAGGACGGTAACGGCGACATCTATACAATTACCTCCGACGGCGAAGGCAATGCTTCGGTCGAACAAACCGGTTCTACCGGCAATGGAGGTAGCGATTCGGGACAATTCAACCCTAAAATTGTCAATTCGCAGGATGCTGTCGTTACCTTCTCGAAAGGTTCCGGCAAATATGCTTTCGACGAATGGATAAATGGTTACGAACAGGCATTACTGATCAGGGACAAATACGAAAACTTGAACGGCTATTATGTACCCTGCAAGTTGATACCTCCCGGTCGGACGGATAAGGTTGCGTTTGAAGTAAAACAGACAGGAAAGGAAAAAATCAATGCAGACTCGATTATTTTCCGTTCCGGAACCGGCACTGAATATATTGCTAAAAACGGTGAAATCAGCATAACGGGCGGTAAAGAAAACGATGCTCAGGATATTTACGCCTTGTATCCCGATGGAAAAGGCGGATTCAAAACACTTGGCAAGTTGAAAGTTCTTTCGTATAAGGAACTTAATCTGAACGTAAAAATAGTACCGGTTAACGGCAACACGATTGACGAAAAATCGGTAGAAAACTATTTGAATAATGAAGTCTATGGGAAGTTGGGCATTAGCTGGACGGTGAGCAAAGACGAAAACTTTAGTTATCCTAACGAAAACTTACAGTCTGAAGGCAGCAGCTTTTTCTCTCTTTACACTAACGAGATGAAAGCCCTGAACGCAGCTTACAAATCACAGCGCGGCGTCGATAAGCAAACGGTTTATTTGTTTGTCATGAATACTGGTAATGTCAAAGGATACGACTTGGCTGGCGACATGCCTCGCGGCGGACAGTTCGGCTACATTTTCAAGAGTTCGGGAAACATCAATCGCACCATTGCCCATGAATTGGGACACGGTAAATTAAAACTGCGCCATACTTTCGATAACGACTATGGAAAATTAGTCACCACTGACAACCTGATGGATTACAGTTCAGGCACGCACCTTGCCAAGTGGCAATGGGATGTAATTTTCGATCCGGCGCTGTTGGTTAGTCCGTTTGAAAGTGATGAGGAAGGGATGAGCCAAGAAAATCCGATGGAAGCTCTATTAGAAAAGGCTACTCAATTAAAAAATGAATTTGGTAATGTATATGCTATTGTTCATGGTTTTTCTACCGATCCGGGACACGTGAAAAACAAATATGCATACGAACAAAATATTATTCCAAAAGACTTAGGAGGAATTATACCTATATATATTCAAGGATTTTACTCTGAAAAAGCGAAAATATACACAAGTGTATTATTTTTTGAATATTCGGATGAAAATAATATGAGTATGGGAACGGTAAGTACCAATTATGACCTTCGAGGAAATCTTAAATCGGCTCTACAGATTAGTAGCGATATTCCTTATTTAGCGGTATTGGTTCCGGAAGAAAAGGCTCGCGATTGTACTCCTTTTATTGGAGACTTGAATCAAGAAGCATTGTCTGCAATCATGAATAATGAATTTACCGGTTATTACAAAAAAATGTTGATAGCCGTAGAAAATTGTACACAAGAAGGCACCTTGTTGATTTTCGCCAATGGTTATAGGAAGGTGGAACCATTTGAAAAATTTCTTGATCCTATAAATACCCCTACAGAATTTCCTAATACAAACAATGAAGTGTTTACGAACGATATTAATAATTATTGGGTAGGAATGGATACTAAATTTATAGAACGATTGAAGCCTAGAAAAACGGTTTATGTTGATGGTCACTTCAGTCTGACCACATCGAATCATTTAACATTACTAAATTTCATTTCAAGTTATACTTCTTTTATAATTGCCCAAACAGATCCGACAAAGAGCGTAGTGCTGGATACTAAGCCTAACAAAGCTGGATTTAATGAAAGACGTAAGGGAGGTGCAATAGCTGGAGCAAGAATATTAGACAAAATCAAGAAGGGAGAATATGCTATGCGAATAGATAATAAAGGCAATATTCTTGATAAGGTGGATATTGTTTGCCACAGTATGGGATTTGCCTATGCTTTAGGTATTATCGACGTTTTGAAACAGGCAAAAATACCATTGGGGCGGTTTTACATTATAGCTCCTGAAAATGCTTGCAGTGGAGAGGTGAATGTGAATGAATGGGAACAAGTCTGGCAATATGGAACAGATGAGGCTAATACGCCTTTATTGTTACAGGATGGGGTAGCGCCACAATGCCCGGTAATAAATATCGGAGATAGAAGGGCATATATTCCATCCGGTGAAAAACAAGGCTTTATAGAAAGTCATTTAATTGAAAATTATGGTTGGATATTTACAAGAGAGAAAGGAGTAGAAGGTTATGTTACACCAAGGAAATAAAATAATAATAAATATATTTATTATTATTTTATTTCTTGGATGTAATAATAAATATAAAGAATATAACTCAAAAGAGATAAAATATATAAGGGATAATTGTATGAATAAATCTCAGAATTTGCTTGGTGATGAATACCTGTTTATTTATAATTCTGCTATAGATAGTATCAATAGTTGGATTGATAACAAAATAAGTAATTACACATATTGGAACTCTTTAATAGATTATCAATTAGACTCTATTCTTTGCGTCAATAAAGATAAAAATAAAATCATAATGAGCATCTTGCTACCTTACATGGGTGAAAAAGGTGTTCAAGACGACATTAAATATTTTTATGGAGTGAAAATAGAATCTCAATGGTATTTTTTTTGTGGGCCGACATTGGCATTGCCCCGCGAATATTACCAGAAAGACATTTATACACCATTATCATTCGAAAAATTAAAGCAAATAGCAACCATGAATATTTATAAAGGGTATTTGAAGAAAGGGAAAAAAGGAGAATGGGAGATTAATGAGAGTTTTTTTTCAGATATGACAAGTGCAGCTTGGTCAAGTAATTGGCAAACCAATACACAGGAGCAATGGGATTCTATTTATGTCTCAATCATAAACCAAAAGTGGGAAAACCAATGGAAAGCAAAAGCGAAAGAAAATTAGCGAAAAGCGAAAATTATGGAACGGTATTTAAATAACTCCCGCTCGGCGTAGCGTCTTTCGCTACGTCGAGTTAAAAGCAAAGCTCCGGCTTTGCAAAACATATAATAATAAACGATTAAAAAAAATGAATATAGAATGGAAAAATAGAGAACCGGTTATTGGCAAGTCAGGAGACTTGCTGTTAGCTCGACGTAGCGAAAGACGCTACGCCGAGCGGAGGGGGACGGGGAACGAACATTAGCGAAGCAGGTGAAGCACAATTTTGGTCTCCTGAAAATCCATATTCTTTCAAAAATATACAAGATTATGCACAAAAATACGGAATACCTGAAGCAAATTTAAAAGGAGATGGCATTTTCTTTGAAGTCGGGAAAATTCCAGAAAATGTTCCTTTCATAACTAGAGAGGCACCTGGAGTTGGCAATAGCGGAGGAGGAGCAATTGAGGTAGTCGTTCCATCAAAAACCATTAAATTAGAAACTTTTAGTACAGTAAAATTTGAATAAAATAAATTCTAATGGAAGAATATAAAATAAAAAATTGGAGAGATTTTTGGAATATTTTTAATAAACTAATATGTTTACTAAGAGATAACAATCAATTAGATGTTGTTTTAGATTTCAGAGATGCCCAAAAATATGTAAACGGATTTACAGATGGGTGGTATGAATTTATGATTGCATTTGAAAAAGCAATAGAGACACATAAAGAAAATTTAACCATCGAAGAGTTAAATATTGCTGTTTTTCTTAAAAATTATCTCTCTGCCCAATTAAGTTAAAATGAAAAATTTTTCACATATTAAAAATAGAATAAAATGGATATTATATTATTAGAAAGAGAAATTGTATTTATATTAAAGCAATATGGTTATAATTTAGAAGCAATATCTTTGGAAAATTCAGAATATGGCACAATAGGAGGAGAAATATTTGGTAATATTATTAGTAATTTGATTGAGTTGAAAAAAAATAAAAAAATTTATGATATAATACAAGATAAATTAGACATGATTTTGGGCTATGCAAAGTTAATAGGGCGATTAAATGTATAGTAAAATTTGAATCATTTACACAATTTTGTGGACAGTGTCTATTTCCCTCTGTGCTCGGCGTAGCGTCCACGCTACGTCGAGTTAGAAGCAAAGCTCCGGCTTTGCAAAACAAAGAATAGTAAACGATTATAAAAAAATGAATATAGAATGGAAATACAAGGAGAAGATTATTGGCAAGTCAGGAGACTTGCTGTTAGCTCGACGTAGCGTGGACGCTACGCCGAGCGGAGGTAAAAGTTTGGAAAATAGATTATACATTAATAATAACAACAATATAATAGAAGGAAAAACTGCTTATGAAACAGATTATTCTGGAAATTATTACATTGTTACAGAAGTAAGAAAAAATATAAATCAAACATATTAAAAATTTATATTTATGAAAGTCGAATATATTCTAATTGCATTAATAACATTGACATGTAATATTTCATGCCAGTCACAAACACAGGAAAGTCGAATATTCACAGAGGTGCTTAAGTTGTTTCCTGAGATGAAATTTCCATTAAAATATAAAGATGGAATGATAGGAACTAAAATTAAAAATATTTCAAAAAAAGATGCTATTAAATATTTTTATTTTACCGAAAATGACTTACGAATGAATGACTTTAATTACAATTATGATGAAGATATAAAATATGATCATTGGGTGGAAGTTTTACCTGGAGCATTAGGCAAAATTTCAAATACAAATTATGTTGCGTTAGTATATGCTTTACTAAAATCTCCAACTATCGGCATAGAATCTTATACAGCCAAACTATCTACATTTTCTTATAAAGGTCAACTTATTGATAGTATTGTCGTGCGTAGTCAATATACACCTGAAGAAGATTGGCGAGATGTAGTTTTTTTGGAAAAAAATTCATTACAGATATTTGATTATAAGCCTAATTTGGAGAATTATGATACAGAAGAATTAAAAAGAGGAATATATAGTGAAATAGATAAAGATGGATATAAAACAATTGTAGAAATTAAAGATTATCAAATAGACGAAAACGGTAAAATAAATTTGATAAAAACATATCCCAAGCAGTATTTAAAAGAATCTGTAAGTTATTACCGAAGTTATCATAAAGATTCAGACGACCCGATGAATAAATATTAAAAATATAGCCTCCTCTTTGCTCGGCGTAGCGAGGACGCAGTTATTGTACAACTAACAATTTATAAAAAACAATAAAATGAGTATTAATTTAAAAAACAAAACATTATGAAAAGGACATTATTCGCAGGAATTTTATTAACTGTACTTGCCGTTTTAACGGCTTGTTCCGACAAAGATGAGAACGAACAACCGCCAACAATCACGGAAACCTTGGTAACATACACTGATGTTGCTTTTTCGCGTTTTCCGGGAGATGTCGAATATGCCCGCTTTTTTTCTACTTCGGACGGAAAATCGTATAAAGACAGCGAAGTAAATGCTGCCAACGGAGCAAAAATAGACCTTGCTTTTGCTTCCTATTTGGGTATGTGTTATTTTTTAAGTCCTAAAAGTAGTGAAATTAGTCTGGCAATACCGAATGCAACCGCAACGCAATATGTGCAAAGCGTGCCTTCCACACAATTCAACGTGGCGCAATTCGATGCTATGACCACAGACGAGCCGCTACGGGCGCTTACTATTGTCGATGATAACGAATCCTTCGGTACCACCGGCTATCCTATAATTATATTGTTTCAAAACGCTGTCGGCAAAAAGGGCGCCATTAAAGTGAAGGCAATTAACAGCGAGCGATTATTGGTGGATATTAAAGTGCAAAAATAACCCCCTCGCTCGGTGTGGCGTCCACGCCATAGCCGTCAGATTAAAGTATGAGAGAAAATGAAACAGATATGAATAAAGAAAATAAATTAACTGGCATTATTGCCGCAGAATATTAAAAATTAATTAGTGATGAGAAAAGTAATTTTAGCATTAGCAATGGTATTGATTTTACCGGTAGTATTTCAATCTTGTAAGAACGACGATAACAATGAATTTTCATTGGTTGGAACGGAATGGGTTTATAAACTCACGATAATGGATACAGAGATAGAAACACATTTGAAATTTTTAGATGCCACGCGAATGCAAATACTCTATTTCCAAGATGGAGAGGAAAGTGAAGATCCTGAAATGGGTACCTATACGGTGTCAGGTTCAAAGATCGTGCTTACTTCCGAAGATGGTTCCACTCTCTCCGGTACTATAAACGGCAATAAGATGACGTTTGTCGATTCTGGAATGCAGGTTGTTTTTGAAAAAATGTAAAAGCGATTGAATAAGCGTGCAGTAGATTTTGAAAGCAGCTATTAACATATAAATTAGTAATTTATGAAAAATTTGAGTATCTTTTTGATTGTTTGTTTTATATGTGTTTTTCCGAAATTGGTTTCCGCTCAAACTTATAGTGGAGGCGAGGGATCAGCAAACAGTCCTTATCTGATTTCTTCTAAAGCGGATATAGAAGATTTGGCTATTGCCGTAAAAGGAGGCAGGAGTTATTCGGGCTATTATTTTTTGTTGACTCACGATATAACTGACAGTATCACCACTATTATCGGCGAAAACTATAACCGGCCTTTCAAAGGTATATTCGACGGTGGAGGACATGTTGTATCGGTAAAAATAAATTCGACACAGTCTTTCATTGGTCTGTTTGCCTGTACAGAAAGTGCTGCGATTAAAAATTTATATTTGACCGGTAGGATTACCGGAAGTTCGGATATTTCATACAACGACGTAGGAAGCATTTGCGGATATGCTTATTTGAGTACTATAACTAATTGCTACAGTACAGCGAATATTTCCGTATTCGGCAATGCTAATAATTTCTATCAATATATTGTCGGAGGCATCTGTGGATATGCCGATCAAAGCATTGTTACCGATTGCTATAATATGGGAGAGGTTTCGTCGACTGTTTCCTTTCAATCTGCTCGTTGTTACGTCGGAGGTATTTGTGGAGTAGTAGATGTTAGCTCTTCAATTTCCAATTGTTACAATACCGGTAAAATCATTACTGACGGGTATAATAACTATACCGGTGGAATAGGAGGTTGGGCAGTCTATTCCTCAAGCATTAATAATTGTTTCGTATCTAATGAAATATCATCATCAAATTCAGCAAGACGGATTATTGGACGAAATTCTGAATCAACAATTGAAAATTGTTATGCTCTTGCCGGAATGTTAGTAAATGGAGCCGCACTAAATGTAGAAGATGCAAATAGTGATGACGGGAAGAACACACCTAATTCATCTTTTCAATCTCAATCATGGATAGAAGAAAATTTACATTGGAATTTTGCTGATACATGGAAGATGTCGGATGAAAATTCCGTTAATAAAGGATATCCGGTTTTTAAATACCAAAGCATGAATAGCATTAAAAGTATAATGGCTAATTCATTAAGCATATATCCTAATCCGGTAAGGGATTATTTATACATTGTGGGTGAGGCTGAAAAAGTAGAATTATATAATGCATCTGGAGTGTGCATCTTGAACGATGCGCATTGCAAAGGGAAAATAGATGTTTCTAAATTGACTTCAGGCTTGTATATAATACAAATTTATAATGGAAATAACAAGGTCGCGAAAAAAGTAGTGAAATATTAGCATTTTGAAATTATATCTTCACTCGATATAGCGCAACGCTCAGCACATCGCGAAAGACGCTACGCAGAGCAGAGATGAATAAAGCAATTAAAACAAAAAATAAATTAACTGGCGTTATTGCCGCAGAATATTAAAAATTAATTAGTTATGAGAAAAGTAATTTTAGCATTAGCAATGGTATTGATTTTACCAGTAGTATTTCAATCTTGTAAGAATGACGATAACAATGAATTTTCATTAGTTGGAACGGAATGGGTTGCCAAATATACAAACGAAGGCATATTCGTAGAAACGCATTTGAAGTTCATTAACGAGACACAGGTGCAAACGTTCTATTTTGATGAAAATGGACAGCAAAGCGAAGAGCCGGAAGATGCGATTTATGTTGTATCGGGTTCCAAGATTGTTCTTACTTATGCCGATAAAACCATTTACTCTGGTACTATAAACGGCAACAAAATGACATTTATCTATGAAGAAGACGAAGCGTCATATCAATTTGTTTTTGAAAAAATGTAAAAGCAATTGAATTATGAAGAAGATTTATTTTGTAGTGCTGATGTTGCTGATATGTACCGGCGGTTTTTCACAGAAAGTGAAAATCAAGAAGAACATTATTAGTTTGGATAATGTGGAAGTGGGTACCGTCGAGAGGTATGATAACAAGGCGATAAAGGAAACTGGTTACACTTATTCGGATTTGAAAGGAGAAAATAAATTTACCATGGTTAGTTACAATTTAGGACAGGATAGCGTGTTTTTTGTAATACGGCCTAATTTCACTAAAGATACGACTGAAATAAAAATGGAATATCTCTATTTTACGCTGAATCAGCAGAACGCTTTGACGGATTTGTTAGTCAAAAAATATCATTTCTTTGACAAAGACGGTATGAACATGAATGTCCTAAACGAATATTTGTCTGCTGAACATGAACAACAGATTCCTCTCATACTGCAACGGAGACAAAAACAAAAACAGAGTGAGGAAGAACAAAAACGAATTGTCCGCGGTATGGATATTCGGGTCGCCATTAATGGCCAAATCACAAGCGGCTTTGCTGAATCGATGGGCTTTTTTGTTCCGGCGCCTAATCCAAATGTAGCGATAAGTCAAGATAATCCCATCCTTATTAAAGACGAAAAGGGCAATACGATAGCAAAAATCACGGCGAACGGCGGTGCAATTAACGATTTCAATACAACGGTCGTCACATACGACAATAATACATTTAAGTTTAGAACCCCAAGCTCGTATGATAAATCTAATCCAACTTCGTATTACGTTAATGTAGCCGAATTTCTTGCATCTAAAGAATATCTGAAGGGGCAACGCAATTCTTATCTTGTACAAAAAGCAGAATATACTAAAATGCAGAAAGAAAGAACCGAAGCGCAGGAGGCAGACCTGAAGGCGAGGACAGAAGTAGAAGGTGTTCTTATCTTGAAAGATGGAACAAAAATCGAAGGCACTTTCAAATATGATTACCGGCAAACGGAAGAAGGTAGAATTGCTCCCGAAGGCTCGATAGCTGATTTGGATGCAGGTAAAGTTATATTTTATTTTTACCAGGACGAGAAAGGGAAAAATAAAGTTAAAAAATACGGAGTAAAAGAAGTTTCTCTTTTTTATATTAATGAGGGAGAAGTTTATGAATCGGTAACGTACAAAAAAGGAAACCGTCTGAAAGATGCTACATCAGGAGGCGAACTTAATGTAGTAAAATTACTGGGAGGAAGTAAGACTCAGAAATTCCTGTTGCGCTTGGCTGTTACGGATAAAGCCCGCTTATATTTTTCCGACGGGGAATATATCTTAATGAAGCCGGATTCGGAAGATGCGATTGCAGGAAAAACGCTTAATACAGCTGATTTGGTGAAATTTGCGAGCGATTGTCCAGATGTTTCTCAAAAAATAGCGAACAATGGCTATAATAATGATGCAGATTCATACATACAATTGGTAAAGGATTATACGAATTGTAATTGACGCATATACTCAAATGTCTATATAGTCACCGATTTTAATATATAAAACAATGAAAATAAAGCTTTACATAATCAGTCTTTTAGGATGCTTTCTTGCGTATCAGGCGTCCGGACAGGCGGATAATAATTCATTGAGAGCAACTGCTGCAGGCGTGTTCGATAAATTAGATACTGACAAGAGGTATGTCGAAGACATAACATCTTCTGACCTTAATGTCCTGCCTTTTGGAATGCGGAAAACAATCAGCAACAATGAATTTGCAATAGCTATCAGTAGTGTCAAATCGAACGGAGATTATGTCGAAATGACCGCTTTTGCCCGTATGAAAATCGGTCAACGCAAAGATCCGATTTATTTTGCAGCAACCGGACTTAAATTTTCTGCCGAAGCCGGATTCTTAGGCGATGCTTCATTGGTTTTAATCGGTGATATAGATATACCCGTCAATGAAAATTTGAAAATCATTTTGCGGGGAGGAACTTTCAACCCGAACGGCTCGGTCGATAAAAGTGGCGGAACTTCCATGTCAGTCGATTGTTCGGGATTTAAAGAACTGGTCGTTAGCGCCAGCTTGGTTTTATCTCAATCGTTGGTAACTCGCGTGTCGGCTTCCGGCGAATCGACCGGAGAGCCTGTAAGCGCTGATTTTTCTTTGACAATTAACGACTGGAATAACATGATTGTGGAATTGTCGCTGCCGGATTTTCAAATCAAAGGACTTGATGGATTTATATTTACACTTTCCAATATAGTTTTTGATTTCAGCGATTTCGCCAATTCAACCAATATTCCTGCCGGATACATGTCGGGGTATTTAGGTAAACATTTTCCCGGTTGTCCTCCTGAACTTTGGCGCGGTGTTTATGCAGGAAAGGTGAGCATGACGCTTCCGAAAGATTTTTTCAGCGGAGGTGCTCAATCTTCTATCTCAGCCGACAACTTCCTGATCGACGAAAATGGCATAACCGGAACGATAAATGGGAAAAATATTCTTTCCATAGAAACCGGAAATGCCTCAGGGTGGGCGTTTTCTATCGACGATTTCTGGATAGCGCTGGAAACTAACAGAGTTACAAGCGGCGGATTTGCCGGTGTGATAGGATTGCCGGTTTCTGAAAACGGTACTTTGCTTGATTATAACGCCCAAATCATGGGAAATAACAAATATCAACTGACCGTTGCTGTTAAAGATACTATGGAATTTGACATGTTATTGGCTCATGCGAAATTAAATCCAAACTCATGGGTAAGCCTATCCATGGAAAACGGTAAATTCCTTCCTGAAGCTAACCTGTGCGGCATAATGACTATCAATACGTCGCTTACCGCTTCAGGCAATTCGAATAAAGAAGGAACCGCATTGGAAAATATCAAATTCACCAATTTACATTTAATGGCAGTCTCTCCGTATATTTCGGTTGATTATATGGGCTACAGTGGAGAAGTCAAGTTGATGGGACTTCCGGTTTCCATATATGATATTGCAGTTAAAGCTAATAATGGAAACCTGAATTTAGGATTCGGAATCAATTTGAATCTGGATGATAAATTCCTTAATGCCTCGACCCATCTAAATATTTCAAGCGAATATGGAATGAACAACAACCGGGGAAGATGGAAATACAAAGGGACTACGTTGGATGAAATCGCTATTAACAGTGAAATAGATGGCGTACTTACCTTATCTGGGCATCTAAAAATTATGGATAATGACCCGTCTTACGGCAATGGATTTTATGGAGACCTAACCATGACATTCAAAAGTCTTTTATCCGGAGCGACAATTTCTGCAGCAGCCGCCTTCGGAAATAAAGATGGAGAAAGATATTGGTTTGTGGACGGAGCCGTTGGTTTTCCCGCGCCTATCCCGGTTGTCGGCGTATTGGGAATTAACGGATTTGGAGGTGGATTGTCGATGGGGATGAGGCGCGTTTCCAGTGGAGGTCTCGGAAGCAACATTTCCAAAACCGGTTGCGGTTTTGTTCCTGACAGAGAAGCAGGTTTGGGGCTCAAAGCAGCCGTCATGTTCAAAACTACAGCCGGCAGTCTGATTTCAGGCGATGCTTCTTTTGAAATGATATTCAACAAATTAGGAGGAATCAACACCATCGGATTCTATGGATATGTCGCCTTAACAGCCTCTATTCCGGGATTAAACAATATTCCGGGAAATGTTTCATCACTATTAGGTAAATATGTTGATATAGAGAATACGCTGGTGAAAGGCAGTCTGGCGAATATAGAAGCATTAGAAAAGAAAAAGAACGATAATCCTTCAGAAGCGGCAAAGGAAACTACCGATGCAGAGGATAGAGCTGCCAATGCTAATATTGCTGCTGCTGTCGGAATCCTATATACACAATCTACCCGTACCTTGCATGCCACTTTCGATTTTTATGTCGATGCAGCCGGCGGTTTCCTTAGAGGTACTGGCACTAAAAATAGAGCAGGTTGGGGCGAGTTGTACATCAGTCCCTCAAATTGGCATATCTATATGGGAACTCCCGATAACCGGTGCGGATTGCAAGTTGGGATTCCGGGCATAGCTACAGTCAAAACAACTGCTTATTTTATGCTGGGAGATAATATACCTGGCTCTCCGCCACCTCCGGATAAAGTAACCAATTTTTTGAGTGAAAAAGGCGAAAGCTATAATTATATGCGGGATTTAAATTCATTGAGTTCCGGTACAGGTCTTGCTTTCGGCACATCTTTGGATTTCAGCACCGGCGACTTAACTTGTTTGCTGCTGTATGCCCGCTTTGATGCGGAATCTGGATTCGACCTCATGATTAAAAACTATATGAACGTTCAATGTAAAGACAGAAGCGGAACCATCGGAATGGATGGATGGTATGCCAACGGACAGGCATACTTTTATCTGGGTGGAGAATTAGGCATAAAAGTAAATCTAAAGATTATAAAAGGAAAATTCCCGATCATCAGTGGAGGAGCGGCAGCTCTTCTTCAGGCTAAATTGCCGAATCCCACTTGGTTTGGCGGAGCAATGGGCGTAAAATTTAATGTGCTGGGCGGATTAATAAAAGGAAGTGCAAAGTTCAAATTCAGCTTTGGCGATGAATGTGAACTGGTAATTCCGGGATCAAGTCCGCTGGATATATCCATGATCAGTGATTTAACCCCTATGCCCAATGCGGCGAATGTCGATGTTTTCGCTGCGCCTCAATTAGCCTTGACTTACGCTGCCAACGAAGCATTTGAATTTAGCGATGAGGGCGTAACGAAACAATACCGTATCAATGTGAGTAAATTTGTAGTGAAAGACGGAAATCAAGTTTTACCCGGAGAAATAAAATGGAACAGGGAAAATACGTTAGCAACATTTTACTCTCACGATGTATTACCATCTAAAAAACAATTGAAATTAGAAGTAGCCATCGGCTTTGAGGAATATAAAAACAACAGGTGGTCGGTAGTAACGTCTTCCGGACAGGCGAGCGCCGAAACCCGCGACTTGACTTTTACTACTGGTGACGCACCTAATTATGTACCTATGGAAAATATTGAATATGCTTATCCTGTGATTAAGCAAAAGTATTATTATCCGGGAGAATCCAAATCAGGATATGTCCTGCTTAGGCGTGGACAGCCTGATCTATTCCTAAGCGGGTGGAAATATGAGGTCATTGTAAGCGCATCCGATGGAAGCCGGGCGCTGAATACTTCTTTCTCCTATGATACAGGGAAAAAACTACTATTCTATACGCTGCCGCAAGAGCTAACAAGGCAAAAATCATATAAAATTGATTTCACTTCCATTACTAAATCCCAATCGTCGGCGCCGAAAACGGCAATGAAAGAGACCGTTTTGTTAAGCGATGAAGACAACAACGTTGTACAAACTTCAACTGCAGCTGGAAACATCGTTCAAGAAGGTGAGGAAAAATCGCTGCTTAATTATGAATTTGCATCAAGCAAGTATTCTACATTTGCCGCTAAAATGGCAAAAGTCACTGCAAGGCAAGTGCTTACACTTAGCGAAGGTCCTTACATCATCGGATTAGGCTTCTCAATAGCTACGATGGATGAATATTTTGATGACGCGGAAATTTATGGAACGCCGGAAAGTGGAGATAAACCATTAATTCAAGCTACAGCAATTCTTGGAGGAAATATATTTTATGAAAATAATATTTATCCGTTGATTTACCGAGATTATTCTAAAATAGGCATTCGCTTAGACAGGGACGGAGATGAAATCGGGATTCCACCAGTGCATGCTTTCGGGAAATTTTTGGAAGAACAAGGTCGTTTCCCAATCAGATATGAAGCGCCCAGATATTATTTTTATGATTTCGGCGAACTTCAAAGTAAATATGTAAACTCAGGACTAAACATTTTATCCGGAGCGCGGTATCCAGACATTTTGTCGGGAGAATATCCGACGCTGCTGGAATATGTAATGCCCGGAGGTGAAAAAGGAAGCAACAAGGAGATTAAATATGAAATTTATAAAAAATAAGGAAATGAAAACAAATCGAATAACATATTTTATAATCATTTTTTATTTAAGTTTCTTTTTTACAAAAGGTTTTGCACAACAGACCGACAGTATTGCCGTAATCTTAAAAGCACATCCATCAAAAGACCGTATTCAATTGCGGTGGGTGATCAATAATCCTGTAATGTGGATTAAAAGTTTGAATACCGGTTATACGATCGAGAGATACACTGTTAAAAGGAATGATGAGATATTGCCAGAAAGAGAAATGAAAATCCTTACCGCGATGCCGCTAACAGCTGCTCCTTTAGAGGAATGGGAAAGTTTGGCTGCGAATAACAATTATGCTGCTGTTCTGGCTCAAGCTCTTTATGGAGAAGAATTTGAAGTAAGCGGATTTAACGCTAACAGTATCAACGATGTGGTTGATCGTTCCGACGCCTTGCAGCAACGATACAGTTTTGCATTATATGCTGCCGATATGTGTTTTGAAGCCGCATGCTTAGCAGGATGGGGTTATGAAGATAAGGATGTTCGACAGGGGGAATATTATTTGTATCGGGTAATTCCTACCGGTTTGTATGCTTTGGGCGATTCCATCCAATATGGTTTTGCATATACAAGTCTTGACGAATATTATGAATTGCCGCGCCCGTTTGATGTTGTAGCTCAATTCGGCGATAAATCTGTTCAACTACTCTGGAATACTTCATTGTATCAAAGAACATTCACTGCATATCAGGTAGAAAAATCGGAAGATGACCAACGTTTTGAGCCGGTAGGAATGCCTCATACTCCATTGGATGACAATGATTATACTCTATTTTTGGATTCTTTGGCAGAAAATGATAAGATGTATTATTACCGAGTACGCGGGCTTACTATTTTCGGGGAAATCAGCGAACCTTCCGATACGGTTTCGGGAAAAGGAACCGAAAGCATGAAAATGAATCCGTTTATAACTCGTACTGTTACGCTTGAAAATGGAGGTGCAGAAATTTCATGGGATTTTGATTCCACTGCTGTGCATTTAATCCGCTCTTTTGATTTGCTGCGGGCAGACGAAGAACCGGGACCATATAAAACTGTGATTTCTGATATCCCTGTAGAAAAGCGGACAATAATATATGAAAATTTAAAACCGGTGAATTATTTCAAAGTTGCTGCCAATGGGATCAACGGTGAACAGACTTTATCTTTTGCCGCTTTGGTAATGCCGGTCGATTCGATTCCTCCCGATGCGCCGCGCAATCTTAAAGCGGAAATAGATACTCTTGGAATTATTCACCTGAAATGGGATGCCAACAAAGAATCGGATATGAACGGCTATAAAGTATATCGAGGAAATCGTAAAGGAGAAGAACTGATTTCTTTAGTGAAGGATATAATTACTGAAAACAGTTTTACCGATACTGTTAATCTGCTGAATCTTAATACCCATGTCTATTATGCCATAAAAGCTTTGGACGAGCATTATAACCAATCGGAATTTTCGGAAATCCTTGAAGTAGAAAAACCTTTGAAAGTAAAGCCGTCTTCTCCGGTTTTTTCACGGTTTGAGTCGGAAAGCGACGGTATTTCCCTTTGGTGGATTCCTTCTCCGGACGAAATCGTTGCTTCTTATAATCTTTCCCGGAGGGAAGAAAACGGTACGGAACAGAAAATTCTAAAGACTTTTACTGCAAGCGAACCGGTTACAACATATAAGGATACGGAAACGGAAGAGGGTAGGGTATATATTTATACCCTAACTGCAAAAAGTAAATGGGGTATCGAGTCTGATCCTTCGCCTGAATACCGTGTTGCCGCTCTTGCAAGCGAATCTAAACGAATTATCAAAGATTTTAAGGCAAAAATTGACTCCGAAAAGCAAAACATCTTGCTGACTTGGAAGCAGGTAGAAAAGGATAAAATAAGAACTTGGAGATTCTATCGTTCCGAAAATGATGTTCCACTCTCGCTTTGGAAAGAAATTCCGGCAGAAGAAAACTCAATTACCGACGACTTCCCGCTGTTGGTTGGAAATAAGTATAACTACATGATAATAGCCATTATGACAGATGGAGGCATATCAATTCCTGAAAAACTAACTATTAATTATTAATTCAGTATGAAAAAATTTGTGATTTTTATAATAGCCATCTTAGGAATGCAATCGCTTATTGCACAAGATAGATATACAGTTACGCTTAATTTATCTTTAAGAACCAAGACTAATCACATGGAATGTAATACCTATGTTGACGTAACTTTATATCTTGATGATAACACTTCAATAAATCGAAGATTCACAGTGCCGATTGAAGTAAATGATGGACGGACTTATACATTTCCGCCGGAGACCATTGGAACGGGCAGATATGTAACATCCATAAAATGTGAAGGTCACCATCGGGATAACCCGGATGGACTTCAAAACTGTCATGAAATAGGTTCGGGAACTAATACAGTTAATGTTTCATTGAGTGAATATCCTTGCATTTCGAATAAGGCAGTTACGTCTTTTATGGGAAGGTATGATGATGGTTGTATTCTCAGAGTAAATATTACTCCAATACCTACAACTATTTCTTACATCGCTAACGGCGTTCCGATGCCCAATGGAGCACCTTCACTTCCGGACGCTAAAATAATTGGCTTATCTGCTCCCAGTGGATATGTATCTTCCGTATATCAATGGAAATACTGTACCGTTGATTCTTTAAATAATGCTTCTGATTCTTTAAATAATGCTTCATCCTGGACAGATTTTCCTTCATCAATTCAGGGAGTAAATACTGAGAATGTTAAATTCACTGGAAATGATTTATTCAGTAACTTTCGTGAAATGGTATTTGACAAAAAAAATGTTCAAGTAAGGTTAGATTGGGGATGCGGACAGTCCAATACTGTAACGCTTACCACGCTGCTTATCGCTCCTGAAATGGTTGATGCCACAGGAATCAATACTACTTGTGGTCGCGATGACAATGGACAAATCAAGATCAAGTATAGCAGGCCGCTTTATGACGGAGAATATTTAAATTTTGAGTTAGATACGCTGGGATCGTTAGACAAGTACCAGATACGTATTGGTTGGAACGATGCAAATATTATAAAAGATAATGATAATCAGGAAGTTACTATTAAAGACCTCAATATAGGAAAATATAAGGTAAGACTTTTCAGTTATTGGAATGAAGATCGTAATGTACTATATTCGACCGAATCGGATGATTTTTCCCGTCAGAACGTAATAATTTCAAAGGGAGGTGAAGAATTAAAAGTTATTAATTCTATAACTACCGACGTTCGCTGTAAAGGTAGTGCAGACGGTACATTCAGCCTGAGCGCCACCGGTGGTTCCGGTAATTATCACATTGAGTTGCATAAGGAAATGGAAAATGATATTTTCAAACAATCGGAGCCTTTTACAATCGGAGAAACGGGTATGATAACCGGACTTCCAGCTGGTAGTTACGATGCTTACATTATCGATGCGAGCGGATGTGTATCAAATTCCATTCCTGTGGATATTTTCGAGCCATACAATCCATTTGTCATTGAAACCGTCAATACTGTTGAAGCTACTTTCAACGAAAACTATGAAGAAGAAAACAACGGATCAATCCAAATTTCAGTCAGCAATGAGGAACCTCCTTTCACTTATATTTGGAAAGAAGGAGATGAAAACGGAACTATCCTTTTGAGTCAGGAAGACAAAAATTCATTTACTTCCATGTTGGAAAATATCAATTCTGGTTCATATTATGTGAATATTTCTAATGCAAACGGATGCTCCGTCGATTCTGTAATCGTAGTCGAACGAAGTCCTAACATTTCCTTTTCCATAGAACAAACCGGAATCATTGTCTGTTCAGGCGATAATACCGGACAATTAACGGCTACTGTAAATGGGGGCGTTCCTCCTTATACCTTCCAATGGTACAAGATTGATGAATATACCGGAACAGAAACAGCATTAGGTATCAGCGACTTAGTTCTATCTGATATAACTGCTGGACTTTATCAATTATGGGTTACCGATGACAAAGGTTCAAGAGCTAAATCGCAAGTTTTCACTCAAACAGAAGAGAATCCTATCATAGTTAGCTTTCAGACTGAAATACTTAATTGTAATGATGATGCCGACGGATTCCTTGAGGCAAATATTTCAGGAGGAACTCCGCCCTATATTTTTACATGGTACAATGGAAGTACCAATGCCCGGATTGAAGGATTGAAAGCCGGACTATATGACATTCATGTTGTTGATGCAGCCGGATGTATCAAAGATGCGAAAGGTGCTGTCGAAGGTCCTGCTCCTATCAATATAGAAGGGACGATTACATATCCATCCTGTTACGGAATAGATAACGGAAGAATTAAATTATCGGTTTCAGGTGGAAATGCGCCTTACACCTACAAATGGTCAAATGGCAGTGAACAGTCCGAAATCACAGACCTTGGAATAGGAACCTACTCGGTAACGGTTGCCGACAGTAAAAACTGCGAAGTCGTTCAAAAGAGTTTTACCATTGATAAACCGGAACAACTGATTGCGGAATTACGCAATTATACTCCTATTTCCAGAAACAATGCAAATGACGGAAGTTTTTCCGTTTCAGTAAAAGGAGGAACGCCTCCTTATTCTATAAGTTGCATCAGAGATGGACAAGAAAATATTACCGCATTTGTAACGAACTTGCAAAATGACGGCTCATATTTGTTTACTTACACTAATCTTGGACAGGGGAGTTATGAAATAACAATCCATGATAAAAATTTTAATTCCAATCCGGATTATCAAGCTTGTTCTACGACATTATCGGTAAATCTTCCGAATCCGCCTCCCTTAGAAGCAAGTATTAATGAAATACAATCCATTGCCTGCTTTGATGGAGAGGGAACTTTGGAAGCAATCGGAAGTGGAGGCGATATCCCTTATGCCTACAATTGGTTCAGTGTAGTGGATAATAATCGGATTCCTTTATCAATATATACTGCAACTATTTCCGGAATAAAATCGGGAATATATATTGTTGAAATTGCCGATAATTCCGGGTATTCGGTTTTCTCTCCCGAATTTTATTTAGGACAGCCCGAAGCATTAGGTTTAAATTTTAACGTAAAAAATAACACTTGTTATGGAGGTAATGACGGACAAATCAGCGTAAATGTACATGGAGGTATCGCTCCTTATAATTATTCTTGGGATTCGGGCGATGCAACCGCTGCAATTTCAGGAAAACAGAATGGACAATATTCAGTAATCGTTACGGATAGAAACGGATGTAAGGTTTCAGGAGAAACTTCCATTAGCAGTCCGGAATCTTTCCATGTTGAATATGAAACGACTTCAATGTCTTGTTATGGATTGGATGACGCTTCAATTAAACTGAAAGTCAGCGGAGGTATGGCGCCATATTCCTATAGTTGGAATAACAATACTCAAGATTCGATTCTCAGCCATATAGGTGCAGGTTCATATAAAGTAAGTATCAGTGATGCTAATAATTGCGTATTTGATACAACGTTTGTTATTGCTGATTTGCTTCCCATTCAGGCAAATCTTTATGAAATGAAAACGCCTGTCGGATATGGTTATTTCGATGGCTCTTTTAAGGTTGAAATAACAGGAGGAAATCCTCCTTATAATGCATATTGGACAAATGAGCAAGGTGTAGTAATGGATTCATCGTTCATCGAAAATGATAATGACAGGATATTTGCAACATTAAAAGGCGTTTCTGAAGGGAATTATTACCTGATTGTAGAGGACAGTAATTACCAAAAGGTAAAACAACTGGGACTTGAGTCTGGCGGTTGTACCAGCACCTTTGAGTTTTATATGCCTCAACCTCCTAAATTGGAAGTAAGCATAAGCGAAATAAAATCCATTACTTGCTTTGGGTCTGTTGATGGAGCGATTACATCGTCAGTTACAGGTGGAATACCTTTTAATACAGGATTGCCCTATACTTATGAATGGATACTGAATGACGAATCTTATCAAAATAATACCGACCAAATTACCGGATTAAAATCGGGAACTTACCGGCTAAAAGTGACTGATTCCAACGGTATCGAAGCTTTGTCCGAACCTTTGTATCTCGGACAACCTGATGCTTTAACGCTACAATTTCAAGCAGCCGACATTAAATGCAGCAGAGATGTAACTGGTTGGGCAGAAGTGTCGGTCTCAGGTGGAACGTCGCCATATACTTACGAATGGTCAACCGGCGATACTTCTCCACGCATTGAAAATATCCCCAAAGGTAAATACATGTGTTGGGTAAAAGATGCCAACGGTTGTGAAGCAACAGGAATTGCATCCGTTGTGCAGGCAAATGCTATCATAGTTCAGAACGAAATGATTGAGCCTACTTGCAGAGGCGGCAATGATGGTAAGATTATTATTAACCTTTCCGGCGGTGAGCCTCCTTATTCCTACGAATGGGAAAACGGAGAGAAGACTTTAACTCGTACAGGATTAGCCAAAGGTAATTATACATTTACTGTTACAGACGCTTATGGCTGTGGTTACGAAGTAGAAACTTACCAACTCGGCGAACCGGAAGAGATTACAGTTGATTTGGGAGGAGACAGAGAATTATGTATAGGACAAGATGTTACTGTAGAAGCAACGATTCCGGAACCTGCACAGTCGTTTACTTGGTATGATCAAACAGGTAAAGAACTTTTTACGGGTAAAAATTATACTCTCTCTCAAGCGGGGACTTATACGGTAAAAGCCATTACTTCCAAAGGCTGTACGGCGTATGGAAGTATTGCCATTACTCGCGATGACCGAAGAATAGCTGCAGATTTTCTTTTAGCGTCCAAAGTACCAATTAACGATGATGTATATGCCATTAATGTTTCAATGCCGGAACCTGATAGAGTTGAATGGATTCTTCCCGAAAATGGCAGTTTTGAAGTAATTGATGAAAACGATCAACTTTTAGCTATTATTTTCCACGAATATGGAGATTATATTATAGGTATGAAATCTTTTTCAGGGAAATGTTGGGAGGTTACTTTCAAGTCAGTTCGCGTCATGGACAAAATTGATATTGATAATTATGAAGACGCTGATGAACCGATGTTACGCTCTTTCACAGTTATGCCAAATCCAGCTTTAGACCATTTTACGGCTGTCATTGAACTGAAAGAAGAAGCGCCTGTTGAATTGTTCTTGATTAACGCAGGTACAGGAGTTATTATGCAACGCAAGCATTTAGAAGGCAATGCAATTTACACAGAGACATTCAATCTCCTTCCGACGCAAAAAGGAACTTATATATTAAGATTATCTGCCCCAAAAGCAAATTCTGCATTAAAAGTTATTTTAAAGTAACTTATATTATGTCCGGCGTAATAACAAGCATTACGCTGGACATAATATTATAACAACAAAAGTAATGTGGAATAACAGTTGAACGCTCAGTCTTCTTTATATCCGAGAGCAATAGCTCTTTTCAAATCATTGAGAGCGCTTCCATTTTCGTGAAGTAAGAGTTTTGTCCGATACCTTATTATATATAGGTATGGATTTTGGTTATTATCGCCTGCCAGATGAATCGCCCGATTAATGTCGGCTGATGCTTTTCCGGGTTTTTTCATTAAAAGGTATAATTCGGCTCTTCCGGCATATAAGGTAAAGTCTTCCGGCTCTTTGTCTAAAAGATAGCAATATATTTTTTCAGCTTCTTCATAATCACCTCTGAATTTGGCTAAGGACGCAAATCCGCGACGTGCATACAAACCATTGGGATTCAATTCAAGCATTTTCCGGAAATCAGCTTCAGCTAAATCGGTATTTTTGATTTGCAAATACAATAAACCACGCTGATACAACGCTTCTTCATTGTTGGGATTATCTTTCAGCAAAGTTGAATAATCAATTATAGCATTCTCTGCTTGCCCCATTTCTGCAAACAGCGAAGCCCGCGATTCGAGAAAAACAGGCTGAGTAGGATGTTGTCCTAAAGCAGCGGTATAAGATAGGAGAGCTTCGTTGAGCTTGCCCATTCTCCGTTGGATTGTTCCCAGATTGTTTAATAAAAAAGGATTTAAAGGATTATCTGGATCGCTTTTCAGAACAGCTTTTAATGCAATTTCAGCAGAATCTAACCGGTTTTGTTCGATATAATCGAACGCTAAAGAAAGTTCGTCTTTTGGGTTCTGAGCTTGCAAATAAAACCCTCCGAGCAGGAAAATCATATTAATTATCCCTGCCCGGAAAATCTTTTTAAAATGGCAATTATTCACAAATTTTATTTATGCGTTTCAGTTGGCGCTATTAACTTATATCCTTTTCCGTGAATATTCATAATCTCTACTCTCGGATCATCTTTCAGCAATTTCCGAAGTTTGGTGATATATACATCCATACTGCGGGCGGCAAATTGATAAAAATCGGGGTGAGGCTTCCAAATGGTATTTACAGCAAATTCCCGGTCTAAAATATCGTTCATGTTGAGGCACAGATTAGCCAACAATTCGCTTTCTTTGGTTGTTAGTTTTGTAACTTCCTTACCATCGCTCAATGTTTGTTTCTGTGTGTCAAACATATATATACCGATGTTATAAAATGGCACTTCCTTGTTTTTCTTTCCATTTATCCTCCGCATAATAGCTTCGATGCGTAACAGAAGTTCTTCCATGCTGAAAGGTTTTGTCAGATAATCGTCGGCGCCAACCTTGAATCCTTCCAGTATGTCTTCTTTCAAATTCTTAGCTGTTAAAAAAATAATTGGGATTTCCGAGTTTATCGCGCGAATATCCTGAGCTAATGCAAATCCGTCTTTTTTAGGCATCATTACATCGAGAAGACAAAAGTCGTATTTTTTTTCGGGAAAGGCTTTTGCACCTGCTTCTCCATCAGGGAATAAATCGGCATCGAATCCTTTAGCTTGCAAGTATTCTCTTAAGAGCATTCCTAAATTTTCGTCGTCTTCACACATGAAGATTCTTATTTTTTCTTCCATAATCACAAAATTTATTAATATTTAAATAACTATTTTTATTAATTATTGAACATACGGTATAGTAATGATAAATGTCGTACCAACATTTATTTCACTTTCTACTTTGATTGTACCATTCAATTCATCCACAATTTTTTTTACATAAGCCAATCCTAAACCAAATCCCTTTACATTGTGGACATTTCCTGTCGATACACGATAAAAACGGTCAAAAATCTTTTTCAGATTTTCCTTCTTAATTCCGGTTCCGTTATCTCGGATGCTGATACAAATCTTGTCGTTCACGTTTTCCGTCCGGGCGACTAATTTCAGCGGCACGTCTGGTCTTCGGTATTTCACTGCATTTTCCATCAGATTGAAAAGAACATTGGTAAAGTGCATTTCATCGACATACACTGTCGATTCTAAAGCTTCCAACTCTAATTCAAGCGTTCCACCGCATTTGTTTACTTGTATATCGAAAATCTGTGCTACATTAAGCAACATATCGTTAACGTCCATTTCTTTTATTTTCAGCATCGAATGTCCATCTTCCATCAACGACATCTGTAAAACTTTATCTATCAAGAATTGCAGCCGTTTAGTTTCGTCGGCAATTGTTCGCGTAATTTTGTTAAAAGAAGCGGATTTACTTAATGACCCGGCTTGTTCCAGCGTTGATATAAGATTTTCATCACCCAGCATCTGACTGGCAATAGAAATACTGGATACCGGCGTTTTCAGTTCATGGGTCATATTGCTTATAAAATCTTTTTTCATTTCATCTAAACGCTTTTGTCTTAGAATAATATAAAGCGTTATAGTAAAAACTAATAGCAATAGCACCGAGAAAATAATCGAAGGAATAATGAAACTAATTGAACTTAACACAAATTCTTTTTTTGTCGGAAAAACAACTTGTAACGTATATAATTTAGAAGTCGGGTCGTTTGGAAACAGAATTTGGGAAAAAACTCTTTTGGGATTGACTACTTGAAAATCGGGACTTTTATAAACAATATTACGATTATAATCGATTACTGCATATTGAAAAGGCAAAGCCAAATTGTTGTTTGCCAATCCAGTTTCAATATAAGCCTTTAGCTGTTTAAAGTCCATTCTTTCTTCTATGGGTCTATCATCGACTTTCATTCTTTGCCGGATAGCTTCACTAAACAAATTTTCAATATTGTTATACCGTTCAAACAACGATTCTTGAATAAATCGCGACTGTGAATTTAAGCTGCTTTTTCCTGCTCCGCGTATATTACTTAATTGGCTACTAATATCTTCGTTTATTTCCAGTTTGTCTGTCAATTTTTCTGTGCCTTTGGGTACTAATAATTGTCGTTGTTTTCGTATTATAATATTATCGATTGGAGGATTATTTTTACTAGTTATTCTCCCCCCGAATTTCAATATCTGATCATCAAGAATCCGATTAGTTTCGTCAACTTCCAAACTGTGAGATACTTCATACAAGCTCCTCTTAACAGCATCTTCAAATTGTATTTCCTGAGTAGTTAAGATTTCGCGAATATAATTTACCTGTAGGTATAACAAGCCTACAAAAGCGAAGATCATAACGCTCACAAGCAATCCAATAGTCGATTTTCTCATTTGTTATTAATAATTACTAATTCAAGTAACAAAGTAACAATTTTTTTGTTTAACATTTATCAAAAAAAAACAAAAAAATAGATTGATTAAAAATAAATGTTTTTAACAAAACGGCAAAATTGTTAATTTATTGAGTGGAAATGTTAAAATTTCTCGTTCAATGTATTTTCAGATTACTTAACAACTCTAAATATAGAGTAATCGCAGATGCTATTTCCGTAATAAAAATATATTCATCCGCCGTATGCGATCGGGCTGATTCTCCCGGTCCAATTTTCACAGAAGGAAAGTGCATAAGGGACTGATCGGATAAAGTTGGCGAACCGAACGGCGTCAATCCTAATCCAATTGCTCTCTGTACGAATGGATGTTCCATCGCTATCTGTGATGAATTTAGACGAAAAGAACGTGCATGCACTTCGGCTCCGCAATTGGCGGATATTGATTCGAACAGTGCTTCATTTGTGTAAAATTCATTTGTCCGGATATCTACGGTGAATTTACATTCGTCGGGAATTACGTTATGTTGTGTTCCAGCTTGCACTCCGGTAACCGTCATTTTTACAGCTCCCAAAAGAGCACTAACCATAGGAAAACGTTGGTTTTTAAACCATTCAATCACAGGAATTGCTTTATAAATAGCATTTTCTCCTTCTTCCCGTGCAGCGTGTCCGGCTTTTCCGTAAACTATTCCATCTAAAACCATTAATCCTTTTTCGGCAATAGCCGGCTGCATGGATGTTGGTTCTCCCACTATTCCCAAATCAATCGATGGCAATTCTGATAAAACGGATTCAATGCCATTTTTGCCGGATATTTCTTCTTCACATGAAGCCAGAAAAATGAAATTATTTTCTTGTTGTGTTTGCGATAAAATAAAAAAAACCTGTAGAAGCGATACAACAGAAGCACCAGCATCGTTACTGCCCAAACCAAAAAGTTTTCCGTTTTCTTCCAGCGGTTGAAAAGGGTCTTTCGTCCAACCCGATGCCGGTTTTACCGTATCTATATGTGAATTAAGCAATATATTAGGCTTTTGGTTGTCCCAATGCGGCGACAGCAACCAGATATTATTTCCTTTTCGCTGCGGAAAATATTTTCTTTCTTTGAGCATCGTCTCTACAAAATCGGCCAAAACATTTTCTTCCCTGCTGACTGAGGGGATGGAAATAAGTTGTTTTAATAAATTAATTGCGTCAAATAAATAAGAGCTTATATTCATAATAAATAAACTTTTTCGGCAAAGGTAAAATAAAAAGTCGTATATTTGCAGGCTTTTTTTAAATTAAAATGGAATATAATCATTTATCACAATTGGTTCACCAACATGCTCAAAAGTTTGGTGATCAAGAAGCATTGAAAATATACGATAAGACTTCCGCTGAATGGTCGTCGGTTTCATGGGAAGATTTTTCAAAAAAAATTATAGCTGTAGCTCGATCCATGTGTCATAATGGGATCAAGCCGCAATCCAATATTGGAGTTTATTCTCAGAATATGGCTGAATGCCTTTATGTTGATTTCGCCGCTTTTGCCAATCGTGCAACTGTAGTTCCCATGTATGCGACGGCTTCTATTCCACAAATAACGTATATAATTGAGGATGCGGAAATTCAAGTTTTGTTTGTTGGTGAACAGCAACAATATGATAACGCATGGCAAGTGTTTCAGACAAGTAATTTTCTGAAGCAAATCATTATTTTTGATAATAATGTAATCAAAGCCCCGATGGATAAAACATCCATGTACTTCGATTTTTTCAGTTCTCCGAAAAATCGTTCTTCTCAGGACATGATTGCAGTAGAAAAACGAATGAAAGAAGCGCAAAACGATGATATTGCCCATATTATTTATACTTCGGGAACCAGCGGAGAACCTAAAGGAGTTATTTTGACGCATAACAATTACATAGAAACAATAAAAATACACAACATCCGGCTTTCTTATCTTCCGCAACGATTTCTCTCCATCAGTTTTTTGCCGATGGCTCATATTTTTGAAAAAGCATGGTCGATATATTGCTTGCATCGAGGTTGTTCGATAGCTATTAATTTGGATCCTAAAGAAATAACAACTTCAATAAAACAGATCAAACCTGAAGCAATGTGTGGCGTACCGCGTTTTTGGGAAAAAGTATATGCCGGCGTTCAGGAAAAAATTGAAAATTCTAATTTTATTGCTAAATCAATTTATTTAAGTGCAATTAATACAGGAAAAAAATATAACCTTGATTATATCAATAAAGGGAAAAAACCATCCTTTTTTCTGAAGTGTAAATATAATTTTTATGCAAAGACGGTCTATTCCACGTTGAAAAAAGTACTCGGGATAGAAAGAGGATTAATTTTTCCATGTGCTGGAGCTATGCTTTCCGAAAACATCATTACATTTCTTCGTTCGGTTGATATTCCGTTAGTATATGGCTATGGATTAACGGAAACAACGGCAACTGTAGCTTGTTTTCCTCCTTATAACTTTGAATTAGGCACTGTTGGCAAGGTTATGCCGGAAATAGACGTCAGAATCGGTGAAAACGATGAGATTCAGGTAAAAGGAAAAACGATAACGAGAGGTTATTACAAAAAACCAGAGGAAACCGCTGCCGCATTCACCGAAGATGGATGGTTTAGAACGGGAGACGCAGGAAGTTTAACCGAGCAAAACGGCATTATTCTAACAGAAAGAATTAAGGATTTATACAAAACTTCCAACGGGAAATACATTGCGCCTCAACAGTTGGAAAGCCGCTTGACAGACGATAAATACATTGAAGGAGCTATTATTATCGGCGACCAGAAGAAATATGTCACAGCGTTGATTATTCCTGCTTTTGATGAATTGAAAAAATATGCTTCCGAGCAAGGAATCCAATATGAAAACATTCAGGACTTATGCCGTCACCGGCTAATCATAGAATTATATGAGTCTCATGTTGGAGCTATGCAAAATGAATTTGCCAACTATGAGCAAATCAAGCGGTTCACTCTATTGCCCGAACCCTTTTCAATAGACACCGGAGAATTAACGAATACTCTCAAAATGAAGCGAATGTTTATTTCCGAAAAATTTAAGGGTATTATCAATAAAATGTATGAGGAATAATGAAGATGTCAGAATGTCTTTTTGTAGTACCTCCGCTGGGAATCGAACCCAAATTTGTGGTTTAGGAAACCGCCGTTCTATCCATTGAACTACAGAGGCTGTTATTTCTAAAACGGCACAAAAATAATACAATTATTTGAAAAAAGCGTAAAGAAATCACTTCTTTACGCTTTTCCAATGAAACTTTTAAGCTTCGGCTACTTACATAGCGTGAAATCTACCAAAATCTTAATAATAAGGTTTTAATTAAATGAATTATATATACTAAATCTGATGCAAAATAACAACAAAATTATTAATGAAGGAGTTAGGCATAAGTTATTTTTATGTTATAGTTTTGTTAAAATTATGGATTATGATAACTTTTTCATAAAAAAACCAAGAATGATTTTTTTCATTTCTTGGCTTTTTGTGAACTAATTTTCTTAATTTATTAAATTTTATTTAATATAAGGATTCGAATTTATTTTATAAACCTGCAGGCATGGATTGTTCTACCCATGTTATACTCGGCGTCGTCCTGGAGATATTATTTAATTGTTGTACAATTGTATTGTTAATAATTATGCACTGAATTGTCCATTTGCCGAAATGGGCAATATTCGCTATATTACTGTATTTGTAGTCTGCTTTTAAGCGCCATGTTGGATTTTGCCCTGGCACTTCGTTTTTAATTGCCTGTGCAACTTCAGGACCAAAGGTAGGATTACCGATGTCGGAAGAGCCGATAGTGTTAATTGTCATTCCGGAATTGATAATTTCATTTCCGTAACTATCTACTATTGAAAATTCCGATCCAACTACAAAGACCGTATAATCTTTATAAGGAATTTGTGTATCAAAGTCATTTATCCAATCTCTATATGCCGGATTCGAATTTGTGCATATAATATCGTACTTAATATAGCTAAACGGTTTACTGTTTCCGCTTATTGCCCGAATGGCAAGCACCTCTCCGGTTTTATTATCTACTGCTAATTGAGCAACAGTGTCGTTAGCTGTAGCATTGTTAACCGATTTAAATATTAATTTCCCTTTCTGTGCGTTATTACTTTCGACAACTAAATTCTTATTATCAATGTCAATCGTAGTATTTTCTTCTAAAGTGCCGCCTAATTTTATGGTATCACTGCCTGAAAGAGACAGACCATTCTTTGCTCCCGCAGCACTCATTCGAATCCATTTAGCTCCATTCCATGTGTATAATCCTTTTCCAAACGGAGGCGCAGTATTAACATTATAAACAGTCAAACCCGTATAACTTGGTTTAAGAGCCTGATAACCGCTTTCCGACCCTGTAAGCATAGGATAAAGCTCGTCTAAATTGGTCAAAAGTACGCGTGGATAAATAACGCCTTTTGTTGTGTTAGCCCCGCCGTTTGATTCGTTCGACTCTTTCAAATCCAGGAGCGAGCCTTTCAAAGGTTCAGATAACGATCCAATGGTAACTTGTGATTGCAACGGTAATGTGAAAAATGTACATGATAACAAAATAAGTGCAGCATTTTTAGTAATCTTAAAACTCTTGTTCATTTTCATTTTTTTAGATTCCATAATTAATTTATTTAAAATTTATATTCTCTCATAAAATTTTCATATTGTAAAATTAAAACATAAACCTCCTATTCATTCTTTGTGTTTAATTTTCTATTTATAACATAAAAAATCCTGATTATTTAAAACAAGATGCAAGCAGATATTTCAGAAAATAAAAATGATCATTTTCTTCATAAATTTATTATTTCTGATAGTAAAATTAAAAACCAAACACAAAATATAAACATTCGAATAAATGAATTTGTTCAAACAATATTAATATTGTTTCTATTATTACCTTTATATTTTTAAAGGACTAATTCTACTTTAACACATTAAAATTTGCTTATTGAAAGCGGCATTGATGTCTATTATTTTTGAATAACTTCGGCATCTGCTTAGCTCTGCTTATAGTCTGGCATTTACTAAAGAGTTTTACCTTCGTTCGGCATAACGTGGACGCTACGCCGAGCGAGTTTGCTATGGAAATACAGAAAGGATTAATTTACAAACATGGAGACTTTTAATTGGGCGAAGCGAATATGATAAATTAACGCAGATAATAATAAAAAATCAGAAAAAATTTACTTTATCAGCACTTTTTTACGACAATTTGAAATGGTATTCAATGAGGTTAAATGTATTTTTGGGAGATTTTTTGTACCTTTGTCATATCAGTTTGAAATTTACCCTATTATATCAATTAAAAATCGAAGCTTTCAGTGAAAAAGATACACGAAGTAAACACATTCAGGGCATTCAGAAGCACAGATTATAAACTGTATCTTACAGGTAGAGCTATATCGCAATTCGGCACTATTATGCAGCAAACAGCAGTAGTATGGGTTATTTATACCCTTACTCATTCGGCTTTTATGTTAGGAGTAGCGGTGTTTGCCGAGCAATTTCCCGCGTTTTTGTTATCTGTTTTCGGAGGCGCTGCAGCCGACAGATACAGCCGCTATAAAATTGTTAACATTACTCAAATTGCCTCTATGATTCAGGCAATTCTTTTGACAGTACTCATTCTATTGAATCGTTATGTAGTATGGGAAATACTGGCGCTCAGTGTAATATTGGGCATTATTAATGCTTTTGACGTTCCGGCAAGACAGACTATGATTCACGATGTGTTGTATGATGAAGCCGATTTACCCAGCGCACTTTCGTTAAGTTCATCTACGGCAAGTCTTGCCCGACTTGTTGGACCTGCATTGTCCGGTATTATTCTTGAAAAATTCGGCGCAGGTACCTGCTTTCTTATAAATGCAGCCAGTTTTGGCGGCATCATTGTTTCGCTTGCTTTTATGAAACAACCGAAAGCGGCTAAACCTCGCGGTTCCAAAAAAAATGTTTGGGCAGAACTTGCCGAAGGATTCATCTATATACGGCGTACACCCGCCATTGCCGTCATCATTGCGATGGTTGCCGTTGTCGGTTTATTGGTAATGCCTTATACTACTCTGTTGCCTGTTTTTGCAAAAGTTGTGTTTCAAGGCAATGCCGCCACTTTCGGTTACATTACCAGCTTTATCGGCGTCGGGTCGATAGCTGGCACTATTATTTTGGCATCCTTGAAAAAAAATGCACCGCTTCGGAAAATATTATTAGGATTTAGCATTATATTGGGTATAGCGCTTATAGGTTTTTCGCAAATAAGTAATTTCCCGATAGCTATGATGTTTGCTGTATTTATCGGTCTTGGTTCAGTAGCACAGTTTACTATGAGCAACATCATTGTGCAATCGGAATCGGCTCCGAACATGAGAGGCCGAGTTATCAGTATTTTAATCATGGCAATGTTTGGTACGGTACCTTTGGGAAGCGTGGCAGTAGGCGCTGTTTCACAAAAAATAGGTGCACCCGCCACCTTGCTTCTTGAGGGTATTTTAGGTCTAATTATCGTCCTCTTATTTTATTATCTGATGAAGAAAAAACTATGATATTATCGAAAATTCCATACTTTAAGTATAGATCTTGCCACGACAACTCAACCCTTCGAGTTTTCCAAGAAGTTCAACCCGGTCATTGTAATAATTATTTTATACTTTTATATTATCAATTTTAGGCTCTGCATCCATTTTGATTTTTTTAAATGCATCAATCAGCTTCTTTTCCGTTGTTTTATCTTTACGATAAGTTACTACAACTGTTTTAGTAGGTAAATCACATTTAAGGTCAGTAACTCCTTTCTCAAAAGCGATATTTTTTTCAACCCTTTTTACACAGTTTTCACAGTTCATATCTTTTACATAAAAAGTCACGGTTTCTTTTGCATTCTTCTTGGCTTCCTGTGAATAAGCCATTGAAAATGCAAATATCGAACAAAGCATAATTAATAAAATTCGTTTCATAACTGTTTAATTTTAATGGTAAATAATTATTTTATTTTTTAATCGCGATCTATATTAAATCGAAGACCTGCATAAATTATCCGTCCATGAATAGGTCCCCAAATCATTGTAGCATCAAAATTATCTCCGCGAGGATTGCCTGCATCAATAATCGGATTAGCCTGCGTAAAGTTAAATAAATTTTCTGAACCTGCATAAATAGACCATGTTCGAAAATATTTTGTTATTTGTGCATTCCAAAGAGTGAATGAATTAAATTCAGGCTCCCATAGCGGATTGTTCGGGTCTGGTGTCGGCATACGACCTCCACCATTGATTTGAGCAGTCAAATCATATTGCCATTTTTTTAACGGAGTTTGATAAGAAGCCGTGACCAATCCTTTGAAATCACTCATCAACGGCTTTTTTAGCAAATAGGTTTTGCCCTCCGAATTATGATAATCGGTTTTTGCATCCATATATCTATAAGCGCCTGTCATAGTAAATCCTCGAAGAAAAGGAAACTGATAAGTCGCTTCAATCTGGAAACTACTGGAATATGATTTTCCTTCCAGATTATAAAAATTTACTGCATGCGGGTCGCTATCCATATCCACGACCACCTGTTTTAGAAAATTCGTATAATACCATTCGGCGTTTAATGTCAAGTCTTTTCCAAACAAAGGAATATAAAACGAAAGGTTTAAGCCTGTATTCCATGCTTCTTCCTGCTCCAGATTCTCTGCAATAACTATTTTTCGGTTACTGGCAAGCAAAAAATTATTTTCCGCCAGAACATTGGCAGTACGAAATCCTTTTCCAGCAGAAACTCGCAAATTAAACCATTCATACGGATTATATTTCAAATGTATGCGCGGAGTAACAAAAAAATCATACACTGAACTGTAATCAGCGCGAATGCCAGCCAATACAATAAATTTATTTTTCAGATTATAAGTATATTGCACATAAACGCCCGGTACAACTTCGGTGCGGTTAAATACATTTTTTTCCTGATTTTGGGTCAGATTTTCATCGAAACCATCATAATTCATACTTAAGCCTGAACTAAAGCTATGTACGGGAGTAAATTCCTTTTCATACAATAGGCTGGCATATAAATTATTCTGATATATATTATAAGGAGTGAGATCGTACCGCGATAATTGTTCATGATATGAGCCTGAAAATATGAGAGCTATACTTTCTACTTTTTCATTATTAATAATATAAGCCTGTTTTGTATAACCTTCCACTCTGTTGGTATTCAATTTTATTTGATATGGATCCATAAAATCATGATGTTTAGTTGCTTGTCCACCGGTACGGTCTTCATGCAGATAGCGTATCCCATATTGAGATACATATTTATTCATCCTGTACGCCCAACGATTCATCAAATTAACTTGTTCTTTCATAGGCATGTCCAGAAAGCCGTCTTTATTATCGTCATGCTGCATATTGTCGTTCGAATAATGAACAAACAAACCGGTACACAGATTTTCATTCAAATGCCATGAGGCATCTGCATTTCCTTCATATCTTCCTGCATCGCTTGCAAATACATTAGCAGAAAATATATCTGCTGTTTGCGGTTTTTTAAACTCCACATTTATTTGCCCGGCTATAGCTTCATACCCATTTTTGACTGATGAAGTACCCTTAGAAACTTGAATACTTTCCATCCACGGTCCAGGAATATAATCCAGCCCATATAAAGAAGCCGCACCCCGAAAATTTGGATAATTTTCGGTCAGCATCTGTACATACGTTCCTGAAAGCCCCAACAGTTTTATTTGCCTGGCTCCAGTCGCCGCATCTGCATAAGAAACATCGACAGACGGGTTTGTTTCAAAACTTTCTGCTAAATTACAGCACGCTGCACGACAAAGTTCATCGTAGGTTATGCGATGAGTTTGTAACACGCTTATACGGGAAGAAATTGTTCCAAGAGGCCTGTCGTTGACAACAACTTCGTCTAATGCGACATCTTTTTTCAGTGTAATCCGAAAAGGTTCGTCATCTTTTGTTATTTTTATTCTAAATGTATTATAACCAATATGGCTGACAACGAGATGTTCTTCTCCGTCCTTTTGTTCAAGTTCAAAATAACCGTCCTTATCGGAAGTAGTTCCTCTTGATGTTTTATCCCAATAAACATTTGCTCCAATTAAAGGATGATTGGTATCGTCATATACATATCCTCTTATTTTACTGTCTTCACCAAAAACAGGAAAAGAAAAAAAGATTAAGGCTAATAGCCATAAAAATATTTGTACCTTCATTCTCATAAAGTTAATCATTATTTATAACCTACCGTAATAAATTTTGATAAAATGTATGATACAAAAGTATAAAAAATTAACCAATATTTAACGAATTGCTTTATGGAATTTAAGAATTTCTATCATCTATTTAGAAAACACTAAAAATTAAAAGCAATGAAAAATTCGTTTAATTTCTTAACTAACATTTTGGCAAGCGTTTTAATCGGAATTATTATTCTAATTGCGCTTTCAATGAATTCATCAGGAGCGAAAGCTCAAGTTCCGGACGAAAAATCTGACCAAACGGTCGATCCCGAAATTGTTTTACCGAAGGCTCAATTACCCGTACTGAAAATAAACGGAGAAAAAAGCAGTTCGGAAGTGTATTTGCAATCGCTGGATATTCAGGTTGAAATAAGCGGGAACATAGCTTCAACCCGATTTACTATGTCTTTTAAAAATCGAACTAACAGGGTGCTTGAAGGTGAATTACTTTTCCCTCTGCCCGATGGCGTGACGGTTAGTTCTTATGCTTTAGATATCAACGGAAAAATGCGAGATGCCGTTCCGGTTGAAAAAGCAAAAGCAACCCAAGTTTTTGAAGAAATAGAACAACGCCGTATAGACCCCGGATTGCTCGAAAGAGTTGAAGGAAACAATTTCCGCACGCGGATTTATCCTATTCCATCGAATGGAACCCGAACCATTTCAATTGGATATGAAGAAGAATTACCTGTCGAAAAAAATGCGTATTATTACCGTTTACCAATGGATTACAAAGAAACTATCGAAAATTTTTCGGTGAAAGCGACTGTGTGGAAATCAGATATAAAACCTAAAATACAGGAAAACTTGTCGGAAGAATTACAATTTGACAAACAAGGCGAAAATCTGGTTGCAAGCTTTGCCCGGAAAAATTATCAAGCCGAACGTTCACTTATCTTTTCTATGCCGGCTCCGGTCGATGTACCGCAAGTATTAATGCAATCGGCATCAGGAAGTTATTATTTTACAGCTTCTTGTCTTCCTAAAGTGGAAACTCGCAAAAAACAGTGGGGTAACCGGATCGGGATTATCTGGGACGCTTCGTTAAGTGTTCAGCATCGCAATATTACTAAGGAATTGGAAGTTCTGGATAAAATTATCAGTGATAAGAAAAATCTGGAAATTTCACTCTATTTACTAAATAATCAATTAATTAAAAAAGCAACACTTTCAATCCGGAATGGAGATTGGTCGGCTTTACGACAATTGCTTAATTCGGTTGTTTACGACGGAGGCACTGATTTCAGTACAATCCAGCTAAAAAATATTTCTTCCGACGAATTTTTATTTTTCTCCGATGGACTGTCCACATTAAGCGATGCCGACTTTATCGCTTTATGCCCCGATTTTTTGGCGCATCCTGTACATTGTATTGTTTCTTCCCCAAGAGCCGATTACAGCGCAATGAAATGGATTGCGGCACAGACAAATGGAAAATTTATCAATTTGAATAGCCTGTCCCAATCCGCTTTGGAAAAAGAGCTAACTTACGAAACGCTTAATTTCTTGGGAATTGAATCCAACGGAAATGTCAGGGAAGTTTATCCTTCCGTATCAACGCCGGTGAACGGCAGTTTTTCCATTGCAGGAATTGCAGAAACCGAAAGAACAACGCTTACTTTGCTTTTTGGTTACGGCAATCGTCCTGAACAGCGGATTCAAGTGAAGTTAGATGCAAAAAACGCTACGAAACAAGGAAATGTATATCGTATTTGGGCGCAGAAAAAAATCAATGAATTAGATATGCGCTATGAACAAAACAAGCAAGAATTAACTGAACTTGGACAGCAATTCGGAATTATTACCCGCAATACTTCACTGATTGTGCTGGAAACGCTTCAGGATTACATTACCTATAATATTGTTCCTCCGGCTGAATTACAAGCCGATTATTACCAGTGGAAAAAAGGACAAGAAGATGAATTGCGTCGCATGCAACAAGATTTTCTGAATGCAGCTATTGCTTCAGCTGAAGATTTACAGCAATGGTGGAATACCGATTTTAAGTCGCTAAAAAGTAAGTATCCGCAACCGGATAATGAGAATAATTATCTCGCTGACAGGGTTGAAGAAAATTATGTTGAAGATGACAAAATTAATGATGAAGAAGTAATGGCGACTCAACAGGAATTAACCGAAAATAAATCTGAGATTTCAGTCGCAGGATATGGAAGGGCAGCTGATATTGCTGATTTACGTGAGCATCATGTTGTTGTAGAAGAAGCTAATAAAGCAATTTCGGACAACACAATAAAGATTTCATCACCCAAAATTCAAATAACCCCAATTAAGCAAGACAAAGAATATCTTAACAAACTGACGGGAAAAGCAGAAGCCGATTATGCTCTTTATTTAAAACTACGTCCAGATTATATTGGAACACCAGGTTTTTATTTCGATATGGCTGATTGGTTTTTCCGTTTGAACGACCGCGAAAAGGCGCTCAGGATATTGACTTGCATTGCCGATATGGATTTGGAAAACGCTTCACTTTATCGCTTACTTGGTTATCGTTTGAAAGAATACAAAATGTATGCACTCGAATCATATATTTGCAAAAAAGTTATCCAATGGCGTCCCTTTGAACCACAAAGTTATCGTGATTATGCCTTATCCTTAGCCGACAATCGAAATTATCAGGCTGCGCTCGATAGTTTATATTCGCTATTAACCCAGTCATATGCATCGAATATTAATATGCGGAGCGCAGGTATAGAAGAAGTTGTAGTAACGGAAATCAACCGGTTGATAGACCAAAATAAAACACTGAATGCTTCGGCAATCGACAAAAAATTAATAAAAGCTATACCGGTAGATATTCGCGTGGTTATTAACTGGAATATGAATAATACCGATATCGATTTACACGTAAAAGATCCGCGCGGTGAAACCTGTTTCTATGGCCATTCAAGAACTGAAATTGGAGGCAGAATCAGTCAGGATATTACACAGGGATATGGTCCGGAACAATTTATGCTAAAAAAAGCAATTCCGGGAAAATATGAAGTGTTTGTGAACTATTTTGGTGATTCTCAAGTAAAAGCAGAAGGTCCCTCTACCATTATGATTGAAATATATACTTCCTATTCCGACAAAAAGGAACAATGCCAAGTCGTTTGCGTACAACTGTCGAAAGAGAAAAAATCCAATAACGAAGGACTTTTGAAGATAGCGGAATTTAAGTTTTAATTTTTTATTTGGATATAATTATAAAACTAACTATCTTCGCAGTAAATATCAGAGACTTATTTATAAACCTAAATTATTATTAACTTTTAAACGTAATTTTATGAAACGAGTAGTATTTACAGTTGTTATGGTGTTGCTGTGCGGTGTTTTGGCAAATGCTCAATTAGGGAAAATCAAATTGGATAAAGCGATTGACGCCGCTTCCAAAGGGGTCAAATCTTTTACGGTATCCGATGCGGAGGTTATAGAATATACAAATGAATACATGAGTTGGATGGATGCGAATAATCCTGTGTGCAAAACGACCGATAAAGACGCCGGGATGAAAGCTGTTGCTGACCGCTTGGCTAAGATTGTTTCAGTTATTCCTGCCGATTTAGCTAAATCATTAAGGTTGAATATACTGCCTTATTATGTAGTCGATGTAAACGCTTTTGCTTGTGCCAATGGAGATGTTCGTGTTTTTGCCGGTCTAATGGATTTAATGACCGATGATGAAATATTAGCGGTTATCGGACATGAAATAGGTCACGTGGCAAATACCGACTCGAAAGACGCTTTTGTTGCCGCATTAAGAGTTTCTGCATTAAAAGACGCAGTAGGAGCCGTAGGAGGAAATACGGTAAATAAATTAAACGACTCTCAATTAGGAGGTTTAGCTGAAGCGCTTGCTAATTCGCAATATTCGCAAAAGCAAGAAAGCGCAGCCGATGCCTACGGGTATGAATTTTTGAAAAAATGCGGAAAAGATCCTGGAAATATGGCATCTTCATTAGGCGTATTGCTTAAATTGCAAGAAGAAGCCGGTACGCCCGAAAACAGCAAGTACCAAAAATTATTTTCAAGTCATCCTGATCTGAAAAAGCGGATTGAAGCTTTGAATAAAAAGAAATGAATAAAATCGTCGAATGCGTCCCCAACTTCAGTGAGGGACGCATTTTAGAAAAAGTAGAACGCATTGTGAACGTTTTCCGCGCCAAAGAAAACGTCAAATTATTGGATTATAGCAACGACAAAGACCATAACCGTATGGTTGTTACTATAATCGGCGAACCGGAAGCAATAAAAAACAGTATCGTTGAAGCTGTGGGAGTTGCCATTGAAATAATCGATTTAACTAAGCACGAAGGGCAACATCCCCGCGTGGGTGCAGCGGACGTTATTCCATTCATTCCAATTAAAAATATGACTATCGACGAAGCAGATGCTTTGGCAAAAGAAACCGGCAAAATACTTGCGGAAAAATACCAGTTGCCTGTTTATTTTTATGAAAAATCGGCTTCGGCAACGTATCGCCAAAACTTGGCTGCTATTCGTAAAGGAGAATTTGAAGGTTTAGTGGAAAAGATGAAACTGCCGGAATGGAAACCTGATTTTGGACCGGATGAGCGTCATCCGACTGCGGGCGTTTCCGTAATAGGCGCGCGCACGCCTTTAATTGCTTTTAATGTGAATCTGAATACCAATCGTTTTGAAATCGCCGATAAAATTGCAAAAAAAATTCGCTTCATTGGAGGCGGATTACGTTTTTGTAAAGCGATGGGCGTGAATTTGAAAGCTCAAGGGATTGTGCAAGTCTCCATGAATTTGACTGATTATACCAAGACAAGCATTTATCAAGTTGTAGAAATGATTCGTTTTGAAGCGCAACATTATGGAGTTTCCATAGCCGGTTGCGAATTAATTGGTTTGGTTCCCTTGCAGGCAGTAGTAGATACGGCTTCGTATTATTTGGGCTTGGACGGATTTTCCATGAAGCAAATTTTAGAAACCCATTTGATGGAATAAATAAAAAAGAAGAGGCTGTCTTAAAAAATCATGTCATGGACAGCCTCCTTATTTTATATTAGAGGAAAAAATAGCCGACCGAAAGGGCTACGTTCATATTCCTATCAGTATAATCTCTATCATTGCTAATATTAATTAAACCTTGGTTGTATTGAAGTTTAAAGAAGATTTTGTCGTATTGGTAACCTACGCCTACATTAACTCCAAAATCAAACGGCTTTATTTCGCCTTCTTTTGAACCGAATTTAACTTGAGGAACGTCATCTATCTCAATACCATCTCCTTTAGCATTTCCACTCGCTTTAGCCGAAATTCCATAACCAATATATGGACCGGCAAAAACAAACAGTTTGGAGCCATAGCCTAAATCAAATTTATAAGCGGCATTAACAGGCAATTGTAAATAATTAAGTGTCACAGAGGCATTTATTTTATAGTCGGGCTCCTCTTCAGAGTATTTAGCACCACGTTGACTAAAAAGCAATTCAGGCATAATCGAAAAATTCTCGGTAATACCAAAATCCGCTACTATACCGGCTTGAAATCCCGCTTTGAAATCATAACTCGTTGCATAATCGCCCCCTTCAATAAGTTTTGAAGCATTTAACCCAGCGGTAACTCCTAATCTAATTTGCGTTTGCGCAAAAGAAACACTTACACAAAGGATACTTAAAATCCCCACTAAAAAAATTTTTTTCATATCTATACAGTTTTGCTTCTGCGTTCCTCTACATCGGCGTTAGTAAATTATTAAAATTTTGAAAATGAAGGAACGTTTAATACTTTTTCAAGCTTTAAAATCATTTTCAATTGTTATAAATAAATGATTAAACAGGTGGCAAAGTTAAAAAGAAATAATAACAAAACAAAAATAATCGCAATTTCTGTATAAATAGAGATATAGCATGCTACATCTCTTATAAATGCATTTTTTGTTTCAATAATTTATAGCCTGCATTACTCGCTTTTAGTATGTCGCCATTTTTTAGATGCACTTTGTAGGTTTCTTTTTCGTATAATTCAATTTTAGCAACCACTTCTATATTAACAATAAAAGAACGATGAATACGGACAAAGCAATCGTCGGGAAGGTGTGTTTCCCAATACTTCATCGTTTGGTCTTTCAGATATTTATTGGTATCGGTATATATTAGGACATAATCACCGTTAGCTTCAATATAGCGTATTTGATTTACCATGATACAATGAAATTCCGAATTTTTTTTAACGATAATACGGCTAAGTTTTTCTACCGGAACAGGAGATGTTGCAAGCAAATTTTCCTCTAACTTCTGTTTTTGCGATTTAAGTTCATTACGACTCAGCAAAAGATGACAGGTTAAAACGAAAATAACGTAAATTAATAAGCTGAAAACAATTCGAACCGGTAGTATAGTCAGAAAAAATTCTGGATAAGAGGGATCGTTTGACAATAAAGTGTTAGTTATCAGAAATCCCAATCCCATCCAAATTGTCGAAGAAATCAGGAAAAGTAAAGTGTGAAATATGATTAATAGAGGAAAATTCAATATATTACGGGAATATTGAACCGGATACCACAATATTAATATCCCAACTGCTTGGACAATATTACAGACTATAGAATCATAGCGGATATATTGTTCGTAAAAATCGCTGTTGGATAGATAACAAGTTAAAAGGAATATCTGGGTAACTGTTAGAATTACCCAGATACCCAGATAAATAAGGCGCAATCGTAAAGTATTTGAAAACGGATTATTCATAACATCTGATTTCTCCTCCGCCAAACACTGCTTCCAGTTCAAGAACAACCAATTTGTCGCTGGATACTTGTAAAACCCGGTTGGGGCGATTGTCGGTAAAACCGCCGAAAACCCCTGTTTTTTGAACCACTATATTCCAGTCTTCCGGCACATAAAGTATAACTCCGCTGAAAACCGACGAAACCTTGATATGCGCTGCAACCTTTATGTCGTCGGACATCTCGGCTTGGGTGAAATCCAATTCGACACCGCTGAAAACAGCTTCAATTTTGACGTTTTTCAATTTACCATGAGTCCATTTTTCTTTTGAACTGGTAAAAGCATATTCCCGGTATACAATATTTCCTCCATTTGCTGCGATATTTTTTTCAAAATCTTTGAAGTTTTTTTTCCAGCCGGGATGCTCATGGCACCAAACTTTATATTCTTTATTTTCATTTTTCCAGATAGCTGATTTTACAATAATACCTATACCGACCGCAATAACAATTAATGGAATAATGAAACTACCCACATTTATTGGGGAGAATTTCGACAACAAGAATAAAGTTCCAATAAGAATTAACACAATGCCTGCCGTTTTATGGTCGGAATTTCTGTCGAATAACAGGATAATGCCAATGGCGATAAGCAGGCTCTGCCATGAAATAACAATAGAATAAACCGGCGGGATAAAAAATCCCAATTTGTTTAATAACAAAAAAACTCCTACCATCATGATAAGAACGCCGGCAACAATTTTCTTCATATCCATACTATTTTTTATTTAATAATTTTGTTTCAAAAAAGTAATACAAAAGTAAGAGGATTCATGTATTTCTACAATAGCAAATCGACAAAAGCGTCCGGATTTTCGACGAACAGCCGAATTTTTCCGATGAAGGCAGGTGAAAATACCCTAAGTCCCAGATAAAATATTATAATTTTTTATATTTTAATTATTTAGTTGATAGCATTTTTATAGGAAATAATTATTCACAATATCTGCGCAAATCCCTATCATCTACATGCATTTTATAATTCATAATTGACTGCGTCGAACGTTGTTTCATAATTCATAATTTATAATTCATAAATT
>JGI24699J35502_11134195_pt1 | contig 51638 bp, 35 predicted proteins | sample TergutMp193P4_FD_35502 | JGI IMG/M metagenome (IMG submission 35502)
CTAAATTAAGTGATTTTTTTCAAACTGCAAAGCGTTGTATATAATTTATTTACAACGCTTTGTCTCTTTTATAATTTTTTATTTGCGGATTTAAGGTTTATTCATTTTATTATCATTATTTTAAATTTATAGGTGCGTATTTATTTGAGACGCTTAGTATAGTTAAAAAATTCTTACCGCGCGAACGCCAAACGTCTCGTTCTTATAATGGCTTTCTGCTTTGCCGTTATCAAAACGTTGGCACCAGGCAACCGTTCTTGTATCTTCAGACGAACTCCAATAATTAAAGGCAGATGTTGTGGAAATGTTCTTAAATCCGCCAATTGCATCTTTGTTTTGATAAATCATATCCAATTCGTCTTTACTTGGTAAATACCAATCGTCATAACCGTTGAGCACCAGATCGTCGCAAATTTTAGCGGCATAATTGCCCATTCCTTGCACTTGTACTATTTTTTGCGTATTCAATTTTCCGGTTCCCATATTCCTCCCTATCGCTCCAATGTTCATGTATTCTCCATTATGCCATTGTATTCCAGTACTTTGATCTTCCGGAGCAGCAATCAAGCCATGTCGATTTGCATCGTCAATATAAACGATTATTCCTCCCCGATAGTACGTTCCGACGCCTAATTGCGCTTCTTTTTTGAAACGGACGGCATCCAAACTGGCAGAATCGCCCCTCAATTCCCATTTGAGCGTATGCGGCCCTTTTTCAAAATAAAAAGCATGCCTGACCCACTTGTCGGTCAATGTACATACTTTTCGTTTGGAACCGTTTACATGAAAATCAACAATTCCACTTCCTTTCAGAAAAAATTCTACAAAGTTAATATTGGAATTGAAGGTCTTATCAGTCATAACGACGGCATGATTTGTGGTTGTTTTTAGCGAATACAGATCGTCATATCCACTTGTATTATCTATCGTCCATTCTGTAGACAGCCATGCATTCGGAATTATTCCCTCGGAAAAACTAATCAGATTAGAACTTTCTGCGCTTGATGGATTAACGGCATTTTTGCTACAAACAATAGCAAACATTAAATATAGAGCTACTAACGTTTGCATCAGAAACAAATAAATATTTTTCATAAAAATAATAATATCTTGCCCTACGTTCCCAACAGGCGATGATTAATAAAAAAAAACGTGGAACTTTACTTTTATCCGCTCTGAGGTCTACCACAACCGCCTGCCAAATAAAGCGAGTAAAACCCACGTATTGCTACGTGAGCGTTTCAACTTTACTCTTAGGCAGCGCTCTAAAATTGCGGTAGTTTCAGATGCGAGAATAAAAATTAACGCCTTTTCCCCAAAATATGTTCTCTAAAATATGCAAATAATGCATATTTCATTTTTAAATTCATAAGTACAGTCTTTTTGTTTATAGCATTTGCAAATTTACGCTTTTTTGTCCAAATTATCCACTTTATAACAAATAAATTTGTTGGTCTGTTTCATTTTTCTGCAAATATTTGAGGTTGTTTTGTTTTAGGCCTTGCAGGTATAAAATAATTGTCTTACATTTGCTCGGCAACATTTGTTTGAATTTTGTTTTTTGCACCGCAATGTTTTTCATTCTGAATGAGATATTCAATAAATGGCTGTTTTTTTTATTTTTTTCCAACAAGTGGAAGACTTGTAAAAGTTAAATTATTGGCTTAAATCAAATACTTATGGCTATTTTAAACAATCAAAAAATGACAAATTACAGATGGGTAATTTGTGCATTACTATTCTTCGCGACAACAATCAACTATTTAGACCGGCAAGTCTTATCGTTGCTCGTACCGGGCGATCATGGAATTCAGGCCGAATTTCATTGGAGCGACGATACGTATGGAACAATTGCGGGGTATTTTTCGCTATTTTATGCGGTATGCATGCTTTTTGCAGGCCGCTTTGTCGATTGGATGAAAACAAGAAAAGGCTTTCTATGGGCTATCGGAATATGGTCGGTAGGAGCTTGTTTGCATGCCTATTGCGGCATAGCGACTGCCGGGGTTATGACGGGGAATTGGTTTGTCAGCTTTGCCCGATCGAAAGAAATCCTTCAAGGGATATCCGCTACTACCTTGGTAGCAAGTACCTCGATGGGATTATTTATGTTTGCCCGCGCCATATTAGCGCTTGGCGAGTCGGGAAATTTTCCCGCCGCCATCAAGGCGACCGCCGAATATTTTCCCCGAAAGGATAGGGCATACGCCACCAGTATTTTTAATTCCGGCGCAACGGTTGGCGCCATGGTTGCGCCGGTATGTATTATTCCGTTGGGCATAAGCGTCGGTTGGGAATGGGCTTTTCTTTTGATCGGAACTTTGGGATTCATCTGGATGGGATTTTGGGTATTTTTCTATAAAAAACCGGAAGAAAATCCGCGCGTCAATCAGACGGAACTGGAATATATTCTTTCCGACAAAGAACCGGAACAAGTAGTAGTCAAAGAAAAAGCGCCGTTTCTTCAGTGCTTCAAATATAAACAAACATGGTCGTTTGCTTTTGGAAAATTTATGACCGACGGCGTGTGGTGGTTTCTCTTGTTTTGGTTGCCAAAATATTTGGAAGTATGCGGACTGACAGACCCCAAAACGCATATATTGCCTCTTACGGTTCTTTATGCCATTGTGATGCTTTCGCTGTACGGCGGAAAATTGCCGACCATTATTATCAACAAAACGGGTAAAGATCCGTATGCCGCCCGCATGCAAGCCATGTTGATATTTGCTTTCTTCCCCTTGTTCGCCTTGTTGGCGCAACCCTTGGGCCAATATTCGTATTGGATTCCGGTGGTTGTTTTAGGGATTGCAGGAGCAGCCCACCAGTCGTGGTCGGCCAATATATTTTCGACCATAGGCGATATGTTCCCTAAAAAAGCCATCGCCACCATTACCGGAATCGGCGGTATGGCCGGCGGTATCGGTTCGTTCATTATCCAGAAAGGAGCAGGAAAATTGTTTACCTATTCTTCTGGAACAACGATGCTGGATGGAAAAGAAGTAGAAATGACGAAAAATTTATTGAGCGCAGGAGCCGAATTTGTTCGTCAACCCCTGAGCTTCCTGGGATTTGAAAGCAAATCGGCCGGATACTTTATCGTTTTCTGCGTCTGTGCGGTAGCTTATCTGATCGGTTGGGTCGTTATGAAAGCGCTCGTTCCCAAGCGCCAGGAAATTACCGATTTGTAAAAAGCGCATCATTCCGCAGCAGGAACGCAGAGGAAGCGGATAATGCAGATGAAGGCAGATTTTTATTTTTATCTATGTTGATCAGGAATATCGGCATTATTTGCGTTCCTTTGGCGCGTTACATTCAAGCAAGAGTTGGCTCACTTTTTATGCAAGCCAACTCTCCGCTTGAATCTCCACTCATTAACTTATAAAAAAATCACACTATTTTTTCTATATCCCACACAAAGGCGTGGATTCCTTGCATTTCTGTTTTTAGATCCATCTTATGAATCCGATCCAACAGCGCATCCACTTTTTCTTCGGGAACGATCGTCAGAATGGAAGAATTCATGGTAGGCCAAGCATGGTTGCCGTAATGAGGTTCTCCCGTCTCGCTTCCCCGACCTTGTACTTGATCCCACATTGTGAAACCGCGAATGCTCATTTTGTCTAAAATGTCAATCAAACGATCTTTATAGGCTTGATTGTATGGTATAAAAACTGCTTTCATGCTTTTGACTGATTTAAATATTGTTTTTTGTATTTCTTCCGGCTGCGTTTCACGCCGTTGGATCCGAAAATGGAATACAAAGCAGGGACATAGAGCAGCGTTAGTATTGTGGATAAAGTTAAACCGCCCACAATGGAAATCCCCATGGGCTGCCACATTTCCGAACCGGTTCCTCGCGGTATGGCTAAAGGAATCATCCCTAAAACCGTGGTTGAGGTGGTCATCAAAATCGGACGCAAACGGGAACGACCGGCAGAAACAATTGCTTTGTCAATCGACATGCCGCGTTCGCGGTTCAGATTGGCGTAGTCAATAAATACAATACCGTTTTTCACCACAATGCCGATCAACATCACAATACCGATCATGGCCATCAAGCTCAGCGGCTTTCCTGTGATCAGCAAGGCCAACATAACTCCGGCGATTCCGAAGGTCAACGACAGTACAATAATAAACGGATAGGTCAATGATTCGAATTGCGAAGCCATAACAATATATACCAGCAAGACGCAAAGGATCATAATCAGAAACAGACCTTGATTGGCTTCCTGTTGATCTTCCAATGAACCTCCGATACGGATACCTATACTGGATGGAATTTTTCCTTCTTGCCGCATTTCGTCTATTTGCTTATCTACTTCATTCACCACTTCACTTAAGGCGGCTTTGTAAAGCGAACTTTGTACTTTCACGACTCTCTCGCGATTTTGCCGGTCGATTTGCGGAAGCGAAGAACTTTCAACTACTTTTCCCAATTCGCGAATCTTGATCGGAACCGGTTGTTGCAGCTCGTTGGTCCCATAAACCGTGATATTTTCAATATCTTCAACCGATTGACGGAACTGTTCGTCGTAGCGGACTACAATATCGTACTCATCGCCGTCTTCACGGTATTTGGAAGTGAACGAACCATTGATGCGATCGCGCACAAAGTTTGCTACCGTCGCCGAGTTCAAGCCTCTTTCCGCTAATTTTTCACGGTCGAAATCAATTTGATATTCGATGCGGTAATCTTGACGACTGATTTGCGGATCTTTCAACCCCTTGATCTTTTCCATACGGGCTTTCATTTCGGCGGCAATCGTGTCGGTAACCGCCAAATCGTAGCCGTAAATTTCCACGTCTAAGGTACTCGCGCCCATTCCCATCATTCCTCCGCTTCCTCCGGGGGTTACCGAATATTTGTAAAGTTCGGGCATATTATCCAACTCTTTACGCAGCCCTTCTGAAATATCGTAAATCGAACGTTTCCTTTGATCCATGTCTACGCAACGAAGGCGGTACGAAATCAGGTTAGTGGCATTGTCTTGCATGGCGGCCCAAGTATTATTTTCGTCGGCTTGTCCTACCGCAAACGAACGGATACGCACTTCCTCGCCGTAATTTACGCGGATAATGCTGTCTATTTTCATGGCCGCTGCCCGCGCCACTTCCATTCGCGTACCGGTTGGAAGATACGCTTCCATGGTAATCATGCTGTTGTCGGATGCAGGCATAAAGTCCATTTTTACAATGTTGCAAGTTGGCACCATGATTAGGACAAAAAGCATAAAACAGATGCCCAACGTTCTCCAGCGATGCCTTACGCAAAAATCCACCATGCGCGCATATTGGAAATCCAGTTTATCCAAGCCTTTACGAATCGGAGCGTAGATTCGGTCGAAAAATTTGCCTTGCGTATTGGTCAAACGCAACATCTGGGAACAGAGCATCGGCGTTAGCGACAAAGCGACAATAACCGATACGCTGATCATGATAGTGACCATCCATCCCAATTCCCTGAACATCACGCCGACTAAACCGGTGGTCATTGTGAGCGGAAGAAATACGGCGATAATCGTCAATGTAGATGCGATCACGGCGACCCCTACTTCGTTGGTTGCATAGACGGCTGCTTCTTTCGGCGTACTGCCCCGCTCAATATGTTTCGTTACGTTTTCCAGCACCACAATCGCGTCGTCCACTACCATCCCGATGGCAATGGAAATGGAGGAAAGCGAGATGATGTTGAGCGAACTCCCGGTCGCCATCAAATAAATGAACGAACTGATCAACGAAATCGGAATAGCCAGAATGATGATAAATGTTGCTCTCCACCGTCCAAGGAAAAACAATACCACAATCACCACAAAAAGGATTGCAAAGAAAATGGTTTCTCTCAACGAATCGATCGATTGCTGGATAAAATCCGAAGTATCCATGATCAGAGACAATTGAACGTCCGGCGGAAGACTTCTTTGTATTTCCGGCAGCATTTCGTTCACTTTTTTGGCAATGGAAACGGTATTGGCTCCCGATTGTTTTTGTACTACGATGGTCGCGCCTTTTACTTCGTTGGTATAGGTTTCCTGAATACGGCTTTGGATGGTATCGGAAACAGACGCTACATCGTGCAAGTAAACGTTTCTTCCGTTTCTGCTGCCCACTACGATATTCAACAATTGTCCGCTTTCGCTAAATTCTCCTTCAATACGCAAAGTATAAGTAGCCGTGCCGACGTCGAAACTGCCGGCCGGCACATTCAAGTTTTCCGCTTGGATGATTTGCGCGATTTGTTCGACTGTCAGCTGATAAGCTTCCAATTTTTCCGGAGAAACATTCACTTGTATTTCGCGTTGGGGCGCCCCAACAATGGAAACGGCGCCTACTCCTTCGATACGATTCAAAGGATTTGCCAACCTTTCGTCCAATATTTTGTACAAGGCATTGACGCTTTCTTTGGCGGTCGCTGAATAGATCACCACCGGCATCATGTCGGTGGTAAACTTAAATATAATTGGATTGCTTATTTCGTCCGGTAAAGACGATCGGACCATATCTATTTTATCTCGCACATCGTTGGTGGCGACATCGATATTTGATCCATAATTGAATTCCAAAGTTACCAACGACATATTATCGCGGGATTGGGAGGTGATTTTCTTCAGGTTTTCAACTGTATTCAACACATCTTCCATGGGGCGCGTCACATTGGTTTCGATATCCGAAGCGCTGGCACCGGCATAAGCCGTGATCACTGTCAATTGATTCGTTTCTATCTTGGGAAATAAATCGACAGACAAACGAGTCAAAGAGTATAGACCGACAATAGCAACCCCTATGAATATTAGCGTGGTAGTGATTGGTTTTTTTACCGCTGATTCGTATAAACTCATATTTTTATGAATTATGAATTAATTTTTACTGTTCATCACTTCTACTGGAGTTCCGTCATTCAATCGGGTTTGTCCGGCGGTAACAATTTCCTGACCCGCCGTAAGACCGCTAATAATCTCGTATTGGTCTCCCAAACGTTGACCCAACTCTACTCTATAATATTTGGAAACTCCTTTTTCCACCACATAGACATAGCGATCGTTCGAACCCACTTGCTTCTGTACGGCTGCATCCGGGATTACAATATGGTCGTTCACTCCGAAGTTCAAAGTTACTCGGCCGTACATTCCGGGACGGACGCGATTGCTTGAATTGTTGATGGCGATTTCTACGCCAAAAGTATGACTGGTCGCGTCGATTGTCGGATAAATCAATTTGACCTTTCCCATAAATTTTTCTTCTCCATAAACGTCTAATTGGATTTCGGCAGGCATTCCCGCTTTTACATTGGTAAAATAGGATTCCGAGACATTGATAATCGCTTTCAAAGAACTCAACTGTTGAACCGTCAGAATCGGCAGTTGACCAAAAACGTTTCCATTATCGTAATTCCGGGCTGTAACAACGCCATTGATCGGACTCCGCAATTGCGTATTATCTTGCACGTTTTTCATATTGGCTTTTAATACGTCGATCTGTGTTTTTACCTGATCTACAGTCTGCTGTGCAATACCGCCTACTTTCAATAATTCGTTGTAACGTTCATAGTCCCGTTCTAGATTGGCTAATTGCGCCGATTGCTGTTGCAGATTGGACGATTCCATTTGTACCAGCAGTTGATCTTTATATACTTTGTCGCCGACATCTACGTAAATTTTTTCAATGCGTCCCGGCAGGGCCGGCGTAATTTGATTAACAATATCGGCTTGCACATTGGTGGTGTAAGTAACAATATTATCTACCGCTTGAAGTGTTGCAATCGTTGTGTTGACTTTTACTTTCGATTCGGCGGCTTCTTCTTGAGCTTTTGCCTCTTGTTTTTCTTTTTGTCCGCAAGAGATTAAAATTCCTAAACCTACAAGAGGTAGTAATTTGAACCAATTCTTCATTTTCAACATGATGTATTTTAATATTTACTGTTTTACTTTTCAAAATACGCAAAAGAAAGAGCGTAGGGGATTCTTTTTCAACGTACCTTGTTTATTTCTATGCCTAATAGTTTATCCAAATCGGCTTTGGAAGCCAAAAAGTTATAAATAGCCTGATTGAAGGCCAAGCTGGCCTGAGTCAATCCCAATTGGGCATTGTTCAAATCAAGCAAAGTCCCCATTCCGGTATCGTACAATTTCTGGGAAATTTCATATCCCTTTTTTGCCTGAGCTACCACGTCTTTGGTAGAAAATACCTGTTCCACATAATTAGTCATATTGTTGATATTATTGCTTATCGCCAATTTAAGATTGCGGACAACATCTTCGCGCTGCCATTTCATTTGCTCCAAAGAGATTTTTGTTTGGCGAATATCGCTTGACTTTTTAAATCCGTCAAAAATAGGAATCGAAATGTTTAAACTGACTGTGGAGGTCGGATTCCACCGGTAGTCGCCGAATTTAAAATCGTTGCTCATCGACATATACAAGTAGTTTCCAGAAATGGAGATGCTTGGATAATACTGTGCTTTATATAATTCCAATGATTTTTGCAACTGCTCGGTTTGAATATCTATTTTTTTCAAATCGGAATTGAAGTCCAGCGATTGATCTGTTTTCACGACTTCATCGTAAAGACTATTTTCGTAATCCAGCAAGCTGCCGTTCAACTGGATTTCCTGATCAATATCAATTCCCATCAAAGCTTTCAAGGATAAAAGCGCTATATTGTAAGCATTGTGGGCTTGAACTAAGTTGGGTTTGATATTCTTGGCGTTAACATCTGCGCGAATCAAATCGAATTCGGAGACAATTCCCTGCTTGAATTTATTGTTTATATCGTTGTAACTCAGAAGGGCATTGTCGTAGCTTTCTTGCAGTACCTGAAGAGCGTCTTTTGCCAGCAACACCCCGTAATAGGCTTTCCGGATCGAATTGACCATGTCGATTTTGGAAGCGCGTGCACTTTCCACCGCCAATTCTACATCCAAGCTCGATATTTCCAGACTTTTCCACAAGGTAGGGACTACTACCGGCCAATTCAATTCGAAACCGCCGGTCCAGTTATTGCTGCGGCCAATCTCAAACCCTTCATCCACCGGAGCAGCGGCTGCACTTTCTTCTGCCGCTTTTTTGAGAGCCTCTGTTACCGTTCCGGGAGTATAACCCTCTACGGAGGCTGCAAAAGAGGCTTCCAGTATTGGTTGCATCATACTGCCCACATCAAATGCTCCATCCATGTACATGACTTGCTTTTTCACGGTACGGCTATACTGTCCTATGGCGTCAATTTGTGGATACAAAGCCGATTGCGCTGATTTTTTTGCATATTTTTTTTTCTCAATTTCCAAATCAGCCACTTTTACAGTGGGATTTTCACTCAAAGCAATTTCGATTGCCTTCTCCAACGTTAGTTCAACAGGGGCTGGCTTATTTTGGGCTTTTGCTACCCAAGGAATCAAAATCACTGCTAATGCAATACTTAACTTTTTGCCTAAACTTGCACTCATACACTAATTAATTAAGTTATATTCTAATTTTGTAGACAATCCTGCAGAAAATACATTTTAAATTTTTGAGCCTCTTTTACTCCTCTTCCCGTCCATCTTCTTTCTTTTTCAAATTTTCCATAATCATATCCACTTTTTCGTTTCCAGCGGAAGTAGCAATTCCTCGTATAAAACTGAGTATAATTGCTTGTACGAATTCCCGCGTCGAATATTTATCCATTGGAAGATAATCGTCGTCCATCATGGCTTTGAACTGACTTCTTACCAACCATAATATAATATCAAAATTAACGTCCGGTCGTATCAAACCTTGTTGTACGCCTTTATTCAACAAGGGTAATAAATAATGAATATCTTCTTTTTGCTTGCACTCCATTTTTTTGAAAATATGCGAATAGTATTTTTTCAAATCGTGCAGTACCGATCTGTTCAAGTTTCGCATTTCATTCATCTGTTGGGCATAAACGTGCATCATCGTGTCGATCACATCTTCCGAGTTATTCGCTAAAGCTCTCATTTCTTCATCTGCTTTAGACATGCGTGCGCTGATGCATGCTTCCAAAAGTTCTTCCTTGTCGCGAAAAACTTCATACAACGTTCGTTTGGAAATACCCAATTCATTGGCTATATCGGACATGGTCATACTTTTCACTCCATTGTGAAAAAAGAGTAAGGAAGCCTTCTCGACGATTTTGTCTCTTAAATTCATGTTTTCCTATTCGTGTTCTTGGGGCTATTTTATTCTGTTGAAACGCATGTTCCGCAGGGTTGTCAAAAATCGACTGCAAAGGAAATGAAAACTTTTGAAACAAAAAAAGTTTTTCTGTTTTATTTTCGTTAAAAAAAGTTTAAACACAGATTACGATACAAAATTAATCTGCCTCCTTCCATAAAAAAATAAAAAAACGATAGCGAAAAAGGGTTTTTCGACTAACAGGGGTATTTTATCGACTAATCACATTCCAAGCGTCTTAGCCACACGATTCATCTTCCCATTGAAAGATGCAAATACTCCAAAGCAGGCAATACAGCCGGCAATTTGTAGGGGAAGACTCAGTAGAACGCAGATGCTCATAGCTAAAGTAATGGCCGCAAATAGAGTTAAACAGTATTTTAAGGTAAATGCATTTGTAATCTTTCTGAATACAAAGTACGGAGCTAAGAAGAACATTATCGGCATATATATTCCAACCAGCAACATGCTTATTCTATGATCACAGAAATAACTGAAATATGGGTTTGTATTAACGCAAAGAAGATGTCCTGTTTGATCACTATTCGGCATCGGATGTCCAAGTATAAAGCCTGTCATGGAAAGCGCAAATCCCATAAACAACAAAATCGACAGAAATCTCATCAAAACTATGATCCGATTGCTTGCTATAGTGGAAACGTCAAGATTTTTTGTTTCATCTGCCGGAATTATTACGCCTCTGCGGCGCACTTCGTTAGCAGCCGCTTTCGCGCAATAATATCCAGCGATAAGAACACTGAATAAGGCGAAAGATACAAAGCGGTCTGTTTTTCTATCGCGCATTATACCAGACCAATATGTTTTTTTAATGTACTGCGAAACCCAAATTCCACTCTCTTCTCCCTTTCCGGGCAATTCCTCTCTTCCTTCACGTATCTGCCATTCGGCAGTATAATCAGGGTCTAACACGTTTTCCACAAGATAATTCATTGCAAAAAATCCCGCAACAATAACACAAAGTTCTATGATAAGCGCTATTTTTTTCATGTGTGTTTTATCTAACAATTGTATTTTCATTATTCGAGTCTTTCCTGTAACGAAAGCTTTATCGTTGCGGGCAAGTATCCTGATTTTTCCTATATCGTTGTCACTCTTTTCCTTTCAAAAAAATTTGCAATGCAATCAATAAAATTAGTTTGCGACTTGGCATGTCCCCAAGGAGACTGAGTATGCAAAGTGATGTACAATTTTTTCTTCGATCTTGTCATGGCTACATAAAAGGCTCTTGCATCTTCCAATGTCCGTTCCTGAATTTGCTTGAGAATTTTCATTTTTTCTTCTTCAGAACGAGCATTCCTATAATTTTTTTCCAACATCCATACATAGGGATAAATATCATTTGTCGCTTCGGCAACAATCACGTTATCAAATTCTAATCCTTTTGCCTTATAAACGGTTGAAACAACAACTTTTTCTGTTCCAAGATACAAATCAGATTCTTTGAACATTCTGTATTCCGGCAAATATTTATCTATTTTTTGCCGCAAGTTCAGTTTGGCGCCTTTATCTGTATAAAAGTCAATGTGTTTGAGTAATTTATCTATTTCTTTCATTTCGTCGTCACTGTATGGATTGTAATCAAAATACTGGCAAATAATTTTCGATAATTGCTCGCAACTATTTAATTCTTGTTGAATAAGAGAAAAAAGAGGTTTGAATTTTACAATGAATTTATTAAAAATTAACTTGTTCTGTAAATCTGATAAATAATTATTTTGAGATTGTTTGAGGCCGTTGTAAAAATCGAGATTTAATTTTTCTATCAACGCAACGGTTGCTTTAACATCATCCAGTGCGTTGTGAGAATTTACGCCTTCTACGTTTAAGAAGTCCAACAAATTGCTCAATTTATAAGAAGCTAAATTTGGATAAATCAGTTTGGTTATATTTATTGAATCAAATTGATGTTCGCAGTAGTCAGAAAGAGATTTTTTGCAATAACGCTGAAGATTATGTTCCAATATACTATAATCGTATCCTATATTATGTGCAACCAATACCGCATTTTCACCCATAAATTGCATAAATTCCAACAGTCCTTTTTCGTGTGAAACTGCGTAAGAATTCAAATATGCTTGTGATATATGGTGTATCTTTTCAGATTCCGTGACATCTTTTTCGGTATTGATGTAAACCTCAAAAGTATCTTTAATTTGTCCATTTGCTATTTTTACTGCGGCAATTTGGATAATATCATCGTTTTCTGTATTAAGTCCTGTTGTTTCTGTGTCAAAAACAATCATCTCTTTGTTTGAAAAAATAGTAAAAAATTCGTTCAATCGAGAAGATGTTTCGTGGTATTTCAAAATATCAATTGGCGTCATCCCTTTGTTATTCAGATTATTTATAAATGCTCTGCATTCTTTTAAAGTCTTTATTATATCAAACTCATAAAAAATTCTCGCCCAAGATAACCGATCGTATTCATTCTGAAAAATAGAGAATAATGCCATTAATCCTTTCACCGATTTTCTACGAAAAAGATCAAAACCTGAAATTTTGAAATGCGGAATACCTTGCCGTTTCAAGGAGTCGCTAACACTATCCGCCGATTTATTGAATCGTACAATAATGGCAGTTTTATCCTCATTGAAAAGTAGTGGCGGAAGAATATTTTTTGAAATATAATTTGCTTCATTCATTATCGTCCCTTTTATTTCAAATAAACATAAAGCCTTTTCAGGCGGTTGTTCGGTTGCATGGGAAAAAGGTCTTTGTTTCCAAGTCGGCGTCCAATGGGTTTCAGCATATTTTATGTAGATGTCTAATAAATAAGAAGGAGAACGAAAATTTTTACATAAATTCAAAACACTGTTTTTAGGATTACTTTTGCATATCTTTTCAATATGATGTAAAGAATCTAATTTTGCGCCCATAAACGAAAATATTGCCTGTTCGTAATCGCCAAAATATACAACAAGTGCGTTTGGGGCTGTTATTTCGTGAATAATTGCCCACTGCAAGGGATTCAAATCCTGCACTTCATCTACTTGCAGCCAGGTGAATTGTGATAACAAAAGTTGTTTTTTATCTGTATGCGTTAAATGATAATACGTTAATGTCAATAAATCATCAAAATCCAAATAATTATTTTTCTGCTTCCCTTTGTTATATGCTTCACAAAGCGCTTTTGCCGTCCAAAGGTCAGGAATATCCGAACCTTTTGGTTTCAAAAACAAATCTTCGGAAAATCCCAACTCTTTTTGTTTAAGATAAGTCGCCAATTTAAGAAGGTCTGGATTATAAACAGAGGGATAGTTCAATTCCCTTTTTAATTCTTCAAACATTTGGTTTGTATCCTCTTCGTCTAAAATGCTGGTATTTAATGGTATTAGATTATTTTGAAACAAAAACAAAGAACAAAAACGGTGAACATTGCCGATGATTATATCGCTATTCGGATATTTATCCTCTATCCGCTCTTTCATCCCTTTTGCAGCCCTATTGGTAAATGTAAGGCAGATAATGTTGTTTTCTGGCAGGCCGCTGTTTTTAGCGTCGAAAACTCGCTGCGCAAGCAATTCCGTTTTTCCGCTTCCCGGAGGTGCAAGCGCCAAATGGATGCCTTCTTTAAGGTCTAATACTTTTTGTTGCTCTTCTATTGGCGTAAACTCTTTTTTCATTTTTTGCAATTTTGAATAGATTATTCTTTTGTTGTTGGTTAATGTCGCCTTTCAATAGTCAAGGATTTATATTTAACTTTTATCAATTTTTTTTTGCCCATCAGCCATCGCGTTCTATTTTGCAGTAGATCATCGTCTCTCTCAAAATCCTCAGGCACATGATGTTAAATATCTGTTTGTTTTCTCTTAATTCTTTAATCTTATTTGCAAAAAGCATCCTTGTAGATTTCATCCCTGTCTATTTTCAACAAAAATACAATTTTTTCTCTGAATTGAGATGGGTTATTTATTTTTAATTTTCAATTTCTAATTAAATCGGAGCTTGATATCTTCTTAGGCTTTTTCATTTCTTATTCGATTTCTACCGAATTTTCAGACGAGTATATACAACCGAATGATCTGAAATATACCGGTCGTTTTGTTTTGCGGGTAATACTTTATGTTCCATCGTTTTTATACCCTTGCTTACAAAGACGTAATCAATAAACTCCCGTTTTTCTTCGGGAACTCTGCCAAAGCCGTGAAAAGTCCATTGCGGACCCTCTTTGGATTCAGCGATATCCCTTGTATGCATCCATTCGTCCGATTCGATGATAGGCTGGATGACTTCCGATTCGGGAGAAGCATTAAAATCTCCGGTTATTATTACCGGCAATCCTTCGCTTAATCTCTTTGTTTGGCTTAGAAGGAGATTTACGCCTTCCCGACGGGCCTGTTTCCCTACATGATCGAGATGCGTATTGATGAAGAAAAATTGTTTTTTGGTTTTTTTCTCCATGAATATCGCCCAGGTAGCGATACGCTCGCAAGCGCCGTCCCAACCTCTTGAGCCTGCCCGATCGGGCGTTTCGCTCAACCAGAAATATCCTGATTTTATCTCTTTGAAACGTTCTCTTTGGTATAAAATGGCGCTGTATTCTCCTTTTTCTACTCCGTCTTCCCGTCCTACCCCAATGCTATTGTAGTCAGAAAGCAACCATTTGAAATCGTTCAGTTGGTTTACAAGCGCTTCCTGAATCCCGACTACATCTGTATTCTGATCTTGAATGGTCTGAGCGGCTATTTCCTTCCGATATTGCCAATTGTTGAGGCTGTCTTCTGGGTTATCGTAACGGATGTTGAAGCTCATCACATTCAACTCCAATGGTTTACTGTTACACGAAGCAAAAGCAAGAGCCATTAATAAAATATAAAAAAATTTCTTCTTATTCATTTGTATTGCATTTATTTCACAAACAAGTTTGCTGCTGGAATCGGCTCAAACTGCGATGAACCGGGTATTTTCCAGGCCCAGCTTAATTCTTCTTCCTCATAATTTTCAAAATATAAAAGCTTGTAAAAATGGTATCCCTTTTTCAAAGCCGTACGTCTAGTTGCCATAACCGCAGCATGTGAGCCGTCATTATCGACAATTTTTTCATTGTCTATATACAATGCGCTTCCATCGTCTGATTTAGTCATAAACTCATACACTCCATCCTGAGGAGCAAAAAGAAGGCCTGTAAATATATAGGCAAAGTGGTCTGTCCGTTTGGCTTCTCTGATAGAGGGTTCCGGCATGATTCCTTTGGCTGAGAGCGAAGACTTTTCAATCTGCTCAACCAAGCGATACTTTCCCTCAAAATAACAGTAGCGGGTTCCATTTTCTAAAGCCTGAATCGTCTGCGGCCTGTGAAATTGGGCCTTTGTTGCTTGAATCTCAAAAATACGGCTGGGAGCATATCCTTCCTTATATGCTCTGGCTTTAAGAATTGAGCTGTTGGTCAATAGAATCGGATGGGCATACAACAGGGATGTTTCATCCGGGTCTTTTCCGTTCAGCGTATAATAGATAACTGCGTCTTGGGTTGTTGAAGCCAAATCCACTTCTATGCTGTCGATAAAGAGATTTAAGTCTTTTGTTGTGTAGGGAATAGATGCCGCTTTTCCTTGCGTCAGAGAATAAGGACGATCAGCCTCATTCACTCCTCTGCTTTTATTGGGAGTCGGTCGTAATACAAATTGCAGGAGCCCGCCTTGCATCAAGTCCTGATAAGTGATGTAATTTTTCGTAATTTCTTTCCCGTTCAGGATTACTCGGTCGATATAACCGTTTTTTTGAGGATTGTTCGCCCTGATTGTCAACCGTTTTCCGTTAGCCAGCTTTACGGTTGATTTTTCAAATAAAGGCGTTGTCAGCACGAATTGATTCGATCCAGGACATACGGAATAAAAGCCCAAACTGCTGAGGATATACCATGCCGACATTTGTCCGCAGTCTTCGTTTCCGCAAATTCCTTCAGGAGTTGGTTGATACATTTCGGAAAGTATGCGGCGCGTCATTGCTTGGGTTTTCCACGGCTGTCCCGCATAGTTATACAGATACGCTATGTGATGGCTCGGTTCATTCCCGTGCGCATATTGTCCGATCAGACCCGTAATGTCCGCCATTTTTCCGTCTATTCGCGCATCAACGACAAACAGACTGTCCAATTGCTCAATAAAAACCTCTTTTCCGCCAAAAAGTTCGATCATTCCGTTTACGTCGTGAGGAACGAAAAAGCGGTATTGCCAAGCGGTTGCTTCGGTATAGGCGCGGGCCGGTTCCAATGGATTGAAGGGCGTATCCCAGTTGCCGTCCATCCGTTTTCCTCTGAAAAATCGAGTGCATCCATCGAATACCCGAATATAAGATAATGCCCGTTCGGTATATTGTTTCGATTCGTCTTCTTTTCCCAGTTCTTTGGCAATCTGTGCTATGCACCAGTCGTCATACGCATATTCGAGCAAACAGGATACCGACTCTTTTTTGATATTGGAAGGAATAAAGCCATACTTTACGTAGTAATCTAAACCTTTTGTATTTTTATTAGACGATACTTTCATTGTTTCGTAAGCCTTCTGTATATCGAACCCTCTGATTCCTTTCCTGTAAACGTCTGTAATTACCGAGACGGAATGATAGCCTATCATGGTACGGGTCTCTCCTGCCGACAGCGGCCAAATTGGAAGTTCGCCCGAAGCATCGTACATCTCCAGATACGACTGAATCATATCGGTTACAAGGGTCGTATCGGTAAGCGTAAGCAAGGGATTCCAAGCCCGGAATGTATCCCAGATGGAAAAAGTTGAATAATATTTTCGACCGGCGGTTTGCCGGCCTATGGTACTGTCATGGCGGCGATACTCTCCATTCAGATCGCTCATCGTATTCGGAACGATCATCGAATGGTAAACAGCCGTATAAAAATTTTTCAAATCCGCTTTGTTACCTCCTTCTACTGTGATGCCGGAAAGAGCTTTGATCCATAAATTGCGAGCCTGATTATGTACTGCGTCAAAGTCAAATCCTTCCGCCTCCCGATCTAAATTTTCCCTTGCATTGGATTCGCTGACAACCGATATTCCCACTTTCACAACAATAGGTTCTCCCGTCGATACTCCGAATTTTGCGATCATTTGCTGATTACTGCTTTTCGGATTCTCATTTCTATCTAAAATAGCGCCGTCGCAGATATGCTCTACCGATTGAAAATCTTTTGAAAATCGAGCTGCGAAAAATAGGTATTGGTTGCTTACCCATCCCTGTGAACGGCGCATTCCTGTTATTTCATTCTTTGCGGTTTGCCTAATAACCAGCGAATCGATGGTCTCATTAGCCAGCAAATGCGCCATATCGATGATTATCGACTCGTTTTTTCCTTTCCCGAAAGTATAACGATGGACGCCGGTATAGGTAGTAGCCGTCAACTCGACTTTTATATCTTCTTCTTCAAAAAATACGGAATAATATCCGGGGGCCGCTTTTTCTTTTTTATGGGAAAAAACAAGCGGTTCAAAAATAGAACCTTCCGGATTTAGTTTTATCTCTTTAGAAGTAGGGTGAAACAAAATATCGCCCAAATCGGCACAACCGGTACCGCTCAAATGAGTGTGGGAGAATCCCAATATGGAAGAATCGTTGTAGTGATAACCTGAACAAGCGTCCCAGTCGCCTGTACGAGTATCGGGACTCAATTGTACGGCTCCGTATGGAATAGTAGCTCCGGGGTAGGTATGTCCGTGAAAACCAGTACCAATAAAGGGATCTACATAGTCGATTGGTTCTTTCAGACCGACAGAACAATCGCTGAATAAAAGAATAAATGGAAGTAAAAGAAAAAATAGTTTCATTTTTCGTGATTTTGACTGCCGAGGGCTGTCCCAAAAGCGCCGTGCCATTGCAATCGGTATTTATTTTGCATTCTTATTACTTAAAGTTGGAATAACCGTCTAAAGGATTATTTGCCAACAGGTAGTCGGTATTCTCGATTTCCCGTTGAGGGATAGGAAAATGAGCGTCTTTTGCCGGATCGAACGTTCTCGGCCCGCGAGGGTCCGTTGCTGAAGTAGCGGCAGCATACACTTCTTGCGCCAATCCCCATCGTACTAAATCGTAATGACGTTCGTCTTCATAAGCCAGTTCGCAACGGCGTTCGTTTACCAAATCGTTGAATGTCGGCGCAACAATCGCTTTGCTTGCGTCGCCTCCGAAGGCTCTTACTCTTACTTCATTGAAAGACTGAGCCGCTGCAGGTACGCCTAATGTTCTATTGTTTGCGCCTCCTCCTGCCAAAAAGATTTCAGCTTCTGCATGGATCAGCAATACATCGGCATAGCGAAGTAAAGGAATGTCTTCCCCGCTTTCCCAGTTCCAACCGGATAGTTTATTATAAGCCGCTAAATATTTTGTTCCCATATAGCCGGTAGTCATATCTTTGATATCCGCTTCTGTAAGAACTTGCGCTTTTCCAAGAAAATGGACTTCATCGCCCGCGCCGACTAAGGTCGCTTTTCTTCTTAAATCACCCGGTTCGAATGCTTCGTAAAGACTTTTGGTAGGAGCAAAGTAGTACCATCCCGTACCGCTCGACAGGGTAGCGGACAACAGGACTACCGAAGTGACGGTTCCCTGATTTCGGATCGGTTTGTTCACTAAATTAAACAAAACCTCTTTGTGTTTTTCTCCATCCGGCGAGAATAAGTGTGCATATCCGTTGTTATCCGTAAGGTCCAAAGAATATAGACCCGAGTTTATAACTTTTTCCGCAGCGGCTTTCGCTTCGGCGTATTTACCCCAATGAGCATATACTTTCGCCAGTAAACCATAGGCAGCTCCCAGATTTGGCCGTCCCAGATTGGCATTTTCCAAAGTCCAAGCATCCTGTTTTTCGTAATAAGCAATAGCCGTTTTCAGGTATGCCTCTATACGATTGTAGGTTTCCGTTTTCGTTTCGCGGGGCTTGTTGATTTCTTCCGGACGATTGTAGTCGTAGAATGGAAGTCCGCCATATCTTTTGGCCAGATAAAAATAAGCATAAGCGCAGATAAAGTTGGCTTCCCCTAAAAACAAATTCCGATTTTCTTCCGGCATTTCGATTGAAGCGGCATGCTTTATCACATCGTTTGCCCGCCGGATCACTTTGTACATCAGTTTCCAGTTGGAAAACTGTCCGCCGGATGCGTTAACTGTCGTACGAAATTCGGTAAGCGCTGCGTCGTCTTCCTTATTTCGATTGATCACCATATCATCGCTTGCAGGCCCTGCCCACCAGTGTCCTCGACCGAATCCTTCTTCGTCATAAAAAGGCGCGTATGCCGAATTGATGGCTAACTGTACGTCTGCTTCGGTATTCCAGAAGTTGGATATGCCATAAGGTTCTTTATCCAAGTCGCAAGCCGAAAAGGATAATGCCAACAGTAATATACCTAATAATGAATATTGTTTCATAAGATTTTTTCTTTATTTTAAATCGTGTTAAATTACGTGTTAAATTATAAGCAGGTCTACGACCTTAAAAATGAATATTAAGTCCCATTATAAATGTTCTCGGCTGAGGAAACTGTCCGCGATCCACTCCTATTTCTCGAACGCCGATAGCCTGATCGATTTCATTTGCATACGTTTCTCCCAGCTCTGGATCGAAGCCTTTATATCGGGTGAATGTCCATAAATTCTGCATCGTCACATATAGTCTCAACTTTTCAGCTTTCAGTTTTTTTGTTAAATTTTTGTCGAATGCATATCCCAATGTCAGCGTCTTTAATCGTAGATAATCTCCCTGGTCTATATAATAATCCGAAAATCTGCGGTTATTATTTTTATCGCTGACAGTCACGCGAGGTCCGTTGCCATTCGGATTATTCGTCGGATGATACCGATTCAGGATCGCTGCAAACTGATTGTAACGGGCGTCAACGAACATCCCTTCGTATTTCAGCGCATTGAAGATTTCATAACCGGCCACGCCCTGCAAGAAAAAGCCAAGATCAAAACCTTTATAAACGGCATCCGAACCGAAACCGTAAGTAAAGTCGGGGAATCCGTTTCCAATGTTGGTTTGATCTTTCGAATCTAAGACGCCATCTCCGTTCACATCCAGAAATTTCAAGTCGCCTATTTTAGCTGCCGGCTGTATTTTTTTGCCTTCGCTGTTCACATACGAATCTATTGCCTCCTGCGTTTTGAAAACGCCTCCGCTTTTGTATCCGTAAAAGTGTGCAATAGGCTCTCCCACTCGGGTACGAGTGATATTGGTACTTCTATAAGCGCTTGTGAACATGTTTGCATTGCCGGTACCCATTGCTGTTACTTCATTTTTTACCTTGCTGAAATTTCCGTAAGCGCTAATGGAGAAGTCATTTATTTTGGTATTGTACGAAAGATTCATGTCGAAGCCTTTGTTGCGTACTCCGGCCACATTCATCCATTTACCTCCGTCGATACCCGCTAAAGATGGAACAGGAGCTTCAAATAATACATCCGACGAATTTTTGATGAAATAATCGAATCCAAAATCGAATTTGTTCAAGAAACTAATATCGAATCCGAGGTCTGTCTGGGTAGTTACCTCCCATTTCAAATCCGGATTTTCCAAGGTGGATTCATAACGACCAAAAGAAACATTTTCGCTTGCGCCAAATATTGTATTGTGTCCGTCGTCGTCCGTTGTATTGGCTACAATTACTTTGGTTGGGTAAAAGCTTCTCACATCTTGGTTGCCGAGCTGTCCCCAGCTTGCTCGGAGTTTCAGATTTTGGATTGCTTTGTCTTTCAGCGTTTCGAAAAATGATTCTTCCGATATGCGCCACCCTCCCGATACCGAGGGAAAACTGCCCCATCGGTTGTGCTTCCTAAATTTAGAGGAACCGTCGACACGGAAACTGGCCGATGCTAAATATCTATCTGCAAATGAATAGTCTAAACGGCCAAAATAAGACTGCATAGCCCATTCTTCGCGGCCTCCCTGCAACCAAGCAATTCCGGTAGCAGCCGACAAATAACGCTGCGACTGGTCTTCGGAAATAAATCCTGTGCCGCGAGCGTTTGTATATTCCGTATTGTATAATTCATAAGAAGTACCTCCCAATAACATCAGCTTATGAAAGCCTAAAGTCTTGTCGTATCTCAATGTGGTCGTAGTGATCCATTTGGCATCAATCCACTCTCTTTGAGTCAACTCGTTGGAATTGGATGCCCTGCCGGCTTCGGGTACGCGCGTCACAAACCATTTATCTTCCCAATTTGTCCAGTCGTATCCCAGATCGGTTTTTAATGTAAAGTCGTTCAATAATTTCCATTCGACATATACATTTCCGAAAATACGGTCGCGAGTCCGTTTGCGATCGGCGCGGTCTACCGTTGCTACGGGGTTACGCAAGTCAGCTCCAAGTTCTCCGCTGCCGTTGTAAATTTTTTTCGCTTTGTCTTTGTACACGGGTACCGAAGGATCGTATTGCAAAGCCGGAGCAATAGCGCCGTTAGCGCCCATTTCGGGAACAATCCCTTGTTTTGAATGGGTAAGCATTAAGTTTTCTCCAACTTTGAAATTCTTGAATAAATCGTACTCTGTATTTATACGGAAAGTCGCACGTTTGTAGCTTGAATTTTTCAATATTCCATCCTGAATAAGATGTCCTCCCAGAACATTGTATTTGAATTTATCGTTGCCGCCCGAAAGAGAGAGGTCGTAATGGCCCTGATAAGCGGCATCGGAAAAAATTTCATTCTGCCAGTGGGTTCTTGTTGCTTTGGCATAATCCGACTCATAATACTGGGAAGGCATTCCAGTGTAGCCATCGTATTGAATAGCATTATTATACGCTTCCAGATGAATTTGATTCCGCTGTTCTGCATTCAAAAGATCAATCTTTTTCTGCATAGTCGAAAATCCGTGATGCGTATTAAAAGCAACATTAATCTTGTCCGACTTAACCCCTTTTTTGGTCTGGATAATCACAACGCCATTCGCCGCGCGCGAACCGTAAATGGCAGCAGAGGCCGCATCTTTCAGTACATCAATGCGTTCGATGTCGCTCGGATTGATGTCGTTCATATTGCCGGCAGGCATTCCGTCGATCACATACAACGGTTCGTTATTGCCAAAGGTACCCATCCCGCGAATGCGGATCGAAGTTCCGGCTCCGGGCGCTCCACTGCTCTGAAGGACTGTGACCCCGGACATCCGTCCCTGTAAAGCGCTGTTTATTCCCGTAACAGACATATCATTGATATTTGCCATTTTTACGAAGGAAACAGCGCCTGTCAAATCGGCTTTCCTTTGAGTAGTGTATCCCACCACTACCACTTCTTCCAGATTTTGCATATCCTCTTTCAGGCTGATATTCAAACTGGACTGGTTGTCTACTTTTATTTCCTGTGAAAGGTATCCGAAATATTTAATCATTAAAGTTGCATGGATCGGGACATTCAGGGTAAAATTTCCGTCGATATCCGTCACGGTTCCGGAAGCGCTTCCTTTAACGATTATGCTTGCTCCAATCAACGGTTCTCCTTTTTCGTCCAGCACTATCCCATTTACGTTTTTTTTATTTTCTAAGTCCGTTTGGGAAAATGCTTTCCCGCTAATTGCGAGCATGGATAAGAATAAAATAATTCTCAGAATGTGTCTTTTGTTCTTTTTCATGATTCCGTAAAAAAATAAAGTTTTGTATGCTATCTTCAATGAAGAATATATATAAAACCTCCACAGGCTGTAATTCCCTTACGGAACATCCGATTTTTTAAAGTTTTTTAAACCATGAGCGTATGTAAGGACCCTTAGGCGATTACTACCGTAGAATATAGACAGCGACCGGATCTCCTAAAGCAATTGTAGCCGCGGCCAGAAAAATGGCCGTGATTTATTACCGAATGATGACTTCTAAACAAGCATACAATCCCCAAGCTTTAATCAACTATCAAGAAAAGTATAAATTGCAAAAAATCAAAAACTTAGAGAAATATTTAAATAAATTGAGAGAGGCGGTTTGAATGGCTGTTACATAAGAGAATAAGGTTTGTAAATTATCCAACAATTTGCAAACGAGCATGCATCGAGAAAATAAAAGTGATAAAAGTTCCTGCAGAGTAAAAACAACTCAACGGATGAGGTATTTAGGTTGACGGCATTATGGGCTTTGGAAAATATATGGAGCTTGACAGGGCAATATTGCCGTCGTGCCGCTTCACCCGCTGCATCGGGCGGAAGCCTTGCTGAATCTTAGCGGCACAAGATTCTCCCATCGATGCATTGGCTCTACAGATCGCTATGGAAAACTATATTTGCCCAAGTCCGCCGTCTACCGCAATTTCACTGCCCGTCAGGTAGGCTGAATCAGCGCAAGCCAGATAAAGCGCTGCCTTTGCAACATCCTCAGGCTGCCCCCATCTTTTCATGGGGACGGCAGATTCGATATATTTATTTATGGCTGCCTGCATTTCTGGCGTGTCCTGAACCGTCAGCGGCGTCTGAATGCAGCCGGGGCTTACACAATTCACACGAATCCCTTTTTCGAGAACTTCATCATCGGCCGCAAGCGTTCTGGCCAAACTCCTCACGGCGGCCTTGGTTGCAGCATATAGCGGGTCGCCGAGACTGCCCCTGTTATTGGCGACCGAACTTGTAAAGATTACGGAAGCCCCTCTCGATAAAAGCGGAAGCGCACGGATAAAGGTAAAGAATACGCCTTTTACGTTAATCCCCATGATAAAATCAAAAAAAGCTTCCTCTGTTTTCTGAATCGGCGGGCAATCGGATACGCCTGCATTGGCGAACAGCACATCAATCCTGCCAAATACCTCTTTAGTCTGCGACATCACATCGTCAATCTGATCTACCTTGGAAACGTCCGCCTGCAAGGCAAGCGTATTTTCCCCCAGTTCTCTTTTTGCTTTTTCAAGCGATTTCGGATTGCGCCCGACAATAACGACGCTCGCTCCATGCTCCTTAAACAGACGGACTGTTGCAAGACCGATTCCGCTGTTTCCACCGGTTATGACGGCTACTTTATCCGCTAACTTCGATTTACTCATAAAAACTCTTTCTTAATCTATAATCTATGTTTGGGTGGCGTTTTAAAAAGTATGCTGATATAAAAAATTGAAAATAAGAACAATGGCATTATTTTTGCACTCTAAAATTTTTATCTTATACCATTTTTGTTTTATGAAAATAATCAGATAGCTTCACTGCCCCCTATTGTCCAAGCGCAAATATAAAGAAAAACGGCAAAAAATCGTCGCGTCAGCAAAATTATTTCTGCAAAGGCTGCGGATGTCAATTGGGGGGCGACGCCGTGTAGAAAAAGTCGGCAGCCAAAAAAGTATTCGACGGCATTCTAAAAAGTAGGATCATTTAATCTGCTGTAAAATAATAATAATTTATAAAACGCATATTACCGTTTTTTCCGTATAGAATTCATCAAGTAATCCATACTTTCTTGAAAAATCACCGAACGGCTAACTTTCATGATAAAGATATACAAAGCGGCAAATAGCGCCGTTTTTGAGACAAACAACCAATAGATGTTTCCAATGTTTTTCGTTACGATCCATGCTGTAAACAAGCAAGCAAGGGTGATAGCCAAATACGGCAGAATATCTTTTAAAACGTCTCTTGTTCGCAGGCTGATCAATTTTTTTCCCCAGTAATGCCAAACGCCTAACCAGAGAAAATTGACGCTCAAAAAAGCGGTCACCATGGGAAGAATTCCCAATGAATGGATGCAAATCAGTATACCGGTTTGTAATAATCCCAAAACAATTGTATTCCCAAGACAAATATTAGATTTTCCGTGCGCAATAATTAATTGAATATATAAAGTGCTGACAGGTAAAAAAGCGCCCCAGATACAGACCAATTGCATGATTTGAATGCTAGCTAACCATTTGTCTGTTATGAGAATGACGATTAATTCAGGAGTTGCCAACGCCAATCCCAGCATGGAAGGAAAAGAAATGAACGCAATGAAACGCAGTAATTTTCTGAAAACTTTTTGTTGATAATTGGGGTTGTAATTGGCTTCAACCAAAACGGGTTGAGCTATTCCCTGAATAATATTGTTGATGAAAAACGAACTCAATGAAGCCCATTTGTACCCTTGTGTATAATCCCCAACTTCACTTTTTGTATAAAAACGACCCAAAAATACAGAAGGGATATTGCTGTTGATCTGATTAAATAATCCATTCAACATCAATCGAATACTGAAAGGAAACATTTCTTTGAGCGGTTGAAAGTTGAATTGAAAATTCGGACGCCACGAAGAATAATGCCATCGCAGAATAGTTCCGCACACGCTGTAGGCAACTGTTTGGGAGACCAATCCCCAATATCCATATCCCAACAACGCCAGAGCGAGGCCTATGCTTAAAGAAACAATCACCGAGCAAATATCGACGATTGTCCTTTCCTTTACTTTCAATTCTTTTTGCAGGAGTGCATTAGGCGCTATGCCCAAACTGCCTGAAAGAAATCCCAAAAATAATATCCGTGAAAGATTCTTTAATTCCGGCGCCTTGTAAAAAGCGGCAATCCAAGGGGCGCTAAAGAAAAAAAGAAGATAAATGCTTGCCGCCATTCCAAAAGTAAACCAAAAGACCGCATTGTAATCTTCGTGTACGATTTTTTTTCGATTGATTAATCCGGCTGTGAATCCGCCCTCCTGGATAGTGGAAGCGATAGCTGTGAAAATAGATAAAACGCCAATCAATCCATAATCTTCTTGTGTCAATATTCTGGCTATCAGGATACTAAAACCGATCGACAGAATTTGTTGCAAGCTGCTGCTTATACTCCCCCAATAAAGACCATTGGCCGTTTTTTCTCTAAGAGTTGACTGAGTCATCAGTACACATGCGTTTATCAAAATTACTTCGTGCAAAGATAATTGTTTTATTCAAACAAAAATGAAAAACCTCCTCGCCGTTTGGTTAGCGAAGGAGGTTTTCCACATTTATTAAGGAAACAGAATTGGGAAAATATACGTACTTTTATTTGTTATATGCCTTCATTATTTCTATTTAATAGGTTCGCGAATTTCTGTCACCGTTGCATTTCCCTCACCCTGCATTGTAAAGGCATACGATACTCCTTTAAATTGGCAAAAAGAAGGAACTATTTTACCGCCTTGCTTATTTTCAACTACTTGATACGCATTGTCTTCATCTTTTCTAAAAGCAGTCAAAAATTCACTTACCAAAGCAGGATTTGATCGAATAGTAACGCTCGTTATAATTGATTCCGTCTTTTTTGTGTGCGGATTCTTTTGACGTACAATATTCATATCAACTGATTCAATAGATTCACATTTTTTCACCATTGCTGCAAGGTTTTCCTGCGCCACAATCTTCATCGAAAAGCTTCCCATTACTAAAAGAAGCACTGCAACAAACACATTCTTAGTTTTCATGATTTTGATAATTAAATTCTCATATTTAAAATTTTCCTAACTTTTTTTTTTGCGTTTTCATCTACAAATTTATTCGCTATTTCATTTTTTTGTTCTTCTACTTTCTTCATTACTTTAACATAAGCGTTGTCTTCATTCGCTTGCTGAATAAGTTGTTGATATTCTTTTCGTTGAGCCATTGCCAATTCTACCGTCTTATCTAATTCCCCTCGTATGACATTTAGATCGGTTATTCGCACGCCGTTACGAATAATACAACTTCCTTCGTAAGGATCAAAATCTGGCGTTTGTAATGTTTTCCAAACAGTAATCGACAGTACCAAAAGGATGGAAGCGGCCGCAGCCATCCACCAAGCAACGTGTTGCTTTTTTCGACGCACATTTTTCCTTTTTTGCATCGTGTCGGCAACTTTGAACTCATCTACAATTCCGGTTGCAAAATAATGAAAAACCGGTTTGTATTTCAACAGATCATCGGGAACGTTTTCCCGCATAAAGAAGGCGTATAGCGTGTCTTCTTCTTCAGCCGAACTTAAACCTTCAAAATAACGGTTAATCAGTTCTTCTATAAAGTCATTTTTCGGATTCATCAGTATATTTTTTTTCTAAAAAATAATTCTCTCACCTTTTTTCTGGCGCGGGACAAATTCATCCTCACTGCTTCCGGAGTGCTTCCTGTAATTCCAGCAATTTCATCTATCTCAAATCCATCCACATGTTTCATACGCAGCATTGTTTTTTGTAAATCAGGCAGCTGATCAATTATTAGCATTACCCGTTCTACTTCGTCTTTTTGTTCTAACTGACTCTCAGGAGAAAGAGTTTCGTATACTAAAATACTTTCATTTAACTCTTCGTTCTTTCGTTGACTTCCCTTCAGCAAATTCAGACACAAATGCTTTGTCATCTTATATGAAAGAGCAGGAATATTGTGGTAGTTCTTCAAGTCCTCGCGCATATACCACAATTTTAAAAAGACTTCCTGAATGACATCTTCAGCTTCACTTTCATTTCCTAAAAGTTGCTGTGCATAAAACGTCAATTTTCCCCTTAGCGGAAGTATTTCCCTTTTAAATTGTTCCTGCTCCATGAATAATCTTAAGACATTATTAAGACAATTCAGAATAAAAAATATAACATGGATTTCGATTTTTTTTTCATTCCTATTCGATTTTTTTTTTCGAAGCCTCTGTAAGACGGGCTGGGATGCAGGCGATTCAAACGTAAGAAAATAAAAATATTTAATTGATTATAAATTATTTATATCATCCTTGTATGAACTATTCATTCTATTTTTGTTTATAATTCAAAAAAAAACTTTACTTTTGTGCTGGGTAAGTCCTACACGGTCAGCTCCCAGCAAATCCCCCAGGGCTTGATCGCAGCAAGGGTAGCTGGTCGTAGCGGCGCGATGTAGTAAGCTTACCCTTTTTCTTTCCTCAAGAAGAATAGATTTTCAGATATAAAATTTTATTGTATTATGTTTTCAGGAATAGTTGAAGAAGCGGCAACGGTTGTTAATCGTATAAGTGAACAGGGGAATTTGCACCTGTCGTTGAAATGTTCATTTGTAAATGAATTAAAAATAGATCAAAGTCTTTCTCACAATGGCGTTTGCTTGACGGTAGTCGATTTAAAAGACGATACGTACACGGTAACGGCTATCAAAGAAACGCTGGACAAAACCAATTTGGGCTTATTGCATATTGGCGATAAAGTAAATCTGGAGCGCAGCATGAAGATCAACGGGCGATTGGATGGTCATATTGTTCAAGGACACGTAGATCAGACCGCTGTTTGTACCAAAGTGGAAGAAAGCGATGGAAGCTGGTATTTTACTTTCGAATACACTTTTAATAAAGAAATGGCCAAACAGGGTTACATGACTGTTGAAAAAGGTTCTGTTTGCGTCAATGGAGTTAGCTTAACGGTAGTGAACTCAAAAGATAATAGCTTTCAAGTGGCGATTATTCCTTATACTTATGAGAATACGAATTTTCATCAAATCAAAGAAGGAACCGTAGTGAATTTGGAATTTGATATTATAGGAAAATACCTAAGTAAATTAATTCGATACATGGAATAAAAAAACATTCTTTTTGCCAAAATTATACTTTTATTCTGCTTTTGCAGGGGAATGCAAAAGCATATTTGTTAATTAAGCTAATTTATCAGAAAGTAAAAAATGAAAAAACAAACATCACTTTTCTTCTTATTTTTTGCCATTTTTTATTCATCCTGTATCAACCACGATTACGATTTAGACAATGATACCATTGATAAAAATGTGGTAGTGAGCCCTGAGGGAATGAATATGCCTTTCGGTAATGTAGAAAAAATTTTTATTTATGAGAAAATCGGTTACGACGATATCCGAGTGGCGGGCGATGGATCGCTTTATATTGAATATGAGGGTGATTTGGACAACAAACAATTCAAAGTACCCAATTACAACATTGATTCCATTGATCCGATAAATACAAGCAATATTTCCATTCAACTTCCTACAGGAATTTCAACTATTTTCGACTTTTCTTCTTTTTCTGGTAATGTTCCTCTGCTGGAAGGAGAAACAATCGGATATGAAGTGACTAAACCTATATTTGAAAGCGAAAATTGGACGATCAATCCCAATCAAATCATTTTCGACTCTTTTACGATTAACCTAAAATTTATTTTGCAGGGATTTAGCAATGTAAATGGCAGCGCCAAAGTAAATCTCTACCTAACCTTTCCCGATAATTTTGAAATAGAAGGCGAAACCTTGGATGCAAAAGGAAGAATTATCCGAACTATTGATTTTAATAAAACGAGCAACACCTATAGCCTGCCCAAAGGAATAGAAGTCAAATCGTATAAATATCCAGCCAATGGACGCTCCGATATTCGCTTTGATCTGGATTTTGGAGCAATCAATGGATTCAAAGGGAATGTAAACAATCCGTCGTTTCAATTGACGTTTATCACGGACAACGACCGCATAGCCATTCAATCTGTAAATGGTCAAGTGACTGGAAAAGAATCTATTCAAGGTGAAATAAACGGCTTTGAAGCCTTAAAGAGCTCGTTTGGAGAAGACGCTAAATTGCAGTTTGAAAATCCATCTTTATTTTTGAATGTGACAACCAATTTAGGTGCAAATTTTTATTTGAATATTGATAAAATAGACGCTCACAACGGACAGTCTATATCTTTGGATAAAAACGACGGTTTACTGTTTACAAAACCAACCAGCTTAAATACTCAAAAAACAACTTCGTACTTTATAGCTCCCTTACCTGACCAGGGCGCTCCTGCTGGCGCTACGGGGAAAAAGTTGGCTTTGGATGAACTGTTTTCCTCTATTCCGGAAAAAATCAGTTATGAATTTTCGATGAATGTCGACGAACCGAATGCTATCTTGGCATATAGCAATTTGATTCTGCAAGGAAATTACAAGTTTACGCTTCCGTTCGATTTCGAAGACTTAAAAATTCATGTAAGAATACCGCCGATCAATCTGGGAGAAGATGTATACGGCAAGTTTTTTCACTATGTAAAAGATGCAATTACGATTCAGGCGGATACGGTCATTATTTCTGCGGAAAAAATCAATCCGCTTCTGATAACGGCTACGCTCCAATTCTTAGATGCTGAACAACAGGCGATAGAGATCAGCAAAAAATCGGTCGCATTAGCGCATGGATTAAACAAAGATACGTTTGCCATCGATTTTTCCAAGCAAGATTTGGATAACATGCAAAATGCAAGGTATTTAAACATTGAATTTACAGTGGAAGGAAAAGGCTCCCTTACTCAAAATGATTATATAGATATTCGGGGTTTACGTTTTATATCCGACGGAGGAATTCACTATGAATTGAATTTATAATTTTATTTATACAGTAAAAACATGAATGATGTTAATTTTTTTACTCAAAATATAAAAACATTCCTTTTCATTGCAGGGCTTTGTTTTACTTTTCATTCCACATTTGCTCAGTCGTCTAATACCGAATATTTTATGTCGTCTTCTTTTACAAAGACGTTTACAAATCCGGCTAAACGTCCCGAAAAAGGTTATGTGGGGATTCCTGCCTTGACGAATGTGGCTGTCGATCTGAAAACCAATACATTGAATTTAGATAATTTTTTATTTCCGGGTGTGGGAGAAAATGGGAAAACCGGATGGTTTTTGAATGAAAATGTTAGTTATGATGATTTTATGGAAAACATTTCTTCTAAAAATTATTTGGGAGTAAATGTCGACTATACCATCTTAGGCGCTGGATTCTATGTAAAAGATTTATTTTTGTCGTTTGATATAAGCGCAAGAGCCAATGCAGGCATCAACCTCCCTAAAGACCTTTTTGATTTTGCAAAAACCGGTTTTGCAACGGGCGAAGAGGCCGAAAAAGTCTACAATCTGAGCAATCTCAGAGCAAATGCAAATGCATTCACTCAAATAGGGTTTGGAGGATCCTATCCTTTCCTGGACAGCTCCTTAACGCTGGGCGCTAAAATCAAAGTCTTGTTAGGGGTTGCGCATGCCGATTTCAATTTAGACGAAATGCGTATTCAGATTAACGACAATGTGTGGAAGGCATCCACTCAAGCCTCCGGAGTTATGATAATACCCACTGTACAAGTAGAATACGATAAAAAAGGAAAAGTACGCAGATTCAATACCGACGGTTCTTTTTCTTTTGTCAATGGTTGGGGCTTAGGATTGGATTTAGGCGCTACGTTTAAACCCAGTCGGATTTTCAACTTCACAGGCGATTTTGCATGGTTGGATAAGTTAACCATTTCGGCAGCTTTAACGGATATCGGCTTCATATCGTGGAATAAAAACAAAATGATTTCCTTGACAACGAATCCCCAAGAATTAATTGTAACAGGAAATCATACCATTGATATAAACGAATCAGATAATTTATTTAAAGATATAAGAGACAATTTAGAAGATGCTGTTGCTTTTTATCCTTCTACTTCCTCTAAAACCACCAGCGGTTTGGGTGCCAAACTGAATTGGGGAATGGAGTTTGCCCTCATGAAAGATCAGTTGAATATCGGTTTTCTGAATACAGCTTATTTCAATCCGGTCAAAACCATTTCGGAATTTACGATTGCAGGAGCCTATCGACCGTTGAGCGGAGTAGAAGTGGGATTAAGTTATTCGTTTGTCCATAGCTCTTTTCAGACGATCGGATTTGCCTTGCATTTAGGGCCGTGTTTTTATATTTCCAGTGATTATGCTATTCCTCATGTGAATTCCCAGTTTATTCCTACTTCGAGCCAAGCGTTCAACGTTCAGTTTGGATTTGCCATTCCTATTGGAAAAAAGCATCAATAAATAAAACAGGCGCTTCATTATCCATATCCTATAACTATAGTTTTCTCCCTTTGCTTCAAAGGTAGAAATAACAAATGGACGGTTTTCATCGTTTCTCATTTTGGTACTACAGTCCATGAGATTGTAAATTTTTGGAAACAAAAGTAAAATAACTTATAACTCCTATTATGGAAAAATTAAAAGATGTACTAAAATCGCTATTCTTGATTTTATTTTGTATAACAAACGTTTGTGCACAGCCTAAAACAGGTTCGTGGGGCGATCAGGGGAACGGCACCTATATCAATCCTATTCTTAACGCAGACTATTCCGACCCCGATGTAGTGCGCGTAAACGATAAATATTATATGGTATGTTCCGAATTTCAGTTTATGGGAATGCCTGTGCTCGAATCGGAGGATATGGTGAACTGGAAAATTGTAGCTCAGATTTATTCACGCTTGGATTTTCCCGATTACGACAACGTAAACAGCTATTCGAATGGTTCATGGGCGCCGGCTATCCGTTACCATGCAGGGAAATTTTGGGTGTATTTCTGCACTATCCCCGAAGGCTTGTTTATGTACAGCGCCGAAAAAGTCGAAGGGCCTTGGAGCATGACGTTGGTCAAGAAAGTCGAAAAATGGGAAGACCCGTGTCCTTTCTGGGATAGCGATGGCAAGGCTTATCTTGTACACAGCCTACACGGTGCAGGTCCAATCATTCTTCATGAGATGAACGAAGATGGGACACAATTGCTGGACGATGGCGTTACCGTTTATACAGGGCCGGTGGCCGAAGGTCCCAAAATGTTCAAGCAGGGGGAATATTACTATATTAGTATTCCCGAAGGAGGCGTAGGTACGGGTTGGCAAACTGTTTTGCGTTCTAAAAATATTTACGGGCCTTATGAAAAGAAAGTGGTTTTGGAAACGGGCGGCACTTCCATTAATGGGCCGCATCAAGGAGCATTAGTGGACACTCCCGAAGGCGAGTGGTGGTTTTATCATTTCCAGCAATTTGGCGCCGTAGGGCGGGTAGTGCATTTACAGCCTGTTTGGTGGATCGATGGTTGGCCGCAGATGGGCGTGGATATGGATCGCAATGGCATTGGCGAACCGGTGTATGTATGGAAAAAGCCAGCGACAGGTAAAACGTTTCCTATCCATGCGCCTCAAACGGATGATGATTTTCGTGCGTCGACGCTTGGCTTGCAGTGGCAGTTCAACCACAATCCCGACAACATGGCTTGGTCGCTTACCCAGAATCCAGGATACTTGAGTCTGAATGCACGGAAAAGCGATAGTTTTTTGAGAGCGAAAAACATCCTCACTCAGAAAATCATGGGGACGTCGGGCGAAGCCGTCGTTGCGCTCGATCTCAGCCAAATGGCCGAAGGACAAAAAGCAGGCTTGTGCAGTTTCGGTTCCATGTACAATCTGTTTGGCGTATGTCGGGTAGGGGATAAAAATTATTTGTTTTTTGAAAACAATGAAACCTTGTTCAATCAGCCGCAGCAACTTCCCGATGGTACCAGAGTGCGGATTAACTATTTCGACACTTCAAAAAATTATTTTGAAAAGCGGCCTATTGCAACCCCAGTGATTTATTTGAAAGTAAAACTTGATTTTCGGACCAATGTAAATCATTTTTATTACAGTACAGACAATCGACTTTTCGTTCCTTTCGGGAAGGATTTTCGTACTGTATTTGGTTTTTGGAAAGGAGCGCGTCTCGGACTTTTCAGTTACAACGAACTGAAAGATGAGGGTGTTGCGCTTTTCAGTCAATTCAAGTATGATTATGAGGGTCCGAAATAAATTGCCTCATAAATCAAATATTTGAAATCATAATGATCTTTAGCGGCATATTATTCGGAAATAACGAACGCAGTACGAAAAACAAGACGATAGAAACCGAGATGCCGTCTTGTTTTGTTGATTTGAATCTTGATCAAATCATTCATGCGATTGCTGCGCCTAAAGAAGAATATAATCCGGCTTCTTGCTTTTGAGACATTCGATTTTGTATCAATAATAGCGATGGGCAGTACCCATCGCTATTATTGATAAACGCTCGTTCAGAATCGTTTACAAATCATTTCGTCGCATTTTCCAACCGTTTCATAATAGTGAAAATAAACAGCGCCGAAACGAGGCATAAAGCAATCAAAATACCCCAAACAGCCCAAAGCGGCAGGCTGCTTTCCCACAAAGAAGCCGGAATAGAAGTGAGGTAATTACCGATAGCTGTTGCGGCAAACCAACCGCCCATCATCAAGCCTTTGTATTTGGGAGGCGCCACTTTGGTTACGAATGAAATTCCCATCGGACTCAGCAAAAGTTCTGCAAACGTTAATACTAAATAAGTACTAATCAGCCAATTTGGCGAAACAAGCAAATTGCTTACCCCGCCCATCGATTTCAATTCGGAGGGACTGGAAAGATGGGTGGAGATAAAAGCCAGTATCAAAAAACCAATGGCCGCCACAAACATACCCAAGCCAATTTTACGCGGGGTAGAAGGTTCTTTTCCCGACTTGGCCAATGCTCCGAACAAAGCGATGGAAATGGGAGTCAACGCTACCACAAAGAAAGGATTGAATTGTTGAAAAATTTCAGGCTTAATAACGATTGAAGATTGCGTATAAATGTATTTTACAACCAAAATGACTGCACAAACAGCCAAAATACCGCCGGAGATCCATTTACCTTTGCTTTCCTTCGATTGAAACAAACCGAATAAAGCATATATTCCGATGGCAATAAGCGCCAAATTGATCACATCAAATCCGATGCGATTCAATCCGTCAACCGTTTTTGCCGTATAATCGCGCGCAAACCAAGTCATGGTCAGCCCGTTTTGATGAAACGACATCCAAAAGAAAATCACTACGGCAAATACTAAACAAAGCGCTACAATTCGTTGACGGGTTTGTTGCGGAGTCAGTTCTGTTTCCGTTGTATTTTTTTTGCCGTTGCTTTGTTCCGCTAATTGTTTGGAATTAAAATCGGCATGCTGATACAATCGGCGTGTGGAAAGATAAATAATCATGGACAGGATAAGCGAAATGCAAGCAACGCCGAAACCGTAATTATACGATTCGGATAATTTGTCTATATACGTTTGGCTGAATGCAGCCATGTCGCCGATGGCAGCCGGTTGAAGAGCCGCCAGTCCGGCCAGTTCATTGTTTCCCTCCGTAGTGATGGTTCCGTTCAAAAATTGATGAGCCAATGCCGGTATGTGTGCATCGTAAAATAAGCCGGCTTTAGACATAAAAAAATCGGTCACTTTAGAAGCCGCTGTCGGAGCGAACATAGCGCCGATATTAATTGCCATATAAAAAAGGCTGAAACCGGGGTCGCGCTGATTTTTATACTCCGGCGAATCGTATAAATTTCCCACCAGTACCTGAAGATTACCTTTGAAAAGTCCCGTACCGAGCGAAATAATAAATAATGCAGCAATCAAAACAGGCATCGACATGCCCGGAATAGCAAGCAACAGATAGCCTAAAAACATGACAACGATGCCTATGGTCACCGTTTTTCCGTAACCCAACCAGTTGTCGGCAATAAGGCCTCCCAACAAAGGTAAAAAATAGACCGCAGCCAGAAACCCGCCAAAAATTTGACCGGTCATCTGAGGAGATAGTCCGAACTTTGCTTGTAGAAATAAAACAAAAATAGCGAGCATGGTATAATAGCCAAACCGTTCGCCGGTATTAGCCAAGGCCAATGCGTATAATCCCTTTGGATGATTTTTAAACATAAATTATTATTTTTTATTGATTTATAAATGTAATTACAAAAATATATTTGTTTTGGCAAAAGCGCCTTATTTTACAAATTTCATAGTTTCAATTCCGCTCTGTGTTTCAAGACGGATAATATAAATTCCTGGCGTTAGTTTTGGATTAATCATTTGGGTTTGATCGCAGGTGTTTTTTTCAACTAAAATACCGGAAGCATTATATATTCTGTAGGAACAAATACCGGAAGTTTCAAGTATAATCCGATCATCCACTTTCGATATTTTGGCTTTACCTGTTCGAATCATTTTTGGAAGGGCCGTTTCATCGGATTTCAATTCGCCATATATAATTCCTCTTCCCACGGTACTCATATATACCCGACCATAAACATTCATATCCCCTTTTACAAACTGAGCATTGCCCGGCCCTCCAAATTGATGGGAATCATCATTGATGCGGATCCAATTTACTCCTTCGTCATCCGAACGATATAATCCCATCGGATCGGTATTTGCTGGTTTTCCCCAAATATACAAAGAGGGATAGGATTTGCCCCCTGCCGCTTTCCCTACGCCGACGCAAGTTGCCGCGTTCAGAGGAATAATAGTAATGCTTGGATTTGCCGTATGCGCATCGGTTATCCGCCCCAAACCGCCGGTATTGCGGGGATACCAGATTTCGCCGCTTATTCCGGGTACGACGGTCAACCGGTTATTGTATGCTTCCGGTAAGGAAACGGATGTATATTCGAACGCACCGGCTGTTTCGTTGTAAGTGTAGGCGCGCAGAGTATTGTTTACATTGGCGTAAAAAACGTTTTCTTTTTCATAATCAGCAAAGAATCGTATATTATTGGCCGTTATGCCCGGCATTTCTGTCCAACTTGCTCCTTTGTTGAATGTGTAATAGGGATGTGCGTCCGAAGGAGTTGCAACGATACATTGTCCATCGGCTCCCACCGCGCACCAGCCGTTTGAGGCAGTAGAAAAAGGCTTGGAAAGTTTAGACCAACTTTCTCCCCCGTTCTCGCTCCAATAGAGATCACTGCCTGTACGAACCATTGCATAAGGCGCTTTTCCTGCCACTCCCAGTCCGGTTGTTGTTCCCATAGTCGGATTATATCGATCCTGAAATTTTGTTATGTCTGGATAAACAAATCCATCGTAATCGGCAACAACAGTCGCTACAGGCGCTCCGGGCAAGCTTACCAGTTCGTTTGGGACTGTTTCTTCCAGATTTGTAACCGCCATTTTGAATACGGGTTTTGCATCCCACAAATTTTCGGTCAGGTAAATTCCGTTTCCGGAAATGAAAAAAGCCCTGTTTCGATTGAAAGGGTCTATTTTGGAAGAACCCGTCCAATGCATTTGCGAGCTTTTTTTCAGCCATTCAATAGTGGGTTCGTTATACGAAACGGATAGCGGACTGAACAAATTTTTCCAAGTCATCCCGTCATTGGTAGAAATAAATATCTGGTCGCCCCATGTTGTATTTCCGGTAATCCATGTTTGCGCCTGCCAAACCGAAAGAGTAGTCACTAAGAGACGATCGGGATTTTCAGGATCGACCGATACCTCGCCAAATGAAAAATTATCCGGAGATATGTCCGTCCATGTTTTCGCAGCTAAATCATATTTTTTGACGGCTCCCTTACCGTTTGTACTTGGTCCTTCGGTATCGGTATAAGTAATGTATAATTTACCATTCGAAAGCAAGCAACGGTGCGCCCTGTAAGTAGTCGTCTGATTTTCGACCGCTTGCCACGAATCTCCGCCGTCGGAGCTTACGAACAAATTATTTCCGCCGCTATATTGCAATCCCACATAAATTTCGGGGGTAGCGTTTCCCGGAGTAGTCGAATTGGGAATGTATTGAACGAACGCCACTTTTCGGTTATCTGGGAAAATAGCATTAGCCAATCTTGTCCAGCTTGCGCCTCCATCTACGCTTTTCCACAATCCCCTGGTACGTGAACCGCAAAGCAAGACGTTCCCTTTGTTTGGATCTACGGACAAACGTTCTCCCGACTGACGCCCGTTGTCGTTTCCATGGGCAGGAAATTGAGAGGTGACGATCGCTTTTTCTACAAAAGTTTTGCCATAATCGTCGGAATAGAGAATAGCGCTTCGACCCCCATTCCAATAAGAAGTTCCACAATACAGATAAAGTTTATTCGGTTCCTGTGGATCGATCGCCATACTTTCGACGCCCATATACGAAACAGTAGATTCCGAAAGAAAATCGGCGATAGGTTTCCACGATTTTGTTTCTTCCATCCAACGATAAGCGCCGCCTACATCCGTTCGAGCATAAATTAGATTTTTTTCCTGAGAGCAAGTCACAATTCCTGTAACAAAACCAGCGCCTCCCACCGGCAAAGAATTCCAATAGTATATTTCTTCGGCTTTAACCGGATGAGCCATCAGAAAACAGAGAATGGCGATAATAGATAGTTTTTGTTTCATAATAAATAGATTTGTTTCTTTCCTGTTTTACGCCACTAAATTAGGCGATTTTTTCCGAATTGCAAAGCAAAGAATGTAAATAACGCACATAATACAAATTTTTGCTGATAATAAATGAGATCAATATCAGCAATTCATACGCTTTCCGCGTCATCTGCGTTCTAAATTTATTTTGAACTGCAGGCCAAGCGGAAGCCAAGAAAGTTGTAATGATAATCAGGCACGAAATCAATGCGGAACGACACGCGCGCGGCTCTCGCAAGGGCAACCCAACTGCCGCCCCGAAGTACACGGTTAGAGCCGGATGTGGGATTTTGCGGATTGCCGGCGTACGCGCCATACCAATCGTTACACCATTCCCACACATTTCCGCTCATATCGTAAATGTCTAATTCATTGGGTAATTTAGAACCGACGGCATGAGTTTTTTCGCCGCTGTTATCGTCGTACCAGGCTACTATATTCAAGGTATCGTTGCCGCTGTATTTGTACCCTTTGCTCTTTTTCCCTCCGCGGGCGGCGAATTCCCATTCTGCCTCTGTGGGAAGGCGGTACTGTTTACCGGTTTGTATATTCAACTGGCGGATAAATTCCTGTACATTGTGCCAACTCACATTTTCTACCGGCAAACCGTCTCCTTTGAAAGAAGAAGGATTGTTTCCCATCACTGTTTCCCATTGCGCCTGCGTTACTTCATATTTACTGATGTAAAAGCTGTTAACCGTTACCTGATGAGCCAGCTTTTCTTTGTCGCAGCAATCGTCGCCTTGTTCCGGAGTACAACCCATAATAAACGTACCCCCTTGTACATAAATCATCTCCAGATTCAAAGAATGACTTGTTTCGGTAAAATTGCCGGGACTCAGTTGCGCCTCGCACCCTTCGTATTGTTTTTTGGCATACAAGTCTTTGGGGTTTCGATTCAACACTATTTTATAACGGTCTCTCGCTTTCAGGTATTCCTTCTCTTTGAAATATTCATCGGCTATAATCAAATTTCTAAAGCACTCATCCGTTTTTTGGATTTGCATGCTCATATCTCTCCCCTTAAAAATCTGAGAAAAATGATAATTCAGCATGGCACATTCATAGTCGCCTTTCTCAAAGCAGTTGTTTGCTTCCTGTAAATAATTCTGACCATTGATTAACCAACACAAGGACGAAAACAATATCAAAAAAATCGAATTTTTCATAATAGTAATTCTTAGTATTCAATTCCTATAAACTCTCTGTTCATAATTTGCAAATATAGTATGTTTTTTTGTTGCAAGCAAAACAGTTTGAGTATTTTTAATATTGTTTTATACCTTTTTTTGGCACAATCTATTTCTTTTTCGTATTATTTGCCTTAATCGTATTTGTTTTGATCTATGGAAACAAGTTTTGCAATTTCTGAATAATAGGCATAGATACTTCATGCCTCCTCATGGTCCGATTATGCATAAAATCAGTACCCCAAGCCTTGCAGGGGATTGGCCCGAAGTAATCCAAATAGTTTTATGATATTTAATGCGAAAATATCAGACGTTCCTCTCTATAGTTTATTTATTTTATTTGAAAAATGCCCTGACAACGTCCATCCCGTTGGCATAAATCAGTAGAACAATCAGTAGAATCATTCCTGCTATTTGAGCATATTCCAAAAATTTCTCATTGGGCTGGCGTCCGGAGATGGTTTCGTAAAGGAGAAACATCACATGTCCGCCATCCAAAGCAGGAATAGGCAACAAATTCATCACGCCTAAAACGATCGAAAGGAAAGCCGTCATGTTCCAAAAAGCCATCCAATTCCATTTTTCAGGGAAAAGACTGCCAATCGCGCCAAATCCGCCAATGTTTTGAATGCCTTCTTTAGTGAATAATAATTTTAACTGCAAAACATAAAAGGAAAGTTTTCGCAAACCCAAAGAAAAGCCCATTGGAAAAGACTGGAAAAAGTTGGCCGATCGAGTAACAATCGTGGCGGATTGTCTGTTTGTTGAAAAACCGATTTTACCTTCCGAGTCGACCTGTACTTTCAATGCGATTGCTTCTCCGTTTCTAATGACTCCCAATTGAACGATGGAATCTTTGTATTTCGATAACTGCGAAGCAAAACAGCTGAAGGCAGTCGTTTCGGTGTCGTTGAGCGATACAATCTTATCGCCTACTTCCAGACCCGCTTTTATGGCATTGCCTTCCGGCAGCAAACTGTCGATTTCTGCTGGTACGATATCCGCTAAGGTAGTTTTAGAAGCTATGAACTGAGATCTGAAATCTTTGGGTAAAGCGATTGTTTGTTGTTGATTGTTGCGCAATACGGTGACCGTTTTGGCATCGATGATCCGGAACAAATCCAATTCATCGTAGCGCGTCAGTTGTTTTTGGTTGGCTGCCAGTAGAATATCGCCGTCTTGAAATCCTGCGTGATGAGCAACTTCGCTGAAATACAAAGGAGTTTTATCGATTGGAATATAGCTGTCGCCCCATCGGAGGACGATTATAGAATAAATAAAAAATGCCAGAATGAGATTCATGCATACGCCGCCGACCATGATCAATAGGCGTTGTCCTGCCGGTTTGGAACGAAATTCCCAAGATTGAGGAGGTTGCGCCAAAGCTTCTTTATCCATGCTTTCGTCGATCATCCCTGAAATTTTTACATAACCGCCCAATGGCAACCATCCAATTCCATATTCGGTTTCGCTTCCTTTGGGTCGAAACTTGAATAGAGAGAACCATGGATTAAAGAACAAATAAAACTTTTCCACCCTTACCTTGAATATTTTGGCAAAAAGAAAATGCCCGCATTCGTGAACAATGACAAGGATGGATAAACTGAGAATCAATTGTAATGTTTTTATGAGAATAGCTTCCATGCAAATTTATTTCATTTCGTGAATAATTATCTTTCTTGTTGCTTTATCTGTTTCTACAAAATCTTCGTAAACAGGCGATTCAATCCAAGGGATTGTTTGCATCGCTTTTTCGATGAGATCGCTCATTTCCAGAAAACCAATTTTATTTTCCAAAAAAGCGGCCACTACCACTTCGTTGGCGGCATTGAGAATGCAAGGCATATTTCCCCCTTTTCGGATCGCCTCGAAAGCGAACTCCAAATTACGAAACCGGTTCGTATCTGGTTCTTCAAACGTTAAAGTATTGAATTTATTGAAATCCAGCGCTTCAAAATTAGATTTCAATCTTTTGGGATAATTCAAAGCATATTGAATAGGAAGACGCATATCGGGTAGTCCCAATTGGGCTTTGATAGACCGGTCTTCGAATTGAACCATGGAATGAATAATGGATTGCGGATGAATCAATATTTGGATTTGTTCTGGGTTTACGCCAAACAACCATTTGGCTTCGATCATTTCGAATCCTTTGTTCATCAAGCTGGCCGAATCAATGGTGACTTTGGCTCCCATGTTCCAATTGGGATGTTTCAAAGCTTCCTGTGGAGTCGCTTTTTCTAACTGCTCCGGACTGAATGTTCGAAAAGGCCCGCCGGAGGCTGTCAGAATAATTTTGTCGATTGGATTTTGCGTTTCGCCCGCTAAGCATTGAAATATGGCCGAATGTTCGGAATCGACCGGTAAAATAGGCGTCTTATGCTCCACGGCCAATTGGGTGATGAGTTCGCCGGCGATGACCAGCGTTTCTTTATTGGCTAAGGCAATCGCTTTTCCAGACTTGATGGCCTGAATAGTTGGTTTCAATCCTGCATAACCTACCATCGCTGTCAACACCATATCAATGGGAGCGGCTTCCACCACCTGCACGATGGCATCGCTTCCTGACCACACTTTCACCGGCCTATCGCTCAGCGCTTCTTTTACTTGTCTGTATTTGGATTCATCTGCGATGACTACCATTTCCGGTTTGAATTCGCGTGCTTGCCGAATCAGCAAATCTGCTTGATGATTGGCCGTAAGGGCATAGACTTCCAAATGATCGGGATGTTGACGGATAACATCCAATGCCTGCGAGCCAATCGAACCTGTTGAACCTAATATAGCAATTTGTCTTTTTTTCATGGATAAACTTTAAAATACGATCAGTTCTTCCGGATCAATCGGTTTTCCGTTATACCAGACTTCAAAATGAAGATGATTGCCGCTGGACAATTCGCCCGTGTTTCCTACGATTGCGATCGCTTCGCCTGCGTTTACCCAATCGCCCTGTTTTTTCAACAGCAAAGCATTGTGCTTGTATATGGAAACGAAGCCGTTGGCATGTTGTATCTGTATCATATATCCTGCGTTAGCGTCGAATCCTACAAAGAAAACTCTTCCTTTCATAGTCGCCAGGACGCTTTCTTTCGGCGCTGCCGCAATGTCTATTCCGTAATGTTTTTCTTTAGGGTCGAAATGATCGGAAATAAGTCCCCGCACTGGGCGATAAAAAAGAAGATTGTCAGGAAGGGTATTGGAAGTTGTCAGTACATTCAAATTGTATTTCTCTTCTTCTTCAAAACTACGGATGAATTGGGTCAATGTTTCAGATTTTTTATTCAGATCGTTAATATCTACAGAAACGGTATCCACCATTTGCGATATCTTCGATACAGAGGGATCGCCGCTCATGATGGACGTAATATTACTCAAATATTGAGACTGTTGTTGAAGTACTTGTTCCAGCGAATCCGCTTTCAGCGCATTGTCCATGATTTCCATCCGTACTTCCGAATCCATATACCCTGGTAGATAATTACGAATGGGCGTATTAATAATCACCGTCGAGGTGAGCGCAATCAAGAAAACGGCCAAAGCCAGCAAGGCCAGAATTCCGGTTAATAACGACAAACGAAACGACCATACTTCTTCAAGTCTGTTTTCGTTCAAAACAGATAATTTGTATTTGAATCGAATATTAGCCCAAAAGGCTGAAAAATTGGGCGAATTCTTTTTCACAGGCGAATTCTTTTTCATTGGATTTGTAATTCATCTAACAAACGTTGGCTATTTCCCCATTTATCAATCATAAATAAAACGTACCGGATATCGACTGCGATACATTTTTGAACTTCATTTTCGAAAAGCAAGTCGCCGCTGATCGCTTCCCAGTTGCCGTCGAAAGCCAAACCGATGAGGCGGCCTTTCGCATCGAAAACGGGACTTCCCGAATTTCCACCCGTAATATCCAGATTGGAGAGAAAATTAAGATTCATATCGCCTTTCTGATTTCCGTATTTTCCGAAATTTTTCTGATGCAACAAAGCCATGACTTCCGGTTGGACGTTGAATTCGGGATTGATGCTATCTTGTTTTTCAAATATTCCTTTCGTTGTGGTGTAATATTCATACCAGGCGCCGTCGTTGGGAACATATCCTCCTACGCTCCCGTAGGTCAGACGCAAAGTAAAATTGGCGTCTGGAGGCAGATTCTTTCCAGCTTCCATTTCTCTTAATCCGGCTATAAACAGGCGTTCGCCTTCTCTTATTTTGTAAGAATCTGCTTGCAGGGAATCGTGAATCGATTCTAAAGTTCGCCGAACAGATCGAGACAGTTGGTAAGCCCTATCCTTTTTTATTTGCATAAATTTTTTTGGATTCAATAAAGCTGCGTGCAATTTGTCGGGATGAGCGAGAACGGTTTCTTTGAATACATCGTCTGCATATTGAACATAATTGCCTTTGTATTTTTTATCTATTTCGCTGAAAACGGAAGGGAGAAAAGGCGGCGGAAGATTATTTTTCAGGATGCCAAGCATGGCCGTCAATACCTTTTCATCCAAAGAAGCGTTGTAGTCTTTCAAAATAGGCGCTAATGCCTCGTCAAAAAACGTATCCCGTTCGCTATGATCCCGCAAAAAGCCGGCCGCATGGACGTAATGGGCAATTTCCAATATTTCCGCTCCGTGAAAAATCTCCGACAGAAATGTTTTGGCTTTCACTTTCTCCATCGACCCGATATACCCGTTTCTCAACAGGTTCAGGGTATTGCTGTAAATGGCTTGTTTCTCCGGATTTTGTTCCATCCAATGCAAAAACTGATTTTCGAGTTCTTGTTTCCGTTCGATTACATGCAACTTTTCTATTCCTCGATTCATGCCAATGGAATTTTTCCAATAATTGGAATTCAAGGCATATTTGGAGGCATATTGGATGCGTATTTCATCGTTGTTCAACATGGCATCTTTCCAGATATCTAATTTGATACTGCCTACTTTGATTCGAGGGTTGTTGGAACTCTCTATTTTTCTTTCTATTCCCCATGACGACAAGTAACGGTCAGTATGCCCCGGAAAACCCATGGCCATCACAAAAGAATTGTTTTCGTATCCGTTTAAGGAAATGGGAGCAAAACGATCGGGTTGGTAAGGAATATTCGTTTCCTGATAATTGGCCGGTTTGTTTTCTTCGTCGGCATATACGCGGAATACGCAAAAATCGCCGGTATGGCGGGGCCACATCCAATTGTCGGTTTCTCCTCCAAACTTTCCAACAGAAGAAGGAGGTGCAAACGCCAAACGGATATCGGAAAATCGTTGATAAATATTAGCATAATACTCGTTTCCTCCATAATACGAATTGATGACGACTTCATAGTGAGGTAAAGAATCATTGAATTGTTTTTGCAGGCGGCCGATGGCCTGTTCAATTGCAATTTCTCTTTCTTTTTCGCTCAGATTAGGCGAAAGATTATGCATCACCTTTTGGGTAATATTAATTGTTCCACGCGGATAGAGAACATACATGTTCGGAATCGGAATTTCTTCTTCAAAAGCATGCGCAATGAAGCCATTTTTCAGATAATCCTGTTCTATGCTGCTTTGCGATTGAATAGCATCGTAACCGCAATGATGATTTGTGAAAATCAATCCTTTTTTCGAAACGGTAATTCCCGTACACCCTCCATTAAACTGTACCACTGTCTTATATAAAGAGGGGAGGGAATCGCAATATAGGTCTTCCGAACTAAGCTCTAATCCTAATTCCTGCATTCTTTTCCAATTTTCTTGCGTTAAGTTATTTAACATCCACATCCCTTCGTCTGCGAAGAGGGAGAAATAAAGGAGAAGCCCGGGAAGAAGAGTTAAAAAGCGTTTTAGTATCATTTCCGTTTGATTTGTAAGTTTGCAAAGATACGCTAAACGAATGAAATTACCTCGTTCGCACGGAACAAAATTGCTGTATTTAGATTTAATATGAAATGAAAATATTCTTTCACAAACAACGAATTGACCGGTCAAAACCGAACACACTGTTCGATTTCGAACACTTATTTTTCTTTTTTATGCTAATAATCAAATAGTTATTTTTTGGCTTAAATTTTGCTTTCCAATTTTCGAAAACAAAATGAATATGGATCGAGAAATACCAAAAACGGAAAGACAAAAAGCTTTGTGCAGACAAATTGTTAAGGCAAGCGTTGGAGTTGCAATCTGCATCGTGATGGTCGGTTTGCTGGTCTCCCTGATGCAAACCAGCCTTCGACGTAAAAATTTACAGATATCGATCGTCGATAGAGGAACCATCGAAGTGTCGGTAAACGCTTCGGGAAAAGTAGCGCCTGCATTTGAAGAAATTATCAATTCGCCTATTCAGTCGCGCATTGTTGAGGTGTACAGGAAGGGAGGCGACTCGGTGGATGCCGGTACGCCCATTCTGAAATTGGATTTACAAACTGCCGATACCGATTACCGCAAACTATTGGATGAAGAACAGATGCGGAAGCTTCAGCTGGAACAATTGCGCATAACTATCCGCGCCAAACTTTCCGAAATGGAAATGAAGTTGAAAGTCTCCCGCATGGAATTGAACCGCAAAGAAGTAGAACTTCGCAATGAACGTTACCTCGACAGTCTCGGCGCAGGAACGACCGATCATGTGCGTCAGGTGGAATTAAGCTATCGCGTCGGCCAACTTCAACTGAACGAGGACGAACAAAAATACCAGAACGAACAAGAATTATCCGCAGCTGACCTAAAAGTCAAAGAGTTGGAATTGAATATTTTTCGAAAAGGATTGACCGAAGCCAAGCGCACGTTGGAAGACGCGCAAATCCGTTCGCCGCGTAAAGCCATTCTTACGTATGTCAACAATGAAATAGGCGCCCAAATTCAGCAAGGCAGCCGCGTCGCCATCATTTCCGATCTTTCGCATTTTAAGGTACAAGGTGAAATCGCCGATACTTACGGCGACCGAATTGCCGTCGGCAGTAGGGTAGTGGTCAAAATCGGCAACGATAAACTGAACGGAATGGTGAGCAACATGACCCCTTTATCGAAAAACGGAGTTATTTCTTTTACCGTGCAATTGGAAGAAGACAACTATCCCCGTCTTCGTTCTGGATTGAAAACAGAGGTGTATGTGATGAATGCCATCAAGGAAGATGTGTTGCGCATAGCCAATGGTTCGTACTATAACGGCAAAGGCGAATACGAACTTTTTGTTGTAAGCGGCGATCAATTATTGAAACGTAAAGTACAGTTAGGAGACAGCAATTTCGAATGGGTTGAAGTCGTCAGCGGTTTGCAAATAGGCGACGAAGTAGTAATATCGGATCTGTCGAGCTATCAAAACAAAAATAAAATAAAGATTAAAGACTAATTATGAATTATAAATTTTTCAAACAAGCCTGGCAATTGATGCGGGAAAACCCGTTGGTGAGCATTGTTTCCATTCTGGGAACAGCTCTGTCGATTGCGATGATTTTAGTGGTCGTATTGATGTTTCAGATTAGCAACTCCGGATACAAACCGGAGTCTAATCGAAACCGGATGCTGTATGTGTTAGGTACGGAAGCATTGTCTCTTAACGAAAAAAACAGAATACGCAACAGGGGATATATGTCGGTCGAAGTAGTAAAGGAATGTTTTTATTCGCTCCAGACGCCGGAGGCTGTAACCGCCATCGCCGCCGAACAAAAACCGGTTTCTTTGCCGACGAAACGTCTATTCAAGGAATATGCCATCAAGTACACAGACCCCAATTTTTGGCGCGTATTTGATTTCACATTTTTGAATGGCAAACCTTTTACGGAGGCGGATTTTCAATCGGCTATACCTCAAGCGGTGGTGACCAGTAAAGTAGCTTCGGCGCTGTTCGGCGCTGAAAGCGCAATCGGGAAAACAATTATTCTGGACGACATTGCTTATAACGTTGCAGGAATAGTGAAGCCCGTCAGCGAGAATGCGCAGCAGGCCTATGCCGATATATGGACTCCTTACGCCTGTTCTCCCGCTTTGATGAAAAATTCGTATTATGATGGGATATCCGGTCCTTTTCAAACCGTCCTCTTGGCGTACAATTCGTCCGATTTTACCAAGATCAAAAAAGAACTGGAACAAAGGCGGGTGCAATACAACAAAAGTAAACGAGATATGAATGTCAATTTTTTGGAAAATCCGATTACCCGTATGGAAATAACCAGCGGTTCGAACGGTTTTCGTAAAGCGTCCTTGAACGATTATTTCCTGCGCACTGGATTCCTCCTGCTATTCATGCTCTTGATCCCGGCCTTGAACCTGACAGGGTTTATCCTGTCGTCCATCCAAAAACGGCAGACGGAAGTGGGCATCCGCAAAGCGTTCGGCGCTACTCGCAGGGCGATTGTTTATCAGGTATTGTACGAAAACTTGCTGACTACTTTCATTGGCGGCCTGTTGGGATTGGCGCTCTCTTTCCTGCTTTTGAAATTAAGTAGTGATTTCTTATTGACAGCCGGCATGCTGATTCGTCCCGGTCTATTTGCCGCCGCATTGTTTTTTGTACTGTTGCTTAATCTGTTCAGCGCCGGCATTCCGGCCATGCATATTGCCGGACAGCGAATTGTAAGCTCTTTGCAAGGGAGCGATTAAAGAGTTATGAATTATAAATTGAAAATATTTTGAAGATTATGATTAAGCATATTTTAAAGATGATTTGGGCGCAACGCAAAAGTAATGTTTGGATATATGCCGAGCTATTGGTTGTTGTTTCTGCCCTTTGGTTTATGGGCGACAAATTTTATGTAGATTTGCGTACTTACTATTCGCCTTTGGGTTATGATATTACCAATACATGGCGTTTCAAATTAAATAAACTCAATTCTCAATTGCCGGCTTATGTGCCGGAAGAGGAATCTGCATCCGATCAAGCAACCAACCTGCAACAGTTGATGAGCCAAATTCGCCAGCATCCGCTGGTGGACGGGGTTTGCGTTTGCTACTATTCCTGCCCGTATTCATGGGGGAACAGGTGGGGGGACATCGCTTCTGTCGAAGGGGATACAAGTTTAGTGGCGCAGAAAGTTTTTCAGATACGCAGCGTTTCTCCTGAATATTTTGAAGTATTCCGCATAAAAGATTCACAAGGGAATCCAATAACGACTAAGCTGCTTGAAGGATCGGAAGAGCCGATTCTTGTGTCGCAGGATATGGGAGAAGAACTTTTTCCGAAACAATCCGCCAAAGGAAGAAAAATATGCATCCATGACGAAGGACCGGAAATAACAATTTTGGCTGTAACGCCTCCCATTCGCAGCAATGAATACTGTAAAAGCGATCCTTGTCTCTTTGAAATAATCGCAGGCGCTGATTATGCAGAATTGATCAACAATATGGGAGTGGAAAACGCCGAACTCTGCGTGCGAATGAAAAAAGGACTGTCGCAGGATGAAATGTTCCAGTTGTTGGAAGAAATGGGCGACCGGCTTCGAGTGAGCAACCTCAACGTCTATGGCGTAAGCTCCATCGCCGACATGCGAAAAGAGCAATTGGCCAGTTACAAAGAAGAAAACAATAAACAGTTAGCGCTGATGACGTTTCTTCTAATCAATGTTTTTTTCGGCATTATCGGCACATTTTGGTTGCGAACACAGCAACGGCAAGGCGAAGCAGGCATCCGAATGGCGCTGGGAGCTAATCATTTCACGTTGGGAAAATACCTGTATGGAGAAGGATTGTGTCTATTGCTGCTGACTCTGCCGTTTACGCTGGCCTTTGCCGGAAATATGATCTACATGGGTATTCCCGACGCCGATCGTCTGCCATTGACGGTCGGCCGCTTTCTGCTTGTTTTTGGAGGAACGTACGGCTTGCTGGCCTTCCTGATTGCTTTGGGCGTCTGGTTTCCCGTACAGAAAATCTTCCGGATAAAGCCGGCGGAAGCGCTGCATTATGAATAATTACGAACAAAGTTAAATAGAAATGGAATGATGATTAAATTGACAAATCTGGAAAAAATCTACCGTACAAAAGAAATCGAAACGGTAGCATTAGAAAATGTAAATCTGGAAGTAAAGAAAGGCGAATTTCTTTCTGTTATGGGGCCTTCGGGTTGCGGAAAATCGACTTTGTTGAACATCATGGGTTTATTGGATGTTCCCACAACCGGCCGCGTGGAAATCGACGGCCTATTGACCGACGGAATGAACGACAAAGAACAAGCAGCTTTCCGCAATCAGCAGCTGGGTTTCGTATTTCAGAGTTTTCACCTGATTCCTTCGCTCGATGTGCTGGACAACGTGGAATTGCCTTTGCTTTACCGCAAAGTATCGTCGTCCGAACGAAGGAAAGCGGCACAAAGCGTGCTGGAAAAAGTCGGCCTTAGTCACCGGATGCGGCATTTCCCGACGCAACTTTCCGGAGGACAGTGCCAACGGGTGGCTATCGCCCGTGCAATTGTCGGCAATCCCAACATTATTTTGGCGGATGAACCTACCGGTAATCTCGACAGTAAGATGGGTATCGAAATCATGGATATCCTGCATCAATTGAACAAGGAAGATGGCCGTACCATTGTTATGGTCACGCACAACGAAAATCAAGCAAAACAAACCGATCGCATCATTCGCTTCTTTGACGGAAGGCAGATTTCGTAATAAATAGGATCCAATGAAAAACTGTTCAGCTCCATTTGCATTGCATAGTGATATGAAAAACTTTCGATTTTCAATTTTCCACTTTCTATGGATTGTATTATTAGGAATCAGTTCCTTTGTATCGGCGCAAAACGATACCTTGAGACTGAATCTGAACGATGCGATCCGCTTGGCACAGCTGCAATCGGTTGACGCTGCCGTCGCTTTGAACGAATTGAAAACGGCTTACTGGGAGTATCGCACCTATTTGGCCGACCGGCTGCCGGAAGTGAATTTCACAGGGCTCTTGCCTTCTTATAACAATAATTACAGTCGTTATCAGCAGGCGGACGGTTCGTATACTTATGTCCAAAACAATTGGATGAGGTTGAACGGAAACATTTCAGTTGATCAGAATATTGCTCTGACCGGAGGAAAAATTTCGCTGAACTCTTCCCTTGATCTAACCCGTCAATTGGGGAAAGGCGCTTATAACGAATACATGAGCGTTCCGATCGGGATCACGCTTAATCAACCTATTTTTGGCGTCAATGATCAAAAATGGAAACAACGCATCGAACCGCTTCGCTACAAGGAGGCGAAGGCCGCATATGTCGAAAATACAGAAGACGTAGCGCTTGCAGCCATTGCTTCTTTCTTTAATTTGCTGTATGCTCGCGAAAATCTCAATATTGCTTTGCAGAACCGCGAACAGAGCGACAAACTCTACGAAATAGCTTTAGCCAAAAGGAAAATCGGTTATCTTTCTGAAAGCGACCTGATGCAATTGGAATTCTCGGCCTTGCAGGCCAAAGGTTTAGTGACCGAAGCGCAATCAAATCTGAATGCCTGCATGTTTCAACTTCGTTCGTTTCTTGCCTTGGACGAACGAACGGTGATCGAACCTGCGTTTCCCGAATCGACGCCTTCCATGCGGATAAACTATCCGGAAGTACTTGAAAAAGCGCAGGAAAACAATTCGTTTGCCAAAAACATTCTGCGTCGTCAACTGGAAGCCGACTATGCGGTTGCTTCTGCCAAAGGAAGCCAACGAACGATCAACTTGTTTGCCTCGGTGGGTTATACAGGAAAAGATCAGGTATTGGATGCCGCCTACAAACAACTCAAGGGGAATCAGTCGGTGGAAGTAGGGGTGAGCATTCCGTTGCTGGATTGGGGAAAACGCAAAGGAACGGTGAAAGTGGCCGAATCGAATCGCGAGATAGTCTTGTCGAGAATCCGTCAGGAACAAATGAATTTCAATCAAAATATTTTTCTGCTGGTGGAAAATTTCAACAATCAGGCCGGGCAATTGGAAATCGCCGGACAGGCCGACCGCATTGCCGAAAAACGCTATAATATTTCTATTGAGACTTTTGTGATTGGAAATATCAGTATTCTCGATCTTAACGATGCCCAAAAATCAAAAGATGAAGCCCGATTGAAACACATTCAGAAATTGTACCAATATTGGACTTATTATTACAATATCCGCAGCATAACGCTTTATGATTTCCTAACCGGAAACAATCTGGATGCCGAATGGGATGCGATTATTCGAAATTAAGAATTATATATTGAGAATTGCGGCTTTGTTTGACAGATTGGCCAAAAAAAATTATTTTTGCAAAACAAATATAAAAAAATAGGGATACGAAGGTTACTACTCAGGTAGGAAAAATATAATAAATAATTGTGTATTATATATATACAAAAAATATGACTGATAAATTTTAATACGATATTTTTTAAAATCGCTTATTATAAGCATTTTAGCATTTTTTAATCCAGAAAAATATTTTTTCGTTA
>JGI24699J35502_11134194_pt1 | contig 51469 bp, 57 predicted proteins | sample TergutMp193P4_FD_35502 | JGI IMG/M metagenome (IMG submission 35502)
AGGTACGTGATACAACACATTGCGTACCTACGGCACGCCGGGTGGTTAAAAAAACGTTTTTCTACCAACATGTAATCCCTGACGGGATTCGCTTTAAATTGCTTATGTTCATACAGTTATTCATTAACCCCGAAATCGGGACAAGCTCCGGCGGCTATGGCGTCTTTCGCTGTGCCAAGCTAAAACCTTAGCTTCACGTCTTTCCGTCTTTGCGACATGACGTTTAAAATGTAAATTGTTTTTTGCGACATATTTACCGGATAATAATTGAATAGTTTTTCTTTTAATAATACTTTTAAATGATTATCGGATGTTATGCCCGACTCTCCCGGTAGGTGAGGTATAAAAATGTAATATTCGTTTTTTTAAAATTATGTTCTAAAAAATGTTGTTTTCCGTCCCGTCAGGGACAACATATCGGTAGAAAGGAGAATTTCTCCGATGGCCAAAGTCCCGTCAGGGACGTAATATGGAAAGGAAAACATTTTATTCCTGACGGGACAAAGGGTGAAGGGATGGTGTTTTTCTACCGATATAACGTCCCTGACGGGACAAAAAAGAACGAATATTTTTTTGAATATTGAAATATTTTTCATACCCTCCTACACGGGGATAGGTAGGTGCAATATCCGATAATCATTTTTTCTTTTTATAATATTTTTTATAATTTATTCTTTAGGTGGAGGAACAATTATCACAGGAACTTGAGCATGCAATATAATATGTTGAGCAATACTTCCCATCGCCCAAAGACTGAATCCGCTTTTACCATGTATTCCGGCGACGATCAAATCTGCCCCCCATACTTTCGCGGTTTTAAGAATATCTTCTTTCGGCAACCCTTCCGGCATGAATTTAATGACATCCTTTGTCCAACTATTTATACGGATTAATTGTTCCAAGGTATTCTGCGCCTCTTTCTTCAGCACGATTAATGCTTCGCTCGGCATAATTCCGGCATCCGGGTTCCCTGCTGCTTTTGATTTATCAACTACAAAAATCAAAGCTGCTTCAGCCTGCAATTGTTTCGCCAATTCAAAGCCCTTCTTCGAAACATTAATAGAATTTTCCCTGCTGTCTACTGCTATCAAGATTTTTTTGTATCTCATTGTGTGATTATTTTAGATAATATATTTCCTCCCCATACTGCTATCAGACCTGATACAACACTCGATATTGTATATAATGCAAGTATCCCGTAATTCCCCGTTTCCAATAATTGTATATTTTCTGCCGAGAAAGTGGAAAAAGTCGTATATCCTCCGCAGAAACCGATGATTAATAAAAATCTCAAATTATTATCGAAAATATCGAAACGGTTCGACAATCCCATTAAGAAGCCGATAATGAAACATCCGGTTATATTTACGATAAATGTGCTTAAAGGGAAGGCATAAGAAAAATGTTTCACGGTCCATAAAGAAGTCACGTAGCGCAAAGCACTTCCTACACCTCCCCCTAAAGCAACTAATGCTAATTGTTTAATCATTTAATATCGGCATTCTTAAAGGTATTTTTCCCCGCAAATACAGAATTACCTGCCAGTTGATGCTCGATACGGATGAAGCGGTTGAATTTTTCGATACGTTCACCCCTGCATCCGCTGCCGGTTTTGATATGGCCGGCATTCAGGCCGACAGTCAAATCGGAAATAAACGTATCCACGGTTTCTCCGCTACGATGCGAAATAAAACAGTTGTATCCGTTATTCCGTGCCAATTCCATTGTTTCCAGTGTCTCTGTCACCGTTCCGATTTGATTCAGCTTGATAAGGATAGAGTTTGCCGCGCCTTTATCAATGCCTTCCTGCAATATTTTCTTATTTGTACAGAAAATATCATCCCCGACAAGTTCTATTTTACCGCCTAATTCTTTAGTGAGTGCCTGCCAGCCTGCCCAATCATTTTCAGCCAGTCCGTCTTCAAGCAGGACAATCGGATATTGTTTCATCCAACTTTCCCACAATTTTATCATCTCATCACTCGACAATAATTTCCCCGTACTTTTAAACATCTTGTATTTACCATCCTCCCACAACTCGCTGGTTGCAGGGTCAAGACAAATACTTACATCTGTGCCGGGTTTATATCCTGCTTTGGTAATGGCTTCAAGAATAAACTCCAATGCTTCTTCATTTGATTTCAAATCGGGAGCAAAACCGCCTTCGTCGCCCACTCCCGTACTATAACCTTTTCCGTTAAGAACGGATTTCAGGGTATGAAATACTTCTTCTCCCATGCGTATCGCCTCCCTGAAAGAAGGCGCATTATGCGGAGCAATCATAAATTCCTGGAAATCGACATTGTTATCCGCATGTTTTCCTCCATTGATAACATTCATGCAAGGTACGGGCAGCACATAGGCATTGCTTCCGCCCAGATATTGGTACAACGGTAATCCCATACTCATGGCTTTTGCTCTTGCGTAAGCCATCGACACGGCAAGTATGGCGTTTGCTCCCAATGCGGACTTGTTCGGCGTACCGTCCAACTCTATCATCAGGTAATCAAGTTCCCGCTGACTGATAAAAGCTTTGCCGGTAATTTCTTTGGCAATAAGTGTATTTACATTTTCTACCGCTTTAAGAACCCCCTTTCCTCCGTAACGGCTTTTGTCTCCGTCCCGAAGTTCGGTTGCTTCCCGTTCTCCCGTTGATGCACCACCGGGAACCATAGCACAGGCTTGAGTCCCGTCTTCCAGCGTTAAATCTGCTTCTACTGTGGGATTACCCCTCGAATCGAGAATCTCGATTGCTTCTACTTTCGTAATTTTCATAATCTAATTATTTTAATCAATCATATACATACAAACAAGTATAGCCCATGTATTTACTACATGAGCATATCTCTTATTTCTTTTGTTTTCGTGAATTATTCCGCTGAATCGAGTATTTATAAATGCAAAATTCCTACTCATCATCATTGTTATTGATTAATTAAGCAGGAACTATCAGCTATTTATATCAGCGGTTTATAACAGGGAAGTCCCATTCCCTTTGTAACAAAACAGGACAAAGATAAAAAATTTTTTTGATACTTGATAAATGGATCAGTTTTTTCTTCTGATAAATCCGGAAGAAAAAACAATATCGAATTTGCAAAAGCCGAATTTAAAGGCGCAACATACTCCCGCTGCCGTGCGAATCCTTTCGCGTGGTTTATTTAATCACAACCTCATTGTCTAATAAACCCCTTTCGCCTGCATAATCAATTGCACGACTGTGTAAATAATCTTCTGTCTGAAAAACAACCTCGCCGTGGCGGATATGTTGTCCGATAAAAAAAATATGTTTCAATTAAAATAAAAATCATTCTTTTCTGTCGGAACCCGTGCGGGCGAAGGGAAACGAAATCAAATTTCAAATTTTGAAACCTGCAATTTTGCTGTCAATATTATCAAAGTGCGCAACATAATTCTGAATTTCAGGATTTATCCAGCCTAACATTTCAATCAAATCTTGCTTTATTTGACTTGCATACGAAAAATCCACGGAACTTCCATTAAAACAAATCGGCTCATTGTGATAAATACGGTTACGAAAATCACGAATACGGCTCAATAACAAAAAAACAGCCTTACGGTTTATGTATTTCGGTTTATGCGGAAAAACGTGTATCACAGAGCCGCCAAGTAGTTTGTAGTGCGCATTTTCAAATAAACTTACCCAAAATCCGAAAGATTGTTCCGCTAACACTTTCCCCGGAGATACTGCAATGCCTTTCTTCGTCATCTTGTTTTCGGCTGCAATAACGCTGTTCTTCAAATAAAAAACCGACTTTAACAGACTTACATCATTCATAAATCCATTTTTTTCGCTAATTATCCAATCGGGATTCGAAAAATATGCTGCAACGGAAGAATATAAGGCATTTCTCAAAAAAATTTCCGTAAGATTAAGCACAGGATAAAATGCTTGCGACACCAACAAATTAGTACAATGCAAATTCATTGCTGCCGATTGGCTGCCCGCTGCCGCCAAAAAACGATTCATACGCGGTTGCGAGGCATACTTCTCCAATGTTTTATATCTCATAAAAAATCAAACTTTTTTGAAATTTATTTTGAAATTCCAAAAGTAGTTTTTATTTTTGTCCTGTAAAACTTAATAAAGCCTCTTTCTTTCGAGAAACGTAATTAAGTTAAAGAAAAAAGCCCCTGTTTTCATTTCAGGGGCTTTTCTCTTTTTTTATTCACTATTCTATTTGTAAGGGTATGTTGTCCGATAAAAAAATATATTTCAATTAAAATAAAAATCATTCTTTGTTTATTCGTTTTTTAAGAAAGGTATTTTTGTAAAAATCGGACTGCAAGTCCTTTTGAATAAACGGGCAGACAGACAAGATGTCCACTGCAGCGGAAATGTTTAATAAATCCGGAAGAAAAAACAATATCGAATTTGCAAAAGCCGAATCTAAAGGCGCAATTTGCAACTCGTAACCGAATGTTTAAAAACCGAAATCTTGAATTTCCACTTTTTGCTTTTCGCCTTTATCAAACGGTTTTGCTTTTTTGTGCTCGAGGTTTGCTTCCACGTGAATCGCCCGGTGCGGACGCACGGGACAAATGTATTCACAACCTCCACAACCTACGCATATTTCGGGATTGGTGTGCGGAATGGTCAATTCGTTTTTGTAAGGAACCATCGTCACCGCCTGCGTCGGACAATGTTCCGCACATGCTCCGCAGTTGGTGCCTTCGGTATGCACGACACAAAGATCTTCGACAAATACGACCTGTCCGACTTGTGTGAGATGTTTTTCGGCAACCGTCAGCGGTTTTAACGCTCCGGTCGGACAAACTTCCGAACAAAGCGTACAGCTGTAATTGCAATATCCTTTTTCGAAATACATCATCGGTTGCATCATTCCGCCCAAACCATATTCCGTAAATGCCGGTTTAAGCACTTGGGTGGGACATTTATCGATGCACAAATGACACGACGTGCAATGACGTTGCAAATGCTCCCGGCTCAAAGCGCCCGGAGGCGAAATCGCATTTTTCCGGAGGTACGGTTTACCGCTGTTTAACTTATTTTGCGCCATAAGAAGGGGAACAGAAGCTATTCCGGCAATTCCCGTCAAAAGAAACCGGCGCTTTCCGGTATCTGTGGAAGTTGAATTTTCGACATTTTGCCCGAATGCCGGTTTCCTGCCGAACGTAAATTTCATCGCTTTCATTTTACAACTTCCGAGACAATTAAAACAATCCACGCATCGCGAATAATCGATGGTCTGTTTTTTACTGTCGATGCAGGAAGCTTTACATTTTGTTTCGCAAATGCTGCAATGATTACATTTACTTTCGTCGATCCTGATTTTAATCAACGAAAATTTTCCGGCTAATCCCAAAATCGTGCCTACGGGACATATCGTATTGCAATACAGACGTCCGTGTTTCCATGCCAAAAAACCGATTCCCGCAAAAGTGATCAAACTGACTGCAAAGGCTGCCCCATCGGCGATAAAGATTTCTTTCCGATAAAACGTGTAGTTATCGAAACTTGTAAATATTTTTTCCAACAAATTGTTTCCGCTCAAATACACCGGCCGCAAGATGTTCGACACCATTCTTCCATAAGCGCTGTACGGGTCGGTTAATCCTAATAATACCGTGACATGTGAAATAACTCCTATCGCAACGATTCCGACCAATATCAGGCGCAGGATGTTTTTTGCCTTGCCGAACCGATAACGTTTTTTCCGCTTGCCTGTTTTTTTCGAGACATAACTCACTATATCCTGAAAAACACCCATCGGACAAACGGAGGAACAATAAATTCGTCCGAATAGCAACGTTACTCCAATAATCACCAATAAAATAATGATGCTGTGTGCCATTAAGGCGGGAATAAATTGTATTCGGGCCAACCAATCTAATCGGTGATTAGCAATTAAACCGGCAAAATCTAAAAACAAAAAGGTGATCAACCCGAAAAACAACAAGGATAATATTACACGAAGTTTTTTTAGCATGGAAAAGCAGTTTAACTTTTTCTATTCTTCTGTTCTTATAATTTTATTCTCTTGATATTCAACTTGTCGAGATTCATTGTGCCAAGTCCCAATGCTTGCCCGTTTGCCAAGCAGGAAACATAGTCCAACGGCATTTCCCGGATTTGTCCGAAAAATTTGGCGGCCGCCGTATCCACGGCAATAATGTCTTGCGATATAAAAAGACCCTTCGTATCCACGACATCAGACAAAGATCGTCCTTGCGGCCCGTTTGTTTTCACTGTACGATAGGCGTCCACCACGTTCAGCACGGGCCTTTTCGACAGTGTACATATATCGGCGATGCATTGTTGCAAACCGGAGTTGTGAAATATTCTCCGATCCCAGACAATGCCCATGTAATTTTTCATCGCAATCGTCAGATTGGCTCCTCCGTGATGTTTCAAAACAGGAACGTTAATCCATGCGTCACTGTCTAAAATCGCTTGATGCACTTTCGCATCTTTCAACGCCTTTCCGTCCGGCAATGAAACCGAACGATAATATGATTCTTCATGAGCGGGAACAACTTTTGCTCCGGCAGCTTTCGCCGCGTTTTCGATGCCGCTGTTTTTGTAGCATTTCATCCAATCGTCGCAAGTGTGGTCAAACACCGTGACTTCCGATGCTCCGGCGGCAAAACATTGACGAACGATTTCTCCCACCAATTGTGGATTGGTATTTCCCGCCAATTCAGGAGTTTTGTCCCACCCGATATTCGGTTTCACCGTTACTTTCCATCCTTTTTTTATAAATTTGCTCATGCCTCCCATTTCGGTGATTGCCCGCCTGAACATGGTAACGGGGTCGCCGCCCATCACCGCAACCAAATCGACCGGTTTTGCGTTTCCGGAACCTTTTACCGTTTGCGCCAGGATGTCCATCCCTCCTTTGGATTTTATCGTCACGGCCGCACCTGCCACGGCCAATGCTTTCAGAAATTTTCTTCTATCCATCTTTCATTCAATTATTCAATGATTAAATTATTCTTCTAAAAAGTTACATTCACACCCGTAAATACCGTAGCCCGCGGCATCGGATAACCTTTGTTTATTTCATAATTTTGTGCGAGTAAATTTTCTCCTTTGACCATGATTTCCACTATTTTCGACGGTTTATAAGAAACTCTCGCGTTCCATAAAAGAAACGATTCTTTTTCTTCCGCCGGAGGGATCACGGTATACAATCCGTTGACGTATTGCAAACCCGTAGCCGCCATCCACCGTTTATCGGAATATATTGCTCCGATATATACCTTGTTTTCGGGAGATACCAATACTTTATGTTCCATGTGCAAAAAACTGTAATTTGCCGAAAACGACAAATTCCGTGTCAACGCATATCGTGCATCAAGTTCCACCCCGCAATTTTCAATTTCTCCCGTATTGGTATATTGCATTCTGCCGTCTACCGGTGTCAATTGAATGTTGTTGCTTCCTTTGAGGTAAAAAACACTGATTCCCAGATTCAACGCATGTCTCAAAAAATCCTGCATGGCCGAAATCTCGTAATTCATCAATCGTTCAGACTTTAAATCGGGATTCTTCGGTTGAAACATATACAATTCCCGGATTGTCGGATTACGAAATCCTTTACTTACCATCGCTTTCAACGTACCCGTACCGGAAATTTTATAACTTATTCCTCCCTGCGGAACCCATTCCGTACCGGCCTTACTGTTGTAATCAAGCCTTACTCCTCCGTTCAGAATCAGTTTGTCGGTCATGTACTGTTGAAGACTGATATATCCGGCGGCATCGGTTATTTTTTCGTTTGCCAATTCTTCCTTCGGACTACCGGCCGGCATCTTGTTCCAAGCATGACCGCCCGAACGCTGCAAATCAAATCCCGCCGTTGTTTGATTGCCTTTAAAAAAACCGCAGGATTGATAAACGGATACTCCGAACAAATCATCATTCGACCGAAAACGGTTATCAAGCGGAGTTTCTCCTAATTCCGGACGATAACCGTCGTTAATTTTATGCGCCCCGAAATTGTAAAATAATTTTACCGCGCCTGATGTCTGTTTGTATTTGTTTTCCAACGCAAAAGACGTCATTCCGCGCAAAACATCAGCATCATTATCGGTAATCGGCTCATACACCGGCCCGGGATTGGACGATTCGGATTGATTGACATTTAAATCGACAGATGTTTTCCAAGCGGAAGAAATGTCATATCCCAATTTCATATAACCGCTGAATTCATCGAAATCCATATTGTCGCGATGTCCGTCCGTCCGATTATAATCCAGCGAAAGATATCCCGAATACCTGCCTTTTTTCACGGAAGTGTTGATTTCGCTCGTCAATGTGTTGTATGAACCGTATAATAAATAGACACCGGAACGAATACCTTCTTCCTCTTTTCTCGTAATGATATTGATGACCCCGCCCAGCGCATTCGAACCATATAATACGGATGCCGGCCCGCGGATCACCTCCACTTTTTCGGCCATCATCGACTGATATGAATCCGCTAACGGATGTCCCATCAATCCCATGTATTGCGGGTGTCCGTCGATCAACACCAACACGCCCGTCGTCGGGCTTCCTCCGACTCCTCTGACGGTGATGTTTCCGGCTGCTCCCGTGGAAACCCCATACCCCATGATGCCTCGCGAGGAAATGAATAATCCCGGAACCTGTTCGGCGATAATCGGCAGCAACGACTGCTCGAAACGGGTTTCTATTTGCGTGTGACCGATCCGCGTAATACTCATCGGCAAATTGCGGACATCCGTTTCCGTGCGTGTACCTGTTACGGAAACTTCGTCCAATTGCACGATTTTATGTTTCGACGAATCCGAAGACAACGATTCGGGGCCCGAAAGATTTTCTTTTGCCGATAATGCCGGGAAAAACATTATTCCCGAACATAACATTAAAAACAGCGTTACCGGAGGTTTTCTGTTCAGCATTTTATTACAATATCCACGGGAATTTAAAACAAACTTCGTCGTAAAGCGAATAATCGGCATTCCCGTTCACGGCAAATGTTTTTATCGTCTTTGCACTTTGCAGCAATTCTTTGGCAAAATTCAGAGAAGCGCCCGTTTTTACACGATCTTCCACCAATAAAACGGTTCTTCCTTCCACCTTGAAATCAATCGGAGCGATTAATTTCGGCTGATCATATATCGGTGTTTGAGCAGCGTCTCTGAAATTGATTTTCAACAAACGGATTTCGATATTCAACCGCTGGTTCAAAATGGCCGCAGGAATAATCCCGCCGTTGGCAATGGCGACGATCAGATCAAAATGCTCATTGAAAACGATGGTTCGAAAACGTTCTTTTACTTCTTCGAATGTTTTAACCTGTTGCATAAACCGTTCTTTCCGTTTACAGTTTCGCAATCGCCTTCAACAGCAAATATCCGCCGAATGCTTGAAGCAACATGCCGGGAATCCCGATGCGGAAATCTTGTACCGCCACATAAAAATCTTTTACGATCGCCCATTCAACAAGTGTTCCGAATACTTGATAAGCCAATACGACAACGACCAACGCAAGAATGGATATTTGTCCCGAACGACGGGCAACAAGGGCTGCCGCCACAGCCAAAAAAACCGATTTTACGAGAATGGCCAGCAAAAGAGCCGTCGGAGGCATTCCGAAAAAAAGATTGTTCAAAAGCGGCGAAAGAACAGCCGTCAACAATCCGACGCGGATCCCGTACTTATAAGCAGCGATCAACGTAAAGAAATAAATCGGCAACAACATCAACCCGCCATCGGCTATCGGCAACGCATGGCATACCTGCGGAAGAATCAAATTTCCCGCAATAAACAATACCGCAAAAAGATACGTTTTTACATGAGTATAACCCCATGAATAAAGTTTAACAGTTTCCATAAATTGAGATTTGTTTTTATTTTGTCACAAGATTACAAAAAATATTCCGAAAATGTGTTCAATTGATAATTTTTAATGTTAGTTTAACAAATCGAAAAAGGAGATGACTTAAAAATCACCTCCTTTTCAGAAAAAAGCAATCCATCTCCTTTATTATTTTCTCCACAATTTATTCATGTCTTCCAAGGTTTTTCCTTTGGTTTCCGGCACCCGCGTCCAAACGAAGACAGCTGCCAGCACGCACATGATTCCGTACAATCCGTAAGCTACCATGGGACTGAAATCGTATAACGGCGGAAATGTAGAAGAAACAATGTAATTGAAAATCCATTGGAAAGCTACCGCAATGGCTACGGCTTTGCCTCGGATGGTATTCGGGAAAATTTCCGAAATCAATACCCAGCATATCGGCCCCCACGACATCATGAAGAAAGCGGCATATACAATAATCGATACGACCGGGACGATGCCTTTCAAGCCGAAATTGTCGCAAAGCGCTACGGCAAAGGCGCCAACCGCCATACCGATCGAACCGATAATCAATAAAGGTTTGCGCCCGAACTTATCGACTGTCAGGATGGCAATTACCGTGAACACAATATTCACCACTCCCATGATTACCGTTTGCATCATGCCGTCGCCCGCACCTGCACTTTCAAAAATACGCGGCGAATAGTACAGCACGGCATTGATTCCGATCGCCTGTTGAAATACCGACAAAAGAATACCGATAACAACAACCGCCACTCCGTAAGCAAACAGTTTTTCCGTCTTTTCTTTTGATGCAGCTTCGATTTCGGCTAAAATTTCTTTGGCTTTTGTTGCACCGTTCACTTTTGTCAAAACAGTTAAAGCTTCCGGTATTTGACCGGTTAACACGAGATAGCGAGGCGTTTTCGGTACGAAGAACAACAGAATCCCGAACAATGCGGCAACGTATGCCCCCGAAGCGAACATATATCGCCAACCCGTGGCGATGGTCCATGGATCGGAAGCGGCATTCACCGAAAGGATTCCTTCCGGACTTTTGTCGATAATCGGATTGGTATGATCGCCCAAAATCATATAATTCACAAAATACACCACCAACATCCCGAAGATAATGGCAAACTGGTTACAGGAAACCAAGGTGCCGCGAATAGACGATGGCGCTATTTCGGCAATATACATGGGTACGATGGCTGAAGCCAATCCTATGCCGATGCCGCCTATGATGCGATAGAAATTGAACGCTATCAATAAACCCCACGAAGGCTCCCCGTATGGAAAGAATAAAAATTCCGGATAAAAGGAACCTAATGCCGACAAGAAAAACATTATGGAAGAGAAACGCAAGGAATTGCGCCGCCCGAACCGCGATGCGAAGAGGCCCGATACGGCTCCTCCGATCACGCAGCCGATTAATGCACTGGAAGAGGTAATTCCATGCAAGATTTTATTGTATTGAAAATCTGTAGCTTGCAGGAAAAAACCTTCCAATCCTTTTTCCGCTCCCGAAATAACTGCCGTATCGTATCCGAACAACAACCCGCCCAAGGTAGCAACTAATGTGATACCCATGATGTAGGTTAAGTTATAGTCTTTGTTCATGGTGTTTTTTGTTGTTAAATCGTTACACTGTTAAATCGTTGAATCGTTAAACAATTTAACGATTCAACGATTCAATCATCAAACATACATGTTGACAATTGACTCATACAGTTCTTGCTTTCCGCTGATTTGAGCCGGTTCGCCTTTCGATTTCGCATAGTGTACCAAGTTTTCGAGCGATAATTGACCTTCTTCGAATTTTTTGCCTTCGCCGGAATCGAAAGAAGCGTAACGGTCTTTCACCATTTGAGGATAAGGCGATTTTTCCAAGATCGCGGCGGCGGATTCCAATGCACGGGCAAAAGTATCCATTCCGGCGATGTGTGCAATGAAAATATCGTCCAAATCCGTAGAGCTGCGACGGGTCTTGGCGTCGAAATTCGTACCGCCGCCTTGCAAACCGCCGTTTTTCAAAATAACCAACATGGCTTGGGTAAGTTCAAAAGCATCAACGGGGAATTGGTCGGTATCCCAACCGTTTTGATAATCACCGCGGTTAGCGTCGATAGAACCCAACATACCGGCATCGGCGGCACATTGCAGTTCGTGTTCGAACGTATGACCCGCCAAAGTAGCGTGATTGACTTCGATATTCAATTTGAAATCTTTATCCAAACCGTGAGCGCGCAAGAAGCCGATAACCGTTTCCGCATCTGCATCGTATTGATGTTTGGTCGGTTCCATCGGTTTCGGTTCAATCAGGAAAGTGCCTTTGAATCCTTTGGAACGTGCGTAATCGCGGGCTGCGGTCAACAACTTGGCCAAGTGTTCTTTTTCCCGTTTCATATCGGTGTTCAGCAGTGAATAATAGCCTTCGCGACCGCCCCAGAATACATAATTTTGTCCTCCGAGTTCAATCGTAGCATCCAAAGCGTTCTTGAGTTGAACGGCAGCACGGGCTACCACATTGAAATCGGGATTCGTGCCGGCTCCGTTCGTGTAACGTTTGTTGCTGAACACATTTGCCGTCCCCCACAACAATTTGATTCCGGTTTCCGCTTGTTTTTGTTTCGCATAAGCAACGATGGCTTTCATATTGGCTTCGTATTCTTCAATCGAATCGCCTTCGGCAATCAAATCCACGTCGTGGAAACAATAGTATTCGATACCGGCTTTTTGCATAAATTCAAAACCCGCATCCATCTTTTGTTTGGCGATTTCCAAAGCGGATGCACCTTTCGACCAAGGAAATGATTTGGTTCCGGGACCGAAAGGGTCGCCGCCGTCGGCGCAAAGGGTGTGCCACCATGCCATGGAGAATTTGAACCATTCTTTCATTTTTTTACCGTACACTACCTTTTCGGCATCGTAATAACGAAATGCCAACGGATTTTTACTGTCTTTTCCTTCGAATTTAATTTTCCCGATTTCAGGAAAGTACTCTTTTGTTGCCATAGTTTTTTTAATTTTAATAATAAATATTTGGGTTATAATTTGTTGTAAAATCTATCGGATTCTCATTTTACAGGATTATTGATAATGTATTCGTAATCATCTCGTATGCCGTTGATATATTAACCGTTACGATTGATTTGAATGCGCCGATTATATTGCCGACCGTAGGGTCGCCCCTACGGGTATCATCTCAAATATTGTTTCCACCGGGTATATGCTTCCTGATATTGAGCGGATAATTCCGCTTCCGGTTCGATAACCGCCAATTTTTCGAGGGATGCAAAGGCTTCTTTATTCGATTGGTAATATCCGATGCCGATTCCCGCTCCTTTGGCGGCTCCCGCTGCTCCGTCGGTATCGTACAGTTCAATGACGGCGCCGCTGATACTTGCCAGCGTTTGACGGAAAATCGGACTGAAAAACATGTTGGCATTTCCCGCACGAATAACGCGAATGTCCATTCCCATTCCCTTCATGATTTCCATGCCGTATTGGAAGGAGAATACAATGCCTTCCTGCGCCGCACGGAGGATATCGGACAATGCGTGTATATTGAAATTGATACCGTGCATGGAACAATTCACCTCTTTATTTTCCAGAATGCGTTCGGCCCCGTTTCCGAAAGGAATGACGGAAAGGCCCTTGGATCCGATCGGCGATTGATCGGCCAACGCATCCATTTCTTTATAACTGATGTTTTCGGAACCCAGATTTTTTTTGATCCATGAATTTAAAATACCGGTTCCGTTGATGCACAACAACACGCCCAAGCGGGTTTTTTCCGGCGAATGATTGACATGCGCGAAGGTATTCACCCGCGACAACGGATCGTAATTGACTTGATCCAGCACGCCGTAAACGACTCCCGATGTTCCGGCGGTAGATGCGATTTCTCCGGGTTCGAACACATTCAACGAAAGTGCATTGTTGGGCTGATCGCCTGCACGATAGCTGACGGGAATCCCTTCTTTCAATCCCAATTCCTTGGCCGCAGCCGCAGAAACCGTTCCTTGTACTCCGAATGTGGGCTTAATTTCGGGAATAATGCTCTGATCGAATCCGAAGTAATTCATCACCTCTTCGGACAACCGGTTTTCTTTGAAATCCCAAAAGATGCCTTCGGATAATCCTTCGACAGTCACCGCGATGTTTCCGGTCAATTTCATGCCGATGTAATCGCCGGGCAACATGATTTTGTCGATTTTTTCGTAAATCCGGGGTTCGTTTTCTTTTACCCAAGCCAATTTAGCCGCGGTAAAGTTTCCGGGTGAATTCAGCAATCGCGAGAGGCATTTTTCTTTCCCGATGGCTTGAAATGCTTTTTCGCCGTACGAAACGGCACGGCTGTCGCACCAGATAATCGACGGCCTCAATACTTTTTGGTTTTTGTCGACCAATACCAATCCGTGCATCTGCCAGGAAATACCGATGGCTTTGACGTCTTCTCCGGAAATTCCGGATTTTTTCATGACGGATTCATGCGCCGCCTTTAAATTATTCCACCATGCTTCGGGATCTTGTTCCGCCCATCCGTTTTTTTCCGCATGAATGGCCATCTCCGTTTTCGGGAAAAAATCCGATGCTTTGATTTTTCCTGTCGCTGCCTCCACCAAACATGCTTTGACGGAAGAACTGCCGATGTCGTAACCGAGGAAATACATATTAAATTAAGAGTTAAGAGTTAAAAATTAAGAGTTAAAAAATCGGGTTATTGAAATTTATTCATTGAAATTTATCAAATTTTGGTTTTTCGTTTATTATACAAGATTCTGTCGAATTTGTAAAAACGGGCGGCACGGTGGGAAACACCTTCTTGCTTTTCGTCTAAAGGGACGATATAATCCATCCCGGCCATTTTTTTGTGAAAATTGCGGACATCGTATCTTTTATCATAAACGGCTTCGTAAAGGCGGCGCAGTTCGGCTGCGGTAAATTTGGTCGGAAGCAGTTCGAATAAAATCGCCGGTTCGTTTTCGACCCAATTGCGGATTTCTTTCAACGCCGTGTTCACTATTTGGTTATGATCGAAAGGCATTTGCGGCAAATCATCGACCGGACGCCAATCGACCGTTTTATATTTAGATGCGATATTGAGTTTCCGGTTGATTTTACATAAAGACAGATACGCAATGGTAATCAATCGGTCTATTTTATTATGATAAGCTATTTCCAGCCACGCAACATCATCGGGATTGGCCGTTCGTTGAGGAGAAGTAAAGCTTTTGAATTGTTTCAGCGTCATTTTTTTGATCCCTGTCAATTCATTGAGAACGCGATGGGCTGCCTCGTCGGTATCTTCCCGCTGATAGATCAGACTGCCCGGAAGCTTCAGATCTTTTCCGTCGGGTGTAAGGGTATTACGTTGCACCAACAACACATTCAACCGATTTTTGTCGAAACCGAGTACCACACAGTCAACGGAGACAAACGTCTGCATAAATGGATAATCTGTAATTCCCGTGTTCATCTTGATGTGATATTAGATGAGGCAAATGTATCATGTTTAAATTTCAAAAACAAGTAAAAGTCAAGTTATTTTATCATAATATTTTATAAATCAATACATTATATATCATTAAAAATACAATATGAAATCCCTTCTATATTGTTATAAGTACAATATAGAAAGGATTTTAAAAAGATCTGAACGTTATTTTGACAAAGGGAAAATTTACAGTAAGTAAGGGAGGTAAAAAAGTATTTTTAACCGATTCAAATCGGCGTACCGACTGCATTCATCAACCGGTCGCACCATTCTTTCACTCCCGTGTCGTTCAATGCCGACATTTCGAATATTTCCAGATGATGATTCACTTTCAAACAATTTTCACGAAGCAGATTCATATCGGCACGAAGATACGGCAGTAAATCGGTCTTGTTGATAATACAAATGTCTGCTTCTTGAAACATGTACGGATATTTCAACGGCTTGTCGTCGCCTTCGGTGGTGCTGACAATAACCGTTTTGCAGGCTTCTCCCAGATCGAACATAGCCGGACAAACCAAATTTCCGACATTCTCGATCAAAAGAACGGCGTTGTTTCCGGGATTCAAATGCTGCAAGGCATGGCAAATCATGGATGCATCCAAATGACAACCTGTTCCGGTGTTTACCTGAAAAACAGGCACATCAAGCGCTTTGATGCGGTCGGCATCGTTGGAAGTTTGTTGATCGCCTTCGATAACGTAAACGGAAATTTTGTCTTTCAACCGGCGAATGGTTTCTTCCAACAGCGTTGTTTTACCCGATCCCGGAGAACTCATCAAATTGACACAGAAGATATTTTTTGCTTCGAAATATCCTCTGTTCCGCTCTGCCGACAAATTGTTTTGCCGGAGAATATCCTGTTCCACGGAGATTCTTCCGGTTTCGTGATCGTGATGATGATGTTTATGTTCATTTTCATGATGATGACCGTGGTCACCGCATCCGCAAATTCCACACATATTTGTTTTTGATTTTAATTATAATTCTATAAGTACCCGGCGAATTTAATATCTACTGTTTTAAACGCGAAGAAGCAAAGACACGAAGTCACCAAGAATTTAAACTTTGCGTCTTTCCGCCTTAGCGTTTAAAATATAAACCGTTTTTTACGATATATTTAAATTTCATTTGATTACGATCGATTTGATCCTCAGTTCCTTTCCTTTGATAATTTTCACCGCGTATGATCCGCAAACGGGGCAGGACATCAAAAGTGCTTCCGCCGGAAAAACACCCCCGCAATCACAGCATCGTCCTTCTCCGGAAATATCGCGACGCACCATACGCGCATGTTCCAACATCGTATTTTTGACCGAACTTGCAAGGGCAAATTCAAGTGCCTGCAATTCCACACCCGCCAGAGATCCGATTTCCAATTCCACCTCCTCGATTTCGGAAGCCCCGTGGTCATACGCCTGCCCTTCCGCCAATTCTATGATGCTTAACGCAATGGATAATTCGTGCATACTGTTTTTTTTAACAGACAAGTAACCCGATCCATTTGTCTGCTCGTTTACTCGTCCACTTGTTTACTTGTTAAATCGTTCCGGGCTGCGGCAACAAGAATTTGCCCGACCGCAATTCCTCCGTCATTACACGGAATTTGTCCCGGCATATACAAAGAAACGGATTTTTCCGTTGAAATCAACTGTTCTATCGTTTCCGCCAATCGTTTATTTTGAAAACATCCGCCGGAAAGAATGACTTTCCCGATCCCCGTTTGTTTGATCAACTGTTTTATTTTCAGTACGATTAAATCGGCCAATGAGTTGTGAATTTTTGCGGCAATGATTTCCGAAGCAACATCTTCCTGCATATCTTTTAAAATTCCTTCCAACACCGAACGGCAGGAAACCGGATTTTCACCGGCATTTACCGGATAACGCAGCATACATTTTTCGTCGGCATGTTGTTCCAACAAAACCGGAGCTTCGGCTTGGCGGGTCGCCGTGTCACAAATTCCGATCAACGATGCGAAAGCGTCGAACAGCCGCCCCGCACTCGACGTGTAGGGGGTATTGATTTCTTTGTCGATCATGGCGGTCACTATATCGATTTTCTCTTGACCTATCCTTGCCGTAAACGCCGGAGGAAAAGGAAGCCCGTAATGATGCAGACAGGCGACCGCCGACCGCCAAGGTTCCAACGCCGCTTTGTCTCCGCCCGGCATCGGTATATATTCCAATTGAGACAAACGGATATATTGCTTGCGGTCGCACCGGAAAAATTCTCCTCCCCATATTTTGCCGTCATCACCCGCTCCGGTACCATCCCACACAACCGCCAGAACCGGTTCATTAAGCCGGTGTTCCCCCATACAGGCAACAGCGTGCGCATGATGATGTTGCACTCTCAACAAAGGCACTCCGTTTTTCGAGGCCGATTGTTCTGCCTGTAAGGTCGATAAATAGTCGGGATGAAGGTCACATGCCAAATACCGGGGCGCAAAACGGAACAAGTGCTGAAATTGCGCCAATGATTCCGTATAAAACCGGAAAGTTTCTTCATTTTTCAAATCCCCGATATATTGACTTTGAATAACGGTATTTTTCCGGCCCAATGCAAATGTATTTGTTTTTTCCGCTCCGAACGCTAAAATTCCTTCCACCGGAGTATCCGGAAAAAAGGGTTCGGGTGCATATCCGCGCGAACGGCGAATGACGCAGGTTCGATTGTTGCAAACCTGTACCACGGAATCATCCACACGATTTCGGATCGGACGGTTATGATGCAGCAACAAATCGACTTTGCCGCCCAATTGTTGTTCGGCTTCTTCCGGCATGACGGCAATCGGCACATCACTGATATTTCCGCTTGTCATGACCAATACCGGAGAATCGATATATTGAAACCAATCGTAGTGAACGGGCATGTAGGGAAGCATGCAACCCAACGTGCGCATTCCCGGATTAATATCGGGCGCCGGCGATTTTCGCTGTTTCAACAATACAATCGGTCTGCGACGGGAAAGAAGATTTTCCTTTTCTTTTTCGTTCAGAAAGACGTAAGGGAGCAGATGCCCGATGTCTTTAAACATCACCGCAAAAGGTTTGGTATCCCGTATTTTGATCCGGCGCAAGCGTTTAACCGCCGCATTGTTCGTTGCATCGCAGGCCAGATGATATCCGCCGATGCCTTTCACGGCAATGATTTTACCGTCATTTAACATGCGGGAAGTTATGGCAATGATTTCCCGATAATCGGTATATATTTTTTGTCGGTACGTCATATAATAAATAGGGCCGCAATGATTGCATGCAACAGGTTGCGCATGAAAGCGGCGGTCGGTGATGTCCGTGTATTCTTTCCGGCATTCCGGACACATGGCAAACGATGACATGGTGGTATGAATGCGATCGTAAGGCAGATCTTCGATAATGGAAAAACGGGGACCGCATCGGGTACAGTTGACAAACGGATAACCGATGCGGTGCGGTTGTGAAATTCTATCGTTCAAACAATCGTCACAAACGGCGATATCGGGAGCTATTTGTGTGATTTCGTCGGATTCGGAGCAGCTTGCCGCAATTGAAAATCTGGTGTATTGATCCGTGCTTTCAGGCAATTCCCGTATTTCGATGTGATGAATGGAAGCAATCGGCGGATGTTCGGTCGAAATCCGTTCGATCAATTCTTTCCGTTGTTTTTCCGAAAGATCCGCACGAATAAGCACGCCGTTGTTCCGATTGATAACCGTTCCTTTGATATTCATTTCACGGGCCAGCAAATAGATGAACGGACGAAAGCCCACTCCTTGCACCAACCCTTGAATGATTAATTCCGTTATCATGATTTTAATTTACAGACGGATGACCATCTACCTCACCTCGTGAATTTCAAAAATTTCGTTCCGGTCCAATTCGTACCAATAACGTATCGCCAGTTTTCGGACGTATTTCCAATATTCTCCGGAATGTCCATATTTCTTGACCGCTCCGGTTATTTCTTGTTGAATTTCGGACAATACCGACGGTTTCAATTTCATTCGTATGATTTTGCCGTTGTACCGGAAAACGGCTTCCGGCAAAGCATTTTCGGTGGGGGGAGAACTGATCAGACCGTGTCCGAATGTCGCGCCCGTACTTACTTGCAGACCATCGTTTATGCAACTGACGGGCGGGACGATACCGGCTGACGATTCGATGTGGATGCGTCCGAATTTTGCCTCGAGATATTCCCTTGCTTTCACTCCCATTTTCACTCCGATAAGAGTGTAAATACCTAAATGTCCGTGAAGTTCATTAGTCAACACCGCCGACCGCCATTCCGAACGACCGTGCGCCTCAATGGTTTTGCCGACCATGAATTGCATGTCTTCGGCATATACCTCCGGATTCTCCGGAAAATCACTGAATACCATCATGTCTTTACACTATTGCTTGTCACAAAGATAAAAATTATCGCCGATAACCGTTTTGATATTCCAAAATTTCTTATATTTGATGTTTTAAAAACAGAACAATAAATAAACGTTATGTGTTTAGCGGTACCCGGAAAAATTCTTGCCGTTGATGCTTCCGTTCCCGAGATGAAAACGGCAAAAGTCGATTTCGGAGGCATTGTCAAAACCATTTGCATCCAATGGGTCGATGCCGGTGAAGGGGATTATATTTTGGCTCATGCCGGCATGGCGATTTCCCGGATAGATCCCCGACAGGCGGAAGAAACCTTGGCTGATTTTGACTTGATTGCCCGTTCTCTTGATGCGGACAACAACCGGTGTGTGTAACTTGTTTACCCGTCAACGATATGGAATTGAAATATACGGAAGATTTTCGCAACAATGACCGGGTTCGGACGCTGGTGAATGCCATCCACAAAGAAACCGTCCATGCGTGGAAAATCATGGAAATTTGCGGGGGACAAACGCATGCCATCGCACGATTCGGGATAGAAGAAATGCTTCCTTCCGAAATAAAATTGTTGCACGGCCCCGGATGTCCGGTATGCGTCACTCCGATCCGGATCATCGATCATGTGCTGGAGATTGCCAAACGCCCCGAAGTGATTTTTACTTCTTTCGGTGATATGATGCGCGTTCCCGGCTCCGAGTCCGATTTATTGAAAACCAAGGCTGCGGGCGCTGATATCCGTATCTTGTATTCTCCGTCGGATGCTATAGCGATTGCATCCGAAAATCCCGAAAAAGAAATCGTATTTTTTGCCGTGGGGTTTGAAACGACTGCTCCTGTGTATTTGGCGACATTGAAAGAAGCAAAAAGAAGAAACCTGAAAAATTTTTCGTTATTGACGTCGTTGTTTACGGTTCCTCCGGCCATAGATATGATTCTCCGGCAACCGGATCATCAAGTATCGGGATTTCTGACTGCCGGACATGTTTGCGCCGTCACCGGGTGCGGGGCTTACCGCACATTGGCCGCCGAATACAATCGGCCGATGGTGGTCACGGGATTTGAACCGACCGATTTATTATACGGTATTTATAAATGTGTCTGTCAATTGGAGAGAGGAATCGCTCAAGTCGAAAACGCATACAAAAGAGTTGTTTCCGATACCGGCAATCCCGAAGCCATTCAATTGATGGAAGAAATGACCGTGCCGGTCGATATGGAATGGCGTGGAATCGGGGTTATTCCGGCAAGCGGATTAAGCCTGAATAAACGGCATGAAGAATTTGATGCAGGAAAAAAATTTCCTTCGAAACATATCCCGAAAACGGCTTCCGCAACAGATGTTTGTATCGCCGGAGACATCATGAAGGGAAACAAACAGCCGTCCGATTGTGTTTATTTTGGAACGACATGCAATCCCGAACATCCTTCGGGCGCTCCCATGGTTTCTTCCGAAGGGGTTTGTTCCGCGTATTTTAAAAAAATGATCATCGCATAAACAATGGAAATAACTTGTCCTGTTTCTTTTACGGATTTTGACCGTGTGTTGTTGGGCCACGGAAGCGGCGGGAAACTTTCCCGCCGGTTGATCGACACGATTTTTTATCCGGCATTTAAAAATGAATGGTTGGAGCAGAATCACGACGGATGTGTTTTTCCGATGAATGCGGGAAAATTGGCCTGTTCCACCGATTCTTTCGTGGTGGATCCGATCTTTTTTCCGGGAGGAAACATCGGCGATCTGGCCGTGAACGGAACGGTCAATGATTTGGCTTGTTGCGGCGCCGATCCGATGTTTTTGACTGTCGGATTTATTCTGGAAGAAGGATTACCGTTATCCGACCTGCAAAAGATCGTATATGCAATGAAAATCGCCGCCGAAAAAGCGGATGTCCGGATTATTGCGGGCGATACAAAAGTGGTGGCACACGGACAATGCGATAAATTATTCATTAATACGAGCGGAATCGGCGCTGTTCCTCCGGATGTCTGTATTTCTCCGTCAAAGGCGGAACCGGGAGATGTCGTTATTTGCAGCGGAAATATCGGTGTGCACGGAATAACGATTTTATCGACCAGAGAAAGTCTGGGATTTGAAACAACGCTCGAAAGTGATACCGCTTCATTAAACAAAATGACCTCGAAATTGGTTAAAACAATAACAGATGTTCATGTTTTACGGGATCCCACACGCGGAGGAGTCGGTACGACATTGAACGAAATAGCCGAAGCCTCTAAGGTGAAAATCGAATTGGACGAAGCGCGGCTGCCTGTTCCCGACGCGGTGCGGGCCGCTTCCGAAATATTGGGATTGGATCCGTTATACATTGCCAATGAAGGAATCTTATTGGTTATTTTACCGGAAAAACATGCGGGAGAAGCCGTTGCTCTCCTTCAACAATTTTCCGAAGGCAGACAGACTTGTGTTATCGGCCGCGTCTTGGAACCGGGCGGCGCTTCAGTCAGCATGAAAACGATTTACGGCAATCACCGGATCGTCACCATGCTCACCGGAGAACAATTACCGAGAATTTGCTGAATTTATATAAATTTAATTAACGTATGAAATGTCCATGATACAAAAGTGTCGCCAAGCAAAATGATTATTATAGGGACATTCTATGTGACCATAACTAAAAAATAAAAAATAAACACATGAAAAACAAGAACTTGTCTGTATACGAGGAATGTTCCCGGAAAGGAGTTTCTCGTCGTGATTTTCTGAAATTTTGCGGAACATTTGCCGCAATGATGGGACTGAAAGTTTCCGGAGTCGCTCAAGTTGTAGAGGCGTTGGATAAAAAATCGCGTCTTCCGATCATCTGGTTGCATCTTCAGGAATGTACCTGTTGCAGTGAATCGTTTATTCGCACCACTCACCCTGTTTTGTCGGCTCTTCTCTTCGACCAAATTTCATTGGATTATACCGAAACATTGATGGCCGCTTCCGGTGAACAAGCCGAAAAGAGCATGCGCGACACCATGCAAAAGTACAAAGGCGAATACATTTTAATGATCGAAGGTTCCATTCCGACCAAAAACGAAGCCTATTGTTGCATCGGCGGCCGCAGCGCCTTACAAATCGTGGAAGAAGCGGCGGAAGGCGCCAAAGCGGTTGTAGCATGGGGAAATTGCGCTTCGGCGGGTTGCGTACAGGCTGCCGCCCCCAATCCGACGGGAGCAAAACCGGCTCATCAGATTATCAAAGGAAAACCGGTCGTCAATGTACAAGGTTGCCCGCCCATTGCGGAAGTCATGGCCGGAGTGGTCGTGCATCTGCTGACTTTCGGCACTATTCCTCAATTAGACAGTCTGGGACGCCCCAAAGCGTTTTATTCTCGTCGCGTACACGACACCTGCTACCGCAGAGCTAATTTTGATGCGGGTTTGTTTGTGGAAAGCTTCGACGACGAAAACGCCAAACGAGGGTATTGTCTTTATAAAATGGGATGTCGGGGGCCTGCCACTTACAACTCCTGCGGTATTATTAAATGGAACGAAGGAACGAGTTATCCGATCCAAAGCGGACATCCCTGCCTCGGATGCAGCGAAGCCGGATTCTGGGATAAAAGTCCGTTCTACAAACGCGAACCGGCATTGCACGCTTTCGGCATAGAAGCAACAGCCGATCAAATCGGCTTGGCCGTCGGCGCCGCCACCGTTGCGGGAATCGCGGCACACGCCGTTGCTACCAATATTCGTAAGAAAAAGTTAATCAACAACAAAGGGGAAGAAGAAAACTGAAAAGTTAAGAGTTAAGAATTAAGAGTTAAGAGTTGGTGAAAATAGAGAATAATACTTCGAATTCTTAATACTTAATTTTTAACTCTTAACTCTTAACTCCTACTTTTAACTCTTAATTCTTAACTCTTAACTTAAAATAAACTATGTCCGAAAGAATAATTGTCGACCCTATTACACGTATAGAAGGTCATTTAAGAATCGAAGCCGAAATAGAAAACGGAAAAATAAAAGATGCATTCAGTTCCGGGACGATGGTGCGCGGGATAGAGCAAATCGTCCGGGATCGCGATCCGCGTGACGTATGGGCATTTGTGGGGCGCGTATGCGGCGTTTGCACGTCCACTCATTCCCTTTGCTCCGTGCGTGCCGTGGAAAATGCTTTCCACATAACGATTCCCGCCAATGCCGAAATGGTGCGCAACATCATGGCATGTGTATTATACATGCACGATCATGTGGTTCATTTTTATCATTTGCACGCTTTGGATTGGGTGGATGTCGTTTCTTCACTAAAAGCCGATCCTGCGGCAACGGCTCTTGCCGCGCAAAAACTTTCGGCTTGGCCGAAAAGTTCCGAAGGGTATTTCATGGAGATACAAAACCGGATAAAAAAATTTGTCGAAAGCGGCCAATTGGGTATTTTCGCCAATGGTTACTGGGGACATCCTGCGTATAAACTGACTCCCGAACAAAATCTGGTCGCTGTGGCCCATTATCTTGAAGCATTGGAATGGCAGAAAGAAATCGTGAAGGTTCAGGCTGTTTTCGGCGGAAAAAATCCTCATCCGAATTATGTGGTGGGCGGAATGCCGGGCGCCGTCAATCTGAACGAAGCCAATGCGATCAATGCCGAGCGGCTTGCATTTGTCAAGAAACTTCTCACGGATGCTCATGTTTTCATTAATCAAGTCTATATTCCCGATTTGTTGATGATTGCCGGAGTATATAAAGACGAATGGGGCAAAATCGGCGGCGGTGTTCATAATTATCTGGCTTACGGTGATTTTCCGACAAAAGGATACGGCGTCATCGAAGGATATAAAATGCCGCGCGGAATTATTCTTGACCGGGATCTGACAAAGGTTCACCCTGTCGATGCCGATTCTCCGGATGAAATCAAGGAATATATTTATCATTCCTGGTATAAATATAAAGAAGGCGATCGCACCGGATTGCATCCGTATGCGGGTGAAACCGAACTGAATTACACGGGCCCCAAACCGCCGTATCAAAAGTTGAACACGAATGACAAATACAGTTGGGTAAAGACGCCGCGTTGGAAGGAAAAGCCGATGGAGGTGGGGCCTTTGGCCAGATTGCTGGTGGCTTACGCTGCCGGAGCCGAACCTCAAAAATCGCTTATCGACAAGACGCTCAAAGATTTGGATTTACCGCCGGAAGCACTGTTTTCCACATTGGGACGAACGGCCGCCCGCGGATTGGAAACAAAATTGGCCGCGGATTGGGCGTTGGAATTTTACGATACCTTGGTCAACAACTTGGGCAGCGACACCCGCATGGTCAATCATGAACTGTGGGACGAAGATAAATGGCCGGAACAGGCAAAAGGCGTAGGATTGACGGAAGCTCCGAGAGGTGCTTTGGCTCACTTTGCCGTTATCGAGAATAAACGGGTGAAAAACTATCAATTGATCGTTCCCACCACATGGAATGCCTCGCCGCGTGACGAAAAGGGAAATTTATCGGCATACGAATCGTCATTGATCGGCACGCCCGTCCACGACCCGAAACTGCCGCTGGAAATATTGCGCACCATCCATTCATTCGATCCTTGTTTGGCTTGTGCCGTGCATTTGTACGATGAAAAAGGCAATTATATTCATCAAATCACTGAATAACGGGGTTATTTATGAAAAGTCGTAATATGAATTTAAGAGAGGTATACGTATGGGAATTGCCTGTACGCTTTTACCATTGGCTGAATGCGTTATGCATTGTCATTTTGTGTATTACGGGTCTTATTATTGCCAATCCGCCCGGTATCATGAGTGACAAAGAAGCCGCTTTTCGTTTTTGGTTCGGGGATGTCCGCCTGATTCATTTCATCACGGCGTTTATTTTCTTGTTTAATTTCGTATTCCGGATTTATTGGGGATTTGTCGGCAATAAATATGCGGATTGGAAAAATTTTATCCCGTTGAAAAAATCGCAATGGAAAGAATTGCTCGAAGTGATTAAAGTGGATGTTTTCATGGTCAAAAACAAGCCGGTCGGCAGCATCGGCCACAATACTTTGGCAGCGGTTTCTTATTTTGCGCTGTTTCTGGCTTTTTCTTTGCAATGCCTGACCGGATTCGGACTATATGCCCAAATGAGCAAATCGTTTCTGCCCCATTTATTTTCATGGGTGGTTCCTTTGCTCGGCGGAGATATGAATGTCCGCCTGATTCATCATATTTTGATGTGGTTCTTTATTCTTTTTGCGATCGGACATGTTTATCTTGTTTTTTATCACGATTACATCGAACGCCGGGGGGTGACTTCTTCCATGATCGGCGGCTGGAAATTTATTGAAGAAGATGTCGCCGCAGCCGAGGAAGAAAAAGAACGAAGCGAAGCGAAAGCCGAATCTGTTTAATGAATATGGATACACTTGTTTTAGGCGTGGGAAATCTTTTGTTGAAGGACGAAGGCGTGGGGATCCATGTGATTCGCGCGTTGGAACACGAAGAGCTGCCCTCCGGTGTTCATCTGATGGACGGAGGCACCGGAGGGCTTCATTTGCTTGGCGTGTTGCAGGACTATCATCGGATCATTATGATCGATGCCACGCTTGACGATCATCTTCCGGGAACCGTTCGGTTGATCCGCCCCCGTTATGCCTCCGATTTTCCTCCGCTGATGAGCGCTCACGAAATCGGACTGCGGGACATGATTGAGGCCATGATCCTGACCGGCCGGGTGCCGGAAATTCATTTAATCGTGATTTCCGTGAAGAACATCCAAGAAGTGGACATGACATTATCGCCCGAAGTCGAAGCTGCCGTCCCGGAAGTTATCCGGATGGTGAAAAGCCTTTTACACAGTTGACGAGTAAACAAGTATAACGAGTTTCGGATGCCATAAAGCTGAACAAGTGCTTTTGGCCTCGCCGGGATGCTCTGAAAGAGCAAAATCAATAGCGTGGGACATTGCCCTATAGTCGCCGGAGCTTGCCTCTATTCCATGTCCTTCCGAATAAAATAGTGACGGACTACATGTCCGCCACGGCGGGGTTCGGAGTTCCATACTCGCGGGGACTTCCTCACCTCGCACAAGCGTAGCGCAGTGCGAGGTTATCCGGGTTTCACGCCTACGGCGTTATTTCATGTCGAGTCACCCAAATTGATGTCGCAAAATTCATAAATCATTGATTATTATCCAATTATAAAATCGCACTTTTAAAGTGTCAAAGTCAGCAGTTTATAAATGATTTTATTTCTTTTCCACAATTTCGGTTCCGCGAACCATTTCTTTTTCTTGAAGGCCTGATTTGATTTCAATTTTTATCCCGTCGGACAATCCGACTGTTACCGGTTTCTTTTCAAAGGTTTGAGGTTCTTTGGTTTTCAGCACATACACATACGAGGTATCTCCGCTGAATTCGATACAGCCTTCCGGCAATGTCAACACCTTGTACAGTTGATTGAGCAAAATTTCGGCATTGGCGCTGTACCCGGCCCGGACAAAAACGGAAGGCGGTATCTTGAGCGCAGCCTTCAGTTCGAACATCGTTACCCCATTCTCTTCCGTTCCTTTCGGAGCAATATACTCCAGCGCGGCAGTCAGTTTTTGATCCTCCACGGCTCCGATGGTAATATCCATGTGCATTCCCGGTTGGAGTTTGCCTACATCGGTTTCATCCATCCTGCCTACAAAAAGCATATCGTTCATATCGGCTACGGTAGCAATGGTTGTTCCGTCATTAAAGTTATTGGATTGAATCACCGAATTTCCGGCTTTGACCGGAATATCGAGAATGGTTCCGTTGATGGTGGAACGAACAAGCGTATTGCTTATTTTCGATGATTTGCTTGTAATGCCGTCGCGTACCAGACTGAGATTGTCTTTTGCCGTATTCAGTTCTTCTTTGTCATTCTCGTATTTCAAACGGGTTTTATCAAAATCTTCTTTCGAAATCACTTTTTCGTCATACAATTTGGTATCCCGATCGAAATCCCTTTTCGACTGCTCAAAAGCTAACCGGGCAAGTGTAACTCTTGACTCTGCACTGTTGAGGTTAACCATATCGGGGATGACCTTGATTTTTGCAATCAAATCTCCGACGGATACTTTGTCACCGGCTTTTTTGCAGATTTCCACAATGATTCCCGACATTTGAGGTTTGATCAGGATTTCATTTCGCGGAGAGATTTTTCCGGTAACGACAATTCTTTTTTCGAGGTTGTCTACAGATGCTTCGACGATTTCGTATTTTTTAATCACCGGACGAGATTTTTTCCAAAGGAAAATAAAAGTGCCGAATACGATCACACACAAAATAATACAAAGGAATATTTTAAAAATTTTTTTCACGTTTTATAATCATTTAATCGATTAAAACAACAGTTTTTAATGTCTATTATTTCAAACGCAAAGATGCAAAAGACACAAAGAATTTAAACATCGTGTCTTTCCGTCTTTGCGACTCCGGCATTTAAAATATGAACTGATTTTTGCGACATATTTATAGGTTAAACAATATTTTTTATTCTTCTCCGATTGCTTCAATGGGACGGATAGTCATAGCTCGGTTTGCCGGGATAAGTCCGGCTAAAGTTCCGATAACAAGCAGAACAACTAACGAATTTACAGCTGCGCTGAAACTGATTTGAGGGTTTTGAAAAAAATTATCGGTCGTACCAAGTATCCGACCGACAAGGGCAAGCAACCCTACGCCAAACAACAGGCCCGACAAACCGGCCATCAGTGTAAGTACGATACTTTCGCTGATAATCTGGAGGGTAATCCGGCGGGGAGTGGCTCCCAACGCCCGGCGAATGCCGATCTCCCGGGTTCGTTCCCGAACGGTAATCAGCATGATGTTGCTGATTCCTATTCCGCCGGCAAATAACGTTCCGATACTGACAATCCATATCAGTGCCGCTATACCGATCTCCAAATAAAGGAACATCGTGAATTGCTCTTCCATATTGAAACTGCCGACAGCCGCATTGTCCGTCGGCGCTATATCGTGCTGCTTTTTCAAGATGGTCTTGATTTTGTCTTCTATGGCTTTGACACGGATGTCCGGTTTAGCTGTTGCAGCGATGAAATTAACTATATTTCCCATGTCAAAAGCCTGTTGCATAGTTGTAAAAGGCAGAATAACAGATTCTTCATCCCGTCCGCCGATATATACTTGAGAAATATTGCGGGTTACGCCTACGACTTTGAAATAGATGCCTTTTACCATCATGTACTGTCCTGTCGGATCGACATTTCTGCCGAAAAGCACTTCGCTCACCCGTTCCCCGATCACACAAGTCTTGCGCTTTTCCCGAATGTCTATGTCATTGATATATCGCCCGTAAATCAATTTATTTTCTTTAATTTTATTATAACCCGGATAAATTCCTTTTATGCTGTAAGTCCCCGATTTGTCTCCCCGTACCACATTGTTTACATCTTGACCTCCGAAAAGAATGGGGGTCATATCCTGTATTTCGGGAATACTTCTTGACAGGAGCGAAATATCTTCATTTTGAATCGACCACTTCCGTCCTTTCCGAAACCCTTTATAGGGTTCGGTGGTTTGTTGGTCGTAGACGAAACAAGAATTAGTGGCAAACCCTTCAATGATAGAATCCATACCATGTTTAAGTGCAGAGCCGGAGCCGGTCATGACCACAAACATAAACATCCCCCAGAAAACCCCGAATGCGGTGAGCACACTCCGCGATTTGTTTTGTTTGATGGTGTGCAAGATTTCCAGCCAATAATCTATGTCAAACATATTGTTCAGTTCTTTTATTTTTCCCTCATGGCTTCCACCGGTTTAATCCGCACGGCATGGCGTGCCGGGATATAACCGGCTGCGATACCCGAAACAATCAGAATCACCGTCGAAGCAAATACATAAGTCAAAGGTACCGTCGAATCGAGGAAAATCGTCATATTGGTGTCGGAATCGCCGGCGGACGACTGTTGTAAAAGATAGTTTACCGATTCCGTCAACCCTAATCCGGCCACCATTCCGACATAGCCGAAAACTCCTGTAATTAAGACCGATTCAATAACGATAGAACGCAGAATCATTCCCGGAGACGCTCCGATTGCCTTGCGGATGCCTATTTCACGGGAACGTTCTTTAACTGAAACCAGCATGATGTTACTGACTCCGACAATACCCGCGATCAAAGTCAGAATACCGACAATGGTCACAAACAAAGTTATTCCGTCAAATATTTTCATGGTTTGAAGATATTGACGTTGAGCATTGAACAAATAAAGAGCCTGCTTGTCTTCCGGATTGAAATGAAGGCTGCCGGCCATTACTTTGGTCAGTTCGGAATTGAACGTATCATTTTCAGCTTCCGTTTTCAATCCGTGCATAGTCATTGCAATGCTGTTGAATTTTTGATTCGGATTATAGATGATTTGTGCGGTAGTAAAAGGAATATAACATACCGGATTTTCGTACAATTCTTTTTTTGAATTGATGCCGATAACCCGGAACATGACCGGCCCCACCTGAATAAATTGTCCCAACGCCGGCTTGCCTTTGAAAAGAACTTCCTCTATTTTTTTATCGATCACAGCCACTTTACTGTGATTTTGCAAATCAAATTCGTTGATAAACCGGCCGGCGCCGGGTTCAAATTCAAGATTGAAAATTTCTTTATACGAAGGATTGACCCCTCGCAACGTATAGTTTCCATATTCCGTATTCCGGGTAATTACCGATTGTTTTTCAATGATGCCTGTTTTTTTATCCGGTTCGGTGAACCGGGTGTTGATGGCATCGATCTGCTTTTCGGAAAAATCGAGCGGGCGATTGACTTGCAAGCCCTGATACGGCAAAGAAGATTTACCCGACCACATTTGTATCGAATTGACGGCCCGATCGTTAAAATTGTGCCGGATACCGTTGTTCAGCCCGTTACCGGCGCCCAAAAGTACAATCAGAATAAATATACCCCATGACACCGACAATCCGGTCAAAACCGTACGGAGTTTGTTATGCCTGAGACTTGAGAGTATTTCCTGCAAAATATCCATTGAAAGAACTTAAAAGGATCATCGAAAAAATCAGTTGGATTTGACGGGATGATTTTCTTCAATATGCTGAATCAATCCGTCTTTGATCCGGATAATTTTCCGGGTTTCATCGGCTACCGCCTTTTCATGCGTAACAATGATCGTTGTGATGCCTGCCCGGTTCTGCTCGCCGAGCAATTGCATGACCTCTTCGGTCGTTTTACTGTCTAAAGCGCCGGTCGGCTCGTCCGCCAACAAAACTTTCGGGCCGGAAACAATGGCGCGTGCAATAGCCACCCTCTGTTTCTGTCCGCCCGACATTTCGTTCGGAAAATAATACGCCCCGTCCTTCAGCCCCATCCGGTCAAGATACTCAAGCGCTATGGCATTCCGCTTTTTACGGCCGATATTCTTATAATAAAGCGGTAAAGCGACATTCTCCATGGCATTTTTGAAGTTGATCAAATTGAAAGACTGGAATACAAACCCGATCATTTCGTTTCTGTAAGCAGCAGCCTGTTTTTCGGAAAGATTCTTGATCAGGATGTTATTCAGATAATAATCGCCGGAATCGTAATGATCGAGGATGCCGAGAATATTCAGCAAAGTGGATTTTCCCGAACCCGAAGCCCCCATGACGGAAACATAATCGCCTTGTTCGATATGCAGATCGATCCCCTTCAATACATGCAGAGCAGTATCTCCCGTATAATACGTTTTATTGACATTTCGGAGCGTTATCATGTGCTGCGGAAACAGGGTGGAATAACATATTCAAAATAACAGACATTAAATTCTGCCATATACTTACCGGCTCATCATTTTACAAAAATAGTATAAAATCTTTTACTCGTGACATATTTATAAATTTGTTTAATGATTATCGGATGTTATATCCGGTTATCCCTACAGGTGGAATGTAAAAAATGTGCCAATGTTTCAAAAATATTCGTTCTTTTTTGTCCCGTTAGGGACTAAATATTGGTAGAAAAATAATATTCCTCATCTCCCACACCGTCCCGGCAGGGACGGGATATGAAATTTTGTCCCTACGGGACAATAACAGGATGAGGGTTGCATTTTTCTACCAATATACAATGCCTACGGCATTGATTTCAGACGATAAGCAACATTATATATCATTGATTAAAAGGTTTATGATTATCGGATGTTGCACCTATCTATCCCCCAAGTGGGATGTAAAAATGTAATATTCGTTTTTTTGAAAAATAAATTCAAAAAAATGTCGCTTCTCGTCCCGTCAGGGACAACATATTGGTAGAAATAAGAATTTCTCCGATGATCAAAGTTCCGTCAGGGACGTAATGTGAAGAAGAAACATTTTGTCCCTGACGGGCCGGGGGGTGAAGGGATGTGGTGTTTTCTACCGATATAATGTCCCCGGCGGGACAAAAAAAGAACGAATATTTTTGAAACATTGGCACATTTTTTGCGTCGCCCTGCCGGGAGAGCCGGGCATAACATCCGATAATCATTTTATTTATTTCTAAAAATGAATTTTTTTGTAGAGGTCAGACTGCAAGTCCAGTTGAATAAGTAAGCAGCCGGACAACATATCCGCTACGGCGGAAATTGCAAATTCGCGCGAGCGTGAATTTACTGTTTGTCAAATACATATTTTTTTGAGAGCAACGATCTTCGAATTTCATTTTCCAAGTCTGTTTCATTAAAATCTGTATTTAAAAATTCATTTAAAGATATTTTTTTGTAAGAAAGCAAATAATCTGTTTTTAAACGGGATGTAAAATAGAAATAAGAATAAGCCAGAATGTCTTTATTTGATTTCAATTTTTCTTGTTCTTCTCCGTTTTCAACAAAAATACGTTTACCGTCTTCAATATTAAACGAAGATGAATTCGCAATGAATTCACAAAAACCCTCATTTTTCCATTTTCCAAAAAAGTTCATTTTTATATATTTAAAAAAGCCCATTTTTTCTTTCAGATAAGAATGAGTTAATTCATGAGCAATTACATCAGACAATCGCCTATTGAATAATTTTTCGTCATATTTATGTTGTAGATTTCTTTTATAATCAGCCGGAGCTAAAACCAAAACATTCATCATGGAATAGTTATTTCCCAATGAACCTTTTGCCAAATAAAAAGTATTCCGGTTGTATTTATCGATTGTTGTAGAAAACAGGATAGTATATTTTTGATGGATAGAAATATTATTATTTTCTAATTTTTTCATGCAGGTATCCATTATCTGGATAATATCATCTTTGAATTCAATATTATCTGTATATATAGCATTTCTTTTTATTGTTGCTATTTTTGTATTTCCGATTATCATATAAAAAAATATGGCATAAAATACTACATAATAGAGAATGAATATCGGAAAAACAACAGCGGAAAGAAGTTTCAGATAATAATAAATTTTTTTCATATTGACGGGAATTGAATAAGTTTGTTTCGTAAAAAAAACAAAGTATTGATAGAATAATACATGTATCAACAAACATACAATGTGCCGTAGGCATGTTATATAAACACATTGCGTACCTACGGCATGTCGATTTATTAAAAAATCCGATTTTCTACCAACATTTAATTCCTAACGGGATTCGCTTTTACTTTACTTGAAATAATAACAACAGAGGGTAACGTCTTATCGTTTCATTGTACAAGAAAACCAACTAATTTTCCACAGAAATATCCTGTAAATAGCGCAATCATACATGCTATAATCAAACATAGAATCAATTTGTCAATTTTATGATTGATACTTTGAGGTACTTCCCTTTTAATGCTTTTTAAATCAGTATTTTCCATAACAAATTAAGATTACAAGTGATTAAGAATAAGACAAAAATAATATATTTATATTCTTGCTGCAACTATTTTACATGTTTTAATAAATTAAAAATTAATTTTTTTTTAAATCCTCTACTCATAAAATATGCCTATGAGTAGAGAATAAATTACTTGAGGAATAAAGAATGTCAATATTCCGTTTTTTTTTGGCTTTTTCAATCAGTTTGACAAGTGTGCAAGACAGAAAATCTATTCCTTATTTTAAAAGCACATAGCCGACAGCCAACCCTATGCCGACGCCTATCACAAACTGCCAAATTCCTCCGTTTGCATCCATCATTTCTTGTTGGGACAATTCTTTCAATCCCAAACTTTCTAATTCAAAAGTCTTCATAATAATTCCTTTTTGTATAAGTTTGTATAACAAAAATACTGCATCTTAGCGTCTGCAATATTAACGCAAGAACTCCGGATTTCTCAGGTACAAAAATAAAATCATTCCGTCCGAAAAAAAGAACGGAATAAAATTTAATGGTAAATTAACGTTCTTTTTGACTGCATTACATTACCATACGATGTAACTCGTATGATAGCGGGAGAATGGTATCATTGAATGACTTTATACTCTGAAAGATCACGGTTATTGTCCGTCTCCGTATTTTTTACGGACGATAATTCAACAGATTGGCATTGAAAAGAGCCGTTCGGGTAATAGATTGTAGTAGCATTATTTGCCACAATCTCGTCCGGTCTTCGTTTTATTTGAAAAAATTGACTGTCCGATTCGAAATCAATATAAGAAGAATAAGCTGTTTCCCGAATGCCTTGTAATGTCAGCAATATCACTTCGGCACAAAATGAAATCTCCGATTCGGAATTTTTGAAACTTATTTTTCTTGCAGGATAATTCAAATAGAATTGACCTTCCTTTTCATCTTCCGGAAGCATCTTTCCCAATTTTGTCCTCACCATATCCATTTGTTTTTTCACCGGATCTAAATCGATTTTTTTAAGCACTTTATCAGTTTTATTGATTTCAAAAACTTGTTTTTTATCCTGAAAAAAAACTAATTCTTTCCCTCCGATTTCAATAAAAACAGAACAATCCGAACAGATAAGCCGCTGTTTCAGCTTTTTATCCTGATGTGTTATTACATAATCCAAACAAATCATCTGATAAAATATTATTTATAAGTTATTTAAATATAATCCATCCGACTATAATCCCTAAAAGTACCGTCGCCGCCATCCATAAAATAGATACAATTAATGATTTTGTTTTATTGTTCATAGATTTAAAAATAAAAGAATTAATAAAAATTTACCTGCTTATCAATCACCGGCAACCACCATAAAGCCCATCTTTTCGGGATGATCCATGATTACGTCTCCGGATTTTGTTTTTGTGATTAAATGATAACAATATATAAAATCACCGACACCACCAACCGTTGAAACAAGTCCGAACAGCCACCACCACGGGTTTGAAAATAAATACGCATACAGCAGCGGGAAAAAGCCGAGTACAATGGCCGGCATCAGAGACGCAATCACAGCCTGTTTCTTCGTGATAGAATCTTTACAATGAGCATAAAAAGCAAATGATTTGAGATCAATCCCGAATTTTACCGAATTAAACCGGTTCTTACCGGAAAAAGCAAAACAAATACCATGCAAAAATTCATGAACAAAAATACTGATGATCAAAACCAAAAAGGGCAATGAACAGTAAAATACTTTATAAAAACCATGGTATGATTCTTTTGCCCGGGAAAAATATTCATCCACCATACTTAACGAATCTTTATGATAAATCATATAGGGGGCAACTGTCAATGCCAAAACCGGTATTGAAACCAAAAGCGCAATCAGGTGGATTTTATTTCTATTAAATGTATATTCTTTTTTTATCTGCATATCAAAATAAGATGATGTTTTTTATTTGACCATTATGATTTCTCTACTTCAAATCCCATAAAACAATCCATTTTTTCAAGAATCCGGTCGTCGGAACCGGCCTTTTTCATTATATGATAAACGATTATGAAATCACCTCCGCCACCGGTCAACATTATAAACCCGAATAACCAAATCCGGGCATTTGAAAAAATAAACGCATAAATCAACGGAATCAATCCCAAAAGTATGGCCGGCATCAGCCCTGAAATAATAAATTGATTTCTCTTCAACGGTTCTTTGCAATACGTGTAAAAACCGGGCAGCTTAAATCCGAATTTGATCGATTTAAAATGATCTTTACAAAAAAAAGCAAAACATAACCCGTGTATCGCCTCATGCACGCATATTGCCGACATGAGGATCAAAACCGGCAGGATGCATAACCAAAATTTGCGGAAAACACCGACCGCTTCCTGCACTTCGGTACGATAATCTATAATTTGTCGGAGCGATTCCCGATACATCAACATATAAGGAAGCACTGCCGCCAAAATAACGATGATGGTGATAAAAAATATCCAACGGTTTACTTCTTTTTCAGGAAGTATGCATTCAATTTTTTTCATGGGTTTATTTTTGTTTTTTATTTCATGCCGCAAAGAGTACCCCGCCGTGATGGACATGTTGTCCGATAAAAAGAATAAATGATTATCGGATGTTGCACCTACCTATCCCGTTGTAAGAGGGTATGAAAAATATTTCAATATTCAAAAAAAACATTCGTTCTTTTTTGTCCCGTCAGGGACGTTATATCGGTAGAAAAACACCATCCCTTCACCTCTTGTCCCGTCGGGGACAAAATGTTTTCCTTTCCACATTACGTCCCTGACGGGTTTCTACCAATATATTGTCCCTGACGGGACGGAAAACAATATTTTTTAGGATATAATTTTAAAAAAACGAATATTACATTTTTATACCCTACCTGCCGGGAGAGTCGGGCATAACATTCGATAACCATTAAAGAATATATTTCAATTAAAATAAAAACTATTCTTTGTTTATTTATTTATTTATTTTTAAAAAATGTATTTTTGTAGAATTTGGGCTGTAACTCCTTTTGAATAAACAAGCAGCCGGGCAACATGTCCGCTGCGACGGAGATGTGATTGCTAACACTACTATTGGCAACATGTTTGTTGTGATGGAGGATTGCAATATTTCTTAGTTTTTTAAAATATAATTAATCAATTTATTATTCTTTTGTTCTATGTTTTCAAATAATTCTTTCTGAAAATCATCAAATTCAGTTCTTATTTTAGAGTACTTTATTTTCCCGTTTTCGAGATAATGAATATAATCGCAAAGATTTGTCAAAGTTTCAATAATATGCGAGGTAATGATAATTGTTTTGCCTTGTTCTTTTAAACCTAACAAAATACTGCGAATTATTCGGCATGCCTCAATATCCAAGCCATTAAACGGCTCGTCAAAAATCATAATTGGCTTATTTTGTTTCAAAATTCCCATCAAAGCAAGTCTTTTTTTCATTCCGGTAGAATATTTTGAGATGGTTTGATTTAGAGGCAGTGAAAACAGTTTATTCCATTGATTGAGTTCAAATTTTTCATTTTTAAAAAGGTTCAAATATTCTTCACCTGTAATACCCATATAAAAAAAGTTTTCGGTTGTCATATATGAAATTTCTTTTTTAGACAATTTTATACCATCAAATAAAATTGACCCGGAATCAGGTTTTTTTAGTCCAAAAATAGTGTTTAACAAAGTGGTTTTACCTGCACCGTTTAACCCGACAATACCGTGGATATTGTTATCTGGCAACGACAAAGAAAGCGAATCAATGATTTGGCGTTCGTATGATATACTGATGTCGTTAATTGTAATCATTCAGATAAAAATTCAATATTCGTTGTGCTTTGAAGTAAAAATAAATCGAAAGTACCCATATAATAGGGATAAATATAGGCATAAATAAGCCAAAAAGTAACCCAATCATAATATATGCTGTCGGTGTTTGACCATTTGGAATGTAAAACGCATATTTTAATAATATATTGTAATTTTGTAATGAGATCAGTATAATATATTCAATAATAATAATATACCAATATTGATAATGAAAAATTATGAATAAAATAAATAAAGGTGCAATAAGGACAGAAAACAAATAAATTTGCATTTTAATTTTATAAAACAAGAATCGTTTGCTTCCAAACTCGTAAGATAGAACAAATTGATAAGGTTCATTTTTGCTATAAAAGTCTAAAATACAAAAAGATAAAAAAAGAATAATTATAGGAACAACTGCAATAAGAAATGAACCGCATAACCCTATAATCATAAAAATTACCATTGGCACAAACATTTTTCTGACGCCACTCTTCCATTCAAAACAAGCACCGGGTATCCATTGTTGGAGTTTTGTATTTCGAGTACTATGGGTGATATTTGCGTCTAAAAAGCAAATAAAGAAGCAGCCGAATAACAAGATTAAGACATCAACAACTCGGAAATGCCACAAAAGAAAGCACGAGGGAATTAAACAAATTAAATAATAATCAGCAAGATAATAAAGCTGATAATATCTAAAATTAGTTTTTAAAAATGTTTTATCATGGCGTTTAAATTGAATGGATAGAATAAAAAAAAGTATAGCAATAGTAAGATAATGAGCATACTTTTTGTTATCGCATAAGGAAAAAATGACGGCAGACAAAAATATAAGCAAAAATGCAGCAACGAGAAAACGAAAAATACCGATATTTAAAATATCACGGAGTATTTGTTTAAATCTAATTTGTATAAATGGATAAATCATTTATTGATAAATATGTCACAAAAATAAATAAATTATCTGCAAAAACAAAGAGATACTATTTTATTAAAATAAAAAAACAGTATCTCTATTGTCTTTTTAATATGCCACAGCAGCATACAATAATCCTGCTGCAAGGGCAGCGCCAAATACGATCCAAGCAAAACCGCCATCAACTTCCATCATTTCTTGCCGGGTCATTTCCTGCAATCCATTTAATTCTAAATTTTTCATTTGTAATTATAATTAAATTTAAATCATAAATTACCACATCTTATGCGCCTGCGGCATTAGCGCAAGAATTCCGGATTTCTATGGTGCAAAGTTAAAGCCGTTCCGTCCGGAAAAAAGAACGGAAGAAAAAAATTATAAAATCCTCCGGATATTTCCTGCGCTTCATCTTTATAAATCAGACGTAAATCCAATTGAACGTTCATCTCAAATTCACCGGTATAATAAAATGATCGTCTGCTGCGGGAATATGCAATCGGAACATCCCTCGACTTCAATTCATCCAATAAATCATACAGGCTCGATCTGCTGATATTCAATCGCTTGGCCAAACAGCCCGGAGAACCGGTGCAACGTTGTTTAATCAGCGTATGCAATATTTCGAGTTTCTCTAATGTTTCAAATATTTTTGTCATGATAAACAATTGATAATTTTTAATTCATTTGCGTCATTCATTCGGGCAATTGTTTCTGCCATCTGTCATAGTATCGGGTACCGGGTACATATAAATCCCGATGGGTACCTTCTTCCACTAACTTCCCGTTTTCCAGAATTGCAATCTTATCGGCATCCAATACCGTACTCAAGCGATGAGCGATGATTAAAATCGTTTTCCCTTCATTTTTCAATTCCCGGATCACTTGTTTTACATAATTCTCTGATTCGGAATCAAGCGAAGAGGTGGCTTCATCCAAAATAAATATTTCGGGATTCCGGTACAAAGCCCGGGCAATTGCCAATCGTTGTTTTTCGCCCCCTGAAAGCGTTGTCCCGTTTTCACCGATATAGGTTTGCAACCCGTCGGGTAATTTTTCCACAAAGGCAATCAATCCCAATTTGCGGATAATGGAAAGCAACCGTCCCATATCAGGATTAAATTCCCCGACGGCAATATTGTCGATGATATTTCCGGCAAAAAGGTTCAACTCCTGCGGGACAGTACTGATCAACTGCCTCAAACTTCCATTGGAAAAATGTTCGATATTCAGGTCATTGATCATGATTTTTCCTGCATTTAAAGGATATAATTTCTGAATCAACGCAGCCAACGTTGTTTTACCGGAGCCGCTTTCACCGATGACTGCCGTCAACTTTCCTTTAGGTATGGTAAATGAAAAATCATTAAAAACTTCACGACGGGTGCCGTAAGAAAAAGAAACCTTTTCAAAACAAATATCCCCGATATCCTCTTTTTTTAAATCAATTTTGTTTTCTTCCGATTCCACAGACAAATCCATAATCTCAAACAAACGATCGGCGGCAATCAATGCATTCTGCATGGTTTTATTGGCGCTGACAAGATTTGCAACCGGAGAGGTGAAATAGCTGATGATGGCATAAAAAGAAAGTAATTCACCCGGAGTTATCGAATTATCAATGACAAAGTAAGATCCCGTCCACAACAATATAATGGTAAATAAGCGGTTAACGGTCTCGGAGGTATTGGTTGAAAATATAGAATTCAGCCCCGATTTATAAACGGTTTGCATCAATGTGACAAAACGAATTTCGGTTTTAAAATTCGTAAAATCCTCTATTCCGAATTGTTTAATGGTTTTTACCGAACTCAACGATTCCACCAATTGGCTTTCAAGATCGGCCGAATGCTCCATCAACTTTCGTTCCTGCTTTTTATTCAATTTATTCATCGTTACGTACAGCAGCAAATAAAAAGGAATGATCGACAGCATGATCAGGGCTAATTTCCGGCTGTAGATAAACATCAACGCAAAAGAGAAGATCACGATAAATCCGTTTACAATCAATGATATTGAGGTATCGTTGATAAAAGACCGGATTTTTACCGCATCATTGACACGGGAAATGATTTCACCGACACGCATGGTGTCAAAAAAACGTTGAGGAAGCCGGAGTAAATGCTTGTAATAACCTAATATCAATCTGGTATCGATTTGTTGCCCGGTTTTGAGCATAAAAATATTTTGCACAGCTCCGATGGAAATTTGCACGGCCAAAATAACCAACATGCCGACTCCCAATAAGTTCAGCAAATTTTCATTGGCGTTCGGCAATGCATGGTCTGTTATTTTTTGAATGTAAACAGATACCGATAACCCGGCGACCGTATAAATAACCGCACCGAAAAGACATTGAACCAAAACGGATCTGTGAGGTTGAAGTAGAAATAAAAACCGTTTCACCGTCGAGATTTTTTGATTTCCGGGTTCAAAATTATCGCCGGGCATCAAAACCACCAATACCCCTGTCCACATCTTGCAAAAATCATCAACGGAAACCTTATGCATATTCCCGTCGGCAGGATCCATGTATTCGATCTTTTTGTCCGAAACCTTATATATTACCACATAATGATGCAAAACATCTTTTACAATCACATGAGCAATGGCTGGAACAGGGATTTTCGTTAAAGCCTCCTTATTCCCTTTCACGCCTTTTGCCGCAAACCCGATTTTCTCCGCAGCCGTGACAAGCCCCAATACATTGGTTCCGCGGGTATCCGTTCCTGCAATCTGACGAATACGGGCAACAGGCATCCGTAACTTGTAATAAGTTGCGACAGAAGCCAAACATGCCGCTCCACAATCGGTTATATCTCGTTGTTTTATTTTCATTCATTCATCAATAGCAGAAAGCTATTATTTATATTATTCTTATATATTTTGATATTCTTTTAATATTTCTATCCATATTACGTCCCTACGGGACTTTGGGTAGAGGAACCGATCTTTTCTTTTTACCGATATTTTGTCCCTATGGGACGAGGTGTAATCCTCCATCCTTTTACTTTGTCTCATAGGGACATGGTGTAATTCACCATCCCTTTACTTTGTCCTGTAAGGACAAAATATTGGTAGAAAAAATCCGGTACCCCGTTTTTATGTCCCGTAGGGACATAATATTATTCCGGATTTCTTAAAATATATTTCTTGTCAAATTCAATATCAAATAATTTTAATAATTCCAAATATTCTTCTTCAAAATTGCGTTTTTTATGGTGATATTCTTGTCGTTGAATATATTTGACAACACGATTTATCTGCGATTTTCCATAAGAAAATGCACCATATCCCTCTTGCCACGAAAATCTACCCGGAACCAAACGTTTCTGATTAATCCATGATGAAGAACTTTCTTTCATCTTTTTCATTAAATCCGACAATGATTGTGCGGGTTTCATTCCAAACAAAATATGAACATGATCAGGCAGACCTCCTATTTGCAACAATTTATGTCCGTTGTTGGCAATAATTCCCGTAATGTATTTATACAATTCGTCCTGCCATGATTTTTGAATTAATGACAGACGATTTTGAACAGCAAAAATCGCATGAATGTGAATTTGTGTATATGTATTTGCCATATTCTTATATATTTTAATATTTCTATTCATATTGCGTCCCTACGGGACTTTGGGTAAAGGAAGCGATCTTTTCTTTCTACCGATATTTTGTCCCTACGGAACATGGTATAATCCTCCATTTCTTTACTTTGTCCTGTAGGGACAAAATATTGGTAGAAAAAATCCGGTACCCCGCCTTTTATGTCCCGTAGGGACATAATATTATTCCAGATTCCCTGACGGGACATGATGTGGTTCACTATCCCTTTATACTCTTCATTTGAAAATTCATGGTTAAATGAATAATTATAAATGATATTGACTAAAAATATGCAATTTTTTTATCTCTTTTCCCACATTCTACAATATTTTAAAAGGTACGAAACATTAGCCATTCATTCATCAATAGCAGAAAGCCGTTATTTCATTTTCGGTCACGATTTTCGGATTCAGCCAATCGTCAACTTTATCAAAAATCAATTGCCATAAAGAACGACGCGTCAAACAAAAACGCCCCGTCAAACTCATTCCCTTTTTTAAACAGCCCTGATAACCGGTTTTTAAATGCAGACAATATCCGTCAGGCAAACAACGAACACGAAATACCGGACGATTATCAATGGTAATTACATCATTCAAAATCTCTTTAACTTTGCCGTGCAATAAACCCCATTCTCTGTAATCAAATGCATCCACTTGAAAATTAACATCCTGATTTATTCTGATATAACCAATATCGGCGGGAGGCACATAGCATTCCACCAATAAAGAATCCGAAACCGATATATACGCCAATGGTTGGTTAGGAGCAATGAAATTACCCGATTGAATGCCGGAAACTTGAAATAATATACCGGAAACAGGCGCCGTCAAAATATACTGCCTTTTTTCTTTTTCCAATTGTCGGATAGTAGAAGCAATCACTTGGTTTTCCAGTTCCAAACGAGTTTTTTCAGCCTGCCAAATACTCTGCTGCTCTTGTACGATGAGAGAAAGTTGATTGAGAGAAGATTCGTATTTGTTTTTCGAACTTTCATAATCCAATAATGAACGCGCCTTATTTTCATACATACTTTTATCGGCATTATATTGAATTTTAAAATAATCAATCTGAGTTTGTTGTTCTTGCAATTTACTTTGATATTTTAAATATTCAAGCAAATATTTTGAAGTCCGGATATTAGATTTATTATCTTTCAATGCATTTGTAATATCATTGATAAATGAAATGTTGTCGGTAAATTTACTTTTTTCAAGCATCAATTGCTCTTCAAGTTTTTCTGAACGCATGACCAACAAAGTATCTCCTGCCGAGACCATTTTGTTCTCCTTCATGTTAAATAAAATCACTTCTCCCGAAATGGCAGATTGAATGACCGTATTTTCAATCGGACTTCGAACCAATCCCCGATTTTGTGTGCTTACATCGACTTTTATGACAGGAAGCAATGCGACAACAAAAATCAAAAACACTAATGCAATACCATAAACCGTTCGCTTGGCAGGCGATATATTACAATAATAATTCTCGGAAGAAAGTTCCAGAAATTCAGATGGGAAGAGTCGTTTTGCCATAGAATGGTTGAAATATTTTCTATCATGCCATCTAAATTTCAGCTCAAATGTAAATAATCGGACTGAATAAATAGATATTCATTTTAATAAAAAAAGTTAATAATAAAATAAATTCTTTATTTTGATTTTAAAACAGGTGCCGGCTTGCAATTTAAGAAGCTGTTTGAGTTATTTGGACATACGATGAAATTCCTATTTATATTCAAAAATCAAAAAAAATAGACCTGCACTTTTCGCACCCGGGGGTGTTTTTGCGGATAAGCATTTAAAATTTCAACAGGTAACATCATTCAAACAGCCTCTAAAATCCGGTAACAGATCAATACTATTTCTTTTTCCGGACAATATCCTATTGTAAATGCAAACTTCCAAAGAATTTGTGAAATAAAGACGAAAAAAATCGGACAAATCATATCCAATTTTCGGGACAAAATGAGTATGTTTGTACACAAAAAAATAAAAAACTGTTTTATGAGTATAGGCGACAACCTCCGGGTAATAAGAACCGGAAAGAATATTTCACAACAGGAAATTGCTGATTTTCTGAATGTTGACCGTAAAACATACGTGAGTTGGGAAGCAGGTACGGCTGACATCAAAAGTTCATACATTCCCAAGCTGGCTGAATATTTACAGGTGGAAATCAATGACTTATTCCGGGAGAAATCGGGAGATATTGTTATTAATCAACATAACACGGACAATAAAGACGGTTCTGTAAACGGTATTGTTATTTTATTAACCGATAAAGAAGCCGTAAACGAACTGGTTAAAGTCATGAAGGAACAGTTTAACACCCGGAAGCAGTGAATCCGGCGATTCGGCAAGAAAAAAATAATATGAAACCCGCATGAACTGACATTCATCCAAGAGAATTCATCGGATTGCGGATTCCATACGACTTTAATGTAAGAAATAGAATATTTTCGTATGAAACGAATAATTTTACGGATTTTTTCTTTTTGCCTGTTGATTCCGATTCCGGGCTTGCATGCTCAAGAAGTAAAAAAATGGAACTTGCGGGAATGTATCGATTATGCCGTCGAACACAATATTGATATTCAATTGAATATATTGCAAAAGCAAAGTCGCGAGGTCGAATTGGATGTGGCTAAATCGAGTCGGCTGCCCGATTTGAATGCGGTTGTGAATCAGGGATTCGGATTCGGATGGTCGGCTACCCAAACGGGAGAATCGATTCAACAAAATTCCTCGTCGACCGGATTTTCGATTCAAACCGGTATGCCTCTTTTCACCGGATTTAAAATTTCCGGTGATATCGAAGTATGTAAATTAAATTTGAACGCCGCGGTTGAAAGCCTGAACAAAGCGAAAGATGATTTGCAATTAAACATTACTTCGGCTTTTTTGGATGTTTTGTTCAACAAAGAAATTTTGGCGATCAGTGAACGGCAGGTCGAATTAACACGCCGGCAACTCGACAGAACAGAGATGCTGATTGATGCCGGGAAAGTGCCTCCTTCGCAATTGTCGGATATAAAGGCGCAGTTGGCCAAAGATGAACTGACATTGACCCAAGCTCAAAATAATGAAAAACTGTCTCGTATAACATTGGCGCAATACTTGGATCTGGAACGTTTCGGCGATCAATTCGATATCCGGGTGCCGGATTCGGATCATTCTTTTGAATCGATGATCGGATCGTTGCTTCCTCCCGATCACATTTATAATAATGCGGTAACGTTTAAACCGCAAGTGAAGGAACAGGAATACCTGTTGGAAAGCGGCAAAAAAAGTTTGAAAACAGCCGAATCGGGATATTGGCCCAAACTTAGCCTGAATGCCTCTTACGGAGTCGGGTATTATCATTATTACGGAGATGAATTTTTAAATAAATCTTTCTCCGATCAGTTGAGAGATAACGGAATAACCAATATCGGATTGACCTTGAGTATTCCGATATTCAACCGTTTTGAAGTGAAAAATCAAGTAAAAAGCGCCCGCATTGAAATAAAGAACAGGGAACTGGCTTTGGAGAAGATCAAAAAAGATTTGTACAAAGAAATACAACAGGCTTATTACAATGCGGTGGCGGCGCAAAGCAAATATTATTCCGCAGGGAAAGCCGGAGAAGCGGCCAAAGAGTCTTACCGGTACGCGGAAGAAAAGTACGGTGCCGGAAAATCGACGGTATTTGAATATAACGAAGCCAAGACAAAAATGCTGCAAAGCCTTTCGGAGGAAATTCAAGCGAAGTATGATTTTATTTTCCGGATGAAAATTCTGGATTTTTATAACGGGAACCCGATTGATTTATAGGTTCGGTATTCTTGATTTGTTTTCATGATTGAATTAAATTTTCCTAAAAAACAACCCCACGAAATGCGGAGCGCCTCACTTCTCTCGCAAATCGCAGGGTGTTATACTTTTTCTACCGATTTGTGAGGCTGATAGAGTTATTCTGTTTTCGATGCAAAGGTAAGGTATTTTTTCAAATATGCAATATTATTTTTATTTTATTAAAATATTTGCAAATGTATTTGCAAATGCAAATCTAAATGCAAATCAAAAATAGAAATACATTTGTATTTGCAAATGCAAATAAAAGCAATATATAACTAAATATATAGCGAAGCATCATTAATCTCCTGCGTAAGCGTTTTTACACCAGATTCAATTTTTTGAAGCACCGCCATTCCTGTTTTTCGGTGTCGAAATATACCTGCACCGTGTCGTTTTTCTTTCGGTGGTTTTCACCGGCGGCAACCGGTATTATTTTTTCAAGCAGTGTGCCGTATGCTTCTCTCGTCGAGCCGTCGACTTTCCGGTAATAAAACTTGACGATGCCCTTATTCATGTTCACCTTCAATTTGAAATTGGCCCAAGCCTTTTTTAAGGCTTCGCTCATCGAGATGCCGGCTATTTTTATAAACCGGTGCGCCTCTCTCATAATCGTACTCAAATCGGTGCGTTTCATTGCTTTAGTGTTTATATGTTATTATTCTTCTACCGGTTGAATACTCGTGTTACATCCGATTTGCGGGTCAAGCGTCAAATAAAATTCGAGGTCTTCTATTCCCGCTGTTACCATGAAAGAATCAATTTCGTACATTGTGTACTTGTTCGCAAAGTAGTCGTAAAGTATGTTTCTGACTTTATCTTCTTCTGCCGAATTGAAAGATACTTTATACTTTCTTTCTTCATTCTTTGTTTTCGTTTTCATAGCTTTTGTTTTTTTAATTATACAGTTTGTTTAACTTTAACTATGTAAATATACGATATGTTTAATTATCATGCAAATTATTTCAGTTAATAATAGTTAATTATTATACTGTGCGTATAATTTATTCCATAAACCTATACAATTTGTATTTTTACTTATTATCTTTGCGGTTAAATAAATTGTATAATTAATTATGAAATTAAGAATAAAGGAGATTTGCAGAGAGAGGGGTATTATGTTGAAAGATGTTGCAAAGCAACTATCTATCACAGAGGTTGGATTATCCAAATCTTTGAATGGCAACCCACCATTGAATAGACTAAAAGATATAGCAGATGCCTTGAATGTTCCGATAACGGAATTGTTCGAACAACCTGCAACCGACTTCATCAATTGCCCGTATTGCGGCAATAGAATAAAAGTGGCAAAAGAATAAGATTATGGAATTATCGAATATTCAAAATAAAATATACGACAGGATATTGAGAACCTCTTGGAGAAGATAAAAGAGAAAAATGAATCTAAAAAAATGCCCCGCCAAATACATGGTGAAGCATTTTCAAGCACCCCCGCGTGCAGCGTTTGTCAGATCATCGGATATATTTTATACTTTTCATACAGCATATCCACTATGTTTTGCATATCCTGTTTCAAAGATTTCAATTCCGATTCCGATTTCAATAACTTAAAAAACAAGCGATAACCGGCAATGGTGTTGTTATTTAATATTGCCGCCAGATTGTTCAGGTTCCGTTCGAGGCTTAAATCATCTATCCATGTGAAAGGAATCAGATCTGTTGCAATTCCTTTCGGATTCACCCCGAATGATTCGGCGTAGCTCTCCTTTGCTTTCACGATATTCTTCATCGATGACTCTATTCGTTTTTTGAAGGTTACAAGAAAGGATGATTCGAGTTGTTTGCTTGCCGAATATGATCCTGTTTTTCGAATAGCAGGCAATACCTCGGATGTTATCCATTTGCGGAATATTTTTGCTTGAGGTTTATTTGAACGCATGATTAAAGCATACAGACCACTCTCGTTAATAATCCACGTGTATTGCCTTCTATCCAATTTATCGGTGAGGTAAACTTTTCTTACCTCATCATTTTCCAGCATGTTTACTACAATTTTGTGATTAGAGTGTTCAAGAACAGAACACACATCCTTTAGTGCAAACCAAGGAACATCATCAATTAATACTACTCTGATTTTAGAGGAATTTTGAAAAAAGAAACTTTGTTGAACACTTGTAGTGCTCGGATTTTCGTTGTTACGCATAACGATAAAATTAAGATATTAAACAAAAGACAGAAAGCCTGTCCCGCTGCGTAACAACTTTAATAGCCTGTGGGCGCATTAACGCTCCACACGGGGGTACTTTCTGTCCGTTATCTTAATTTTGTTTTGTGATTTACAAATACAGACACATAGACATAAAAAATCCCGATAAATCGGGCCGATACTTCGGCTATTAAAATATGTTACGCACGACAAAGATAAGAATTATTTTCAATATTGCAATGCTTTTAGAATATTCTTTATATTTGCACGGTTATTTATTTTTTAACCATTAAAAACGTAGCCTTATGGAAGCATTCACTGCCTTAATCGTTATAGCAGCCGCTATTTTGTATATAATTATGATTGTGAAATTTTTCCAAATCGCATCCGACGTCAAAGATTTGAGAAGAAATATATACCCGAATAAATCCGATTACTTTGAAAAAGATTATGACCGTTTTTATTTTCTTGCCTTTAACGGGTACAAAGATGAGGCTAAAAAATTGCTGCTTACAATGATTTGGGGGGATAGCTATATGATTGCGATGAAATTCAGCGAAAATGAATCCTCATTTGACACATATCTTGAAAAATTAAAATCGGAGTATCAAAAATACTTTGATTTGCTCGGCGAAGAATTTCCGGACTACAATCTTTTGAAAAATAATTTAAAATTACTTCAAAAAAAATCCCAATCGATGTCGATGTGGAACCGACCCGAAGCAGACGACAGTGTGAATAAACAATGAAACGCGAATAGCTGGCATTGTTTATTTTAAATAGATACATTATGGGACGTATACCGATAAGCATTGAAAAAGTAAAATCATACGATCGCCTTTCACATAAAGAGATTGTAAAATATTTGTTTGCACTTGAAGAAAAGGGCCAAAAATGGGTACAAACATTTGTCTGTGACAGAGATGATTTGTTAAGGTTTAGAGACGAAATTAACAAACTCGTTGAAATGACAACAACCGGCGATGTTCTTGGTTTGACAGAAGATAAAGCCAAAATTGTAGACGAGCATTATAAATCTGACCCGATTTGTCTTTCTTGTGACCGTAAATTAACAAATAATTGTAAGGAATGTCTGTTTGTTTTACAAAGTCCGCTTGAAAGACAATTATATTTAGCGTTACTAAAAACACATATGTCTTTTAAAACTCAATATCCACTGGATTGGTATGGACAATATGTGTCTATAGAGGGAAGAAATTACAATAATAAGCAATATAACTTTAAAGAAATTCTTACAGTTGTAGATTTTTATATTGAAAGAGGGTCAACACGACTTTGTGTATATACCGACGGACATACATACCATGAGAGGACAGAGGAACAAGCGCAACATGACAGGAATATCGACAGGAAATTACAGGAATTGGGGTTTAAAGTTCTCAGATATACAGGAAAAGATATAAAAGAAAATATTGACAAAATTATTACTGATATAAAAAAGTGGATTAATTGGTGGTGATGTAAAAAGTATGCTATATTTATATAAATCCATAATTGATATAGAAAAAAGCCGGATCAATTGCTTTCAGACGTCAAACCCCGCCGGATAACATGGCGGGGTTTGTTGCCTCCCGTTAAAGCGTTTTGTCGAAAAACTTAAACAGAGACAGCCATAAGTTCTTTTCCCAATTTATGCAGGGCGGCCGTTATTTTTCTTCTTTGTTCCGGGCGCGGATGTGAACGACCGCAGGCATAATGACCGAGTTGCTTTTCATTGATGCCTGTAAGCCGGGACATTGCCGAGCGGGTAAAGATACCGGAATAGCAATAAAGCAGACTTTCCACATCAAACTGATACTCAAATTCATATTCCCCGTCGAAAACGGCGGGATATTCGTCGCCGTCTTCTTTTGCCCATTCTACATACATATCCACGCTATCTTGCAATTCTTTTTGAAATTCATCAAAAGAACCTGTCATACCAAGCACCCAGCCCGGTAAAATATCAATACCCGCCGTATATCCTTCGGCGGTTTTTGCTACATTTACTGCTACTTTTTCCATAATTTTATTTATTTTTATCAGGGTTAGAAAACTAACCCTGATTGATTTTCGATTGATTTTAATACTGTTCCGAAAAAATCGGTGGAAGGTGTTCCGTTTACGGTTACTTTACCCGTTTTTACAGGGTGTTTAAATTGTCGGTGGCTGCCTTTCTGATGTACGATATACCAGCCGTCATCGTGCAAATCCTTTAAAATTTTTGCCCCTTTTATTACTTTCATACCATTTCCGTTTTTTGTTTTTCGACACTACAAAGATAGCATTTTTGCTATTATTATTGGAAAATAATAGCAAAAATGCTATTGTTTTTAATGTTTTTTAATGATGTTTTTGGATTACCGGAGTCTTGCCTGTGATACCTTGAATCTGAAATTCGACATGGAATTTTGAAGAGCCATTGGGGAGATTAATGTACAGAAAGTTTTTGAAATAAAAGAAGAGAAGCCCTCAAAAAAGAGGGCTTAAGTCAAATGTATTTTTCTATTGCTTTTTCCAATTGTTCCGAATAATTGTTCTATTTTTAGAAAAATATCCGGGTTATTATTTTGATTACCAATCTTCTTTTTCAATTGATAATGAACCTGTTTTTAATGCCTTTTCAATTGAATCTACAGTAGCATTCATTAATGCTACCAATTGAATAAAAGCCTCTGTTTGTTTTCCTTTGTCAAATTTCCTCTTATCAGTTAATGGGGCATAATCAACTATTAAGTATGAATCTTTCTTTTGAGGGCTCCCGGATATTATATCCATATCTGACACCGAACATATAACTCTAACCTTACCATCCTTTATATCTATCCTAAGTATGTGATATGCACTGAACTTAACAGATGACATAATATAGTTAGTTGAATAAAAATTTGAATAATACCCTTTTCCTATTACAGTTCCGGCATCTTTATCGTCTGTTTGTAGCACCGATTTTGAATCCTTATATGTCCGTGAAAAGTAATTCTTTACGTTAATGTAAATTTCATTCTTTGTTCCCGGAATATCATCTATAACCCTTGAAACTACAATATTATCACCGTCAATTTTAAAATATCCGGCATCGTACATCTTTTGAATTCTCATAGTCTCGTCAGAAGATTGTCCAAAACAAAATACCGGAAGCAATGCCAAAGTAAATAATAGTTTTTTCATAACATTCATTTTTTATTTGTTATTAATGATTTTTATAAGACTGTCGGTTTTATGCTGCCTATCTGCTCTCCTTTATTCCTGTTTTTTTATTAAAATCGTTAATTGCATCTTGGTTCTTATGGTGATTTTCTTACGCATCCAATTACAACATATGCCATAAAAGCAATAAAAACAGAAAATAAATCAGCTTTTTCATGATTCAAATATTTATATCGTTATAATAATACATCACCTTTCTCACGTATTCATAGCTGCACGCCATATCATCGGCAATCAGCCGCATGGCTTCCCGCTTTCCGCATCCCCTTTTTACGCAGTCGTGGACAAAATACCGGATCAGCGCAATCTTGCACGTTCTGAAATCGATCAGGTTGTTTTCCATGAGTGCAAATATAGTTTTTTCTTCACTTTCCGGATGCTTTTGCCTGTAAATTTCAACAAATTTTTTTTCGATGCTTGTTATCATGATATACCCGCCTGTGTTACGCTCGTTTTTACCGCCGCCCCCGTTCTTTCGATGTCGGTTTCGGTGACATAAACTTTAATTTTTCTTAATTTCTCGTCGGTTC
>JGI24699J35502_11134193_pt1 | contig 50742 bp, 43 predicted proteins | sample TergutMp193P4_FD_35502 | JGI IMG/M metagenome (IMG submission 35502)
CTTTCTCCTTCTTGGGTTTCATCCGCCCAGGCAGATACCATGAACGCATAATCGGTTACAATCGGCACATCCACCGCGGCCATGCTGTCCCGACCGCGCTGACTACGGCCTTGTTCCATTGCGGCGTAAAATTGCTTGCAAAACCGAGCGCCTCATTCTTGTCCAACGCGTTTCCGATTTGCATCATTTGTTCTTCAAAAAAGGCTTTCGCCTCTCCCTTGGTTATAGTCTCGGAGGACATTTCGTTTTCGGGTACTAGTCCGTCATCCTCGCTGCAAGTATAGAACATTCCTATTTGCAATGCCGCCCATAGCATACAAAAATATTTTTTTCTTTTCATTGTCCTAACTTATTCAAGTTAATATTTTCTTTCTCTTTAAAAACAATCATTCATTTTCATCTCATTCCTTCTTCTATAGCGCTATTTCTTAGTTAAAAATGAAAATTAATGCAAAATTAATGGTCTAAAATGACATCTCAAAGAAAAAATTAAAAATTTATCGTACTTTTTGAATTATTCTTCAAATAGAGTTCTATTATCTTGACTGGGTATTGCAAAAACGCTTTTCAAGGGCATTCGCTTCTTGTAGAGTAAGTATTGAAATGTTTTTGATCAAAAAGCTTATTTCCAGTATATTTCCTGAAGAGTCAGAATAAAAAATCATAGGAAGGGTCCGTCCTTTTAATTCTATTTTCCTTTCTCCTGAAAATCTTTTGTCAAAAATATAGTCAAGGCTCAAGCATTTCTACACCCCGTTCATGCTCTATTGAGTTTTCTACTTCATTGTCCATTGCGCGGTCGCTGTCATTTGCAGCCAATGGGCTGCCCGCTTGACACAGTCACGGTGGTGTGGCGCGAAGTTTCGACAACTTTGTAATTGCGTCAAACGGTTGACGTGTGCAGTCCCGAAGCGACACGCACATCAACAGATGGCGCCTTATCGTTCGCACAGGGATTCACTAAGAGTGCGACGGGCGGTAAACTTCCAAGTTCCCGCTGAAACTGTCCGCCTTTACTCGCACGAAACTGTTCGGCGAACCGCCTCTATGATAGCTTTGATATTGTATCCCTTGCCTTTTTAATTATACGTTCTCTCTACAATAGCTTCACTTAATTTTGCAAAAATAATAAAAAAACAAACAGACAATAGAACTCTAATTCTTTATTTTTTTGTATAAACTTTTTGCATTTTATATAAAAAATCAGCATATTTGCAATCTCAATGCGCCGATTTTTATCATTAACTGTAAAACTTTTTATTAATTAACCATAAAACTCTTTTTATTAACCTTCTAAAAAATTTAAGTGATGAAAAAGAAATTTCTAAAAAAAGCCAGTTTTTTCCTTGCCTCTATTTTATTGGCAGGAAATGTGAATGCAAGCGGTCTTCAGTGCGAGGGAAGCAATATTCTTGCAGATGCTGCAATCCAATTGGGAACTGTTTACTATGCTCCGGGATGGAATTCCTCGTCTAACTATACCGAAACATGGGAAAATAATGTATTAACGCTTCATTTAACGGATAGAACGTATGAAGCCTGGCAGGCGCAATTTGCTTTGAATGTGGCTCCTACCAATTTAGTAGCCGACAAAGCTTATTTTCTTTCTTTTGATATTGAAACTAACGCGGATTTGCCTCGCGTATACATGAAGGTTCATAAAAATGGAGATGACGACCATTATTTAGATATTTCCTCTTTGTCCATTTCCGCTGGAAAACAAACAGTTAGTGGAGTCTTCGAAAATACGGGCGATATTGTTCTGCACGCAATGGATAATATTCTGTTTGATTTTGGCAGCAATCCCGAAAATGCAACAATCATTATTTCAAACATCACCATTTGTGATGATTTTTCCGGAGAATCCGAACCTTTTGTACCATATATTTGCAATGGGGAGGGCTTATTGAGTTCGGTTCATTTTGAAATAGGAACTGTGTATTATGCTCCCGGATGGAATCTGTCGTCAAACTATACTGCCAGTTGGGAAAATGGAGCGCTTATGCTTCATTTAGCAGATGGAACGTATGAAGCCTGGCAAGCGCAATTTCCTTTGGATATAACTCCTATCGATTTGATAGCCGACAAAACTTATTTTCTTTCTTTCGATATTGAAACCAACGCCGCCTTGCCGCGCGTATATATGAAGGCACATCAAAAAGGGGATGACGACCGCTATTTAGATATTCCTTCGCTGGCGGTTTCGGCTGGAAAACAAACGGTTAGCAGTACTTTCAAAAATACGGGAGATATTACTCTCTACACTATGGACGAGATTTTGTTTGATTTGGGCGGTAATCCCGAAAATGCAACGATTACGATCTCCAATATAACCATTTGCGATAATTTTTCGGAAGCGATTGCCACCCGCATTCCTAAAGCGCTTTTCAATTCCGCTATATCTTTTGATCAAGATGCAGATATTATCCGGATTTATGCAGAAAAAGGAGTTGCCTCCGCCAAGTTATATACGGCGGGCGGATCCGTTGCCGCCTCTGGGCTGGCCGAAATTCCTACGGCTCCACTGGCTAAAGGGATTTATATTCTCAAGATAGAAGATGCAACCGGCCGTACCGCCGCTTTCAAGACGGTTGTAAAGTAAAAAAACGCATAGAAAAAAAGCGGATCATACAGTCCGCTTTTTTAAATATAGAGGGGAAAAATTCAGTATTTTCACGAATGGCCTTGTTTTTCTAAAAAGTAAACTCGGCTATCTTCACCTTTCCATCTTCTTCCACCTGTTTGTTTTCTTTCGACATTTGCAGGCAAACGACTTGGCGTTGTTCGCTCTTATCTGCATAGTGGGTATAAATTTCGGCCATGACAGTGGAAGGTCCCTCTGCTTTCACCTGCGAATCGCCAAAGTAATTGACAAATACGCCGTATTTTCCCTTGATCGCTTTTTTCAGCAAAAATTGTTCCGGTCCGTAACCCTGCGTAATGTCGTTGCTCATCCGTCCGCCCAAAGCCGTTTCCCGATGACTGTAGAAGCAAGTTTCGCCATTTGGATCTACGACATGCAGGTCGATATCGGTGTCGTTCATGTTCCAGTTAATAACCACGCGGATATCCACCGGCATTGCCTGCATCAGTTCTTTGGAAATATTTACGGTTTGCAATTTTGGATTTTTTGCAATGAGTTGGTTGATTTCCGTTACGACGACTTCTTCAATGCCTTGACTTCGTTGATCAATATTCTGCGCATACGATTGCGTCAGGACAGAGTACAAACTATCCACCGCCGCCTGATAATTCTGGTTGTCAGCCAATGCCAGGGCATAATCGCGGTAGCTCTGCGGCTCCATCGGACGCCACTGAATCACTTTTCCACAAATATATGCTTCCAGCGCATACTCCTGGTATTCTTTTAGACGATAACCCAACAGCCGGAACAGAGAAGCATTTTCTATCTCTAACTCGGCTATAGAAGTCAGTATCCGAAGCGCTCGTTCGCGGTCGTTGTGCCGGAAAAACCAGTCGGCCATATCGAAATAGAAGGTTGGCGTATTGGCGTATATTGGGCGCAATTTCAAATAAACGGCGTAATCATCCTCTAATTTGCCCGTCAATTGTTTGCTGTACGCATTGTCCTGTTTAATAGGCTCCACTTGAATGCCCGGTTGCGAAGCGCTTCTGGATGATACGCTTTGTACCGACTTTGATGAAACTCCTTCTTCTCTCGCCGCTACTTCCTGCAAAGGCTCAGCCATGGGGGGGCGAGGTCTATCTGCCGCTACAACTATTTTGTGATCTTGCAAGTCGGCGTCATTTATATCTATGCCTATTTCCTCATCTCTTCTGTTTTCTTCGATGCTTATTCTGTTTTCTTCCGGCGCCGTTTGAAGAGTTTCGTCAGCTGCAGCTCTGAATATAGTATCCGGTTTCGGATACTTCGATTTTTTGGGTTTAAAATCGGTATTCCACCAGCTTTTCAAGTTATTAGCGGATTCTATCGCTTGATCCAAGAGCGCTTTTTGAGTTTGTTGCCATTCATTCGCTTCGTTTTTCTTCCACCGAAAATATTCGGCTTGCAATTCGGCTGGAGGCACAATATTATAAGTGATATAATCCTGTAAAGTTTCAAGCACAATCAACGAAGTGTTGCGTGTAACGATACCGAATTCTTGTCCAAGTTCGGTCAATTCATCCTTATTCTGTTCATAACGCATGTCCAGTTCGTTGATCTTTTTCTGCGCCCAGATGCGGTGAACATTCGCCTGCTGGCTGGCTTCTTTTGTATTGAGGGAAACCGGAATCCGCTGTTCGACTTTATTTCCATAGCCGAAAAGCAAAGTCATTTTTGTTTGGGAAGCATCCAATAGGCCAGCAATAGAAAAATTGCCTCTTACCGGCGTTGCTACCGAAGGATATACTTCCCGTACCTCCCGATTGGACTCGATTCCCAAAAAATGCAAGGTTTCAAACATCAGCTCATTTTGGAGCTGGTCGGACGACAAGGCATTGAGGTTGATGAACTTGCCCTTGGTTTGCGCCGCAATCCATTTCATTGCGCTGTAATCGGCTTTGGCGGACGATACGATGCAATGTACCGGGTATTTGGCAAACTCAGGATATTTGACAACAAAGTCGGCATCGCTCAAAGTAGACATTCCATCGGAAAAAAACAGAAATTCATCCGAAGAAATAGGTTGCAAACGGATGGCTTCGAAATTGGTTCCTCCATCGTATACGACTGTTTCCAAAACTCTCCGCAATTCCGACCAATTGCCGTTGGCAATTTCATATACGCCCTGTTTAGTCAATCGGTTGTTCAGAAAATAAAGATTGATGGAAAGATTGTTTTTTTGCTGGATAATCCGGTCTAAAACATCCAATTCTTTGGCATGGTCGCGTTGCAAACCGCTCAACGAGGCATCCCAGATAATTCCCAGCGTATGGCCCCACGATTTTTTTTGGGTTTCCATTTTCGGCATGCAAGAAGCGGTGAAATAATAGCTGCCCGAAGCCGACTGGATCAACGTTTGCGGCACGTCGACTGGAGCGGGCAAGGTAAAAATCAAAGCCCGATCGGCTTGATAATTGTTCCGAGAGAATGCCGCAACAAAATTTTCGCCTTGTTCATCAAAAACGAGTTCTTCCGCTAATGGTCCTTGTACCTGTGGTTTGGACTTGCTTTTGCAAACGGCGGCTTTTACGGAAAATTTTTCAATGGCTTCCGGGTAAGCCATGGGTAAGCGATAGTAAAAATAGCCTTTTATCTCGCGCAGTTCTTCTTCGTAACCAATAGAAATCGTACGGGTTCCGCCGGCAGGTATTGGATAAATCCGCGTACGGAAATTATTGCCTTCCACTCGTTCGAGCAATCCGGGATCGACTCTCCGATGTTCGATTTCCTCAAAAACTTGGGTGGCCTTGGCTTTTTCGACAGGAACGGCTTCCCGCATTTTCCCATTCATATCCAAAGCATAATAACTGACTGTGACGCCTTCCGGCAACGGAAAAAGCAACTCTCCTTCTAAAATTTTTCCGGTACGATTTTTGAATACCATTTCATAGCGAGTTGTTGCAATATTTGCGGTTACTTCCACCTGAATATTCAGCGATTGCAAATAAACTTCAGAGCTGTCGCCTTTAACGTTCATCATCGGTAAGGCCGCTTCCGAAAGTTTTTCGAACGAAGAAATATCTGGCGGAATATCTGTCTGCATCACTTCTCTCGCGCGAGGGGAAGATTTGCCGATTGCCAATAAGGTTATAGTAAAGGCGCCTGCAAGCAAGAGGCTGGCAATAAGGAGGACTTTGTGTTTCATGCTTTTACTGTTTAAATGTTTACTCTAAATTTTATATCGGATCCTGACAAAGATATAAATTATTATTCACTTTCTAAAGCGAAATCGTCCTACTTTCACAAGCAAGACGACTCTTATTTTTGTAATGAAAAAAAAGATTTTTGGCATATAACTTATCCTTTCTACAAGCATATTTAAGTCAATGCTTTAGTTTTTCAGTCTGTTCAACTTATCTTTATTTTTAACAAAAGTAGGTAATATTTATAGCATGTAAGTTATTTTTTCCCGCTTTATTATCGCATATTCTTCAACTATTGCAAGTTTTTTTTACTCACTATGAGGTGATAAAATATTCATTTTATTTTTTGTCAATCAAACAGATACAATTTGTTAATAAAGTGTCGAATTTGACTTATTTTTATGATTCCCTATAGAATAAAGATAAATCCGATGCTAAATAGTCGGATTATTATTTTTACCTTTGTGCTTTCTTTGAAAAGGACATGGTACCCATCCACATTATTGATAAGTATTACCTTGCAGGGAGCGAATTGCATAAGATTTTGCTTGCCCACAGTTTTTCTGTAGCAGATAAAGCGCTCGAAATCGCTCAGAGGCATCCAGAATTGGAGATCGATACCCATTTTGTTTACGAAGCATCCCTTTTGCACGACATAGGAATTTACTTAACAAATGCGCCGAAAATCTATTGTTTCGGAGAATATCCTTATATTTGTCATGGATTTTTAGGCGCTGAAATAATGAGGAGAGAAGGGTTGGAAAAACATGCCTTGGTTTGCGAACGACATACCGGTTCTGGATTGTCCAAAGAATACATTATCCAAGAAGCGATTCCTATTCCCCAACGGGACATGCTGCCGGAGAGTGTCGAAGAAAAATTGGTTTGTTTTGCCGATAAATTTTTTTCCAAGTCCAGAATAGAAGAAGTAAAGACGATCGATCAGGTCCGGAAAAGTCTTTCCCAATACGGCGTCGATACCCTCCAACGTTTTGAAGATATGGTAAAGTTGTTTCTATGATCTTTAAGAATTGTTTACTATCCATTTTTTGCGTCGGGCTGTTATGTTCCATATTTCAACGAACAGCAGCTCAAAGCGATTTATCTATGGACGAACGGAATAACCAGCAAGTAGAAGTCCTGTCCGACTCTACAGCCATAACCGATTCGACGGCCGTAGCCGCGGATTCGGTTCCGAAAAAATCAAATGCCATAGATGCTCCTATCCAGTATGCCGCCAAAGATTCAATGGTGATGACGATGGATGGACGCAATATGGTTTATTTGTTTGGCGAAGGCTCTGTTAAATACAAAAACATGGATTTGACGGGCGAATACGTTGAAGTGGATGCCGACAGCAGCATTGTCTTTTCGACTTTCGGATTAGATTCCATCGGTTCCGAAATTGGTTACCCTGTTTTTAAGGAAGGCGAAACGCAATATGAAATGAAAAAAGCCCGCTACAATTTCAAAACAAAGAAAATGTTTATTACGGATGTCATTACGCAGCAGGGAGAAGGTTATATCGTTGCCAGCCAGACTAAAAAAATGCCCAACGACGACCTTTATATGCGCGACGGACAGTATACTACTTGCGACGATCACGAACATCCGCATTTTTACCTTCATCTAACCAGAGCCAAAGTCCGGCCCGGAAAATCGATTGTGACGGGTCCGGCCTATCTGGTAGTGGAAGACGTCCCTTTGCCGATTGCCGTTCCTTTTGGATTTTTTCCTTTCACCAGCGAATACTCTTCAGGGGTGATTGTGCCGACTTACGGAGATGAAATGAGGAGAGGATTTTCGCTCCGCGATGGAGGATATTATTTTGCTTTTAACGACTATGTTGATCTGGCCTTGACGGGAGAACTTTATACCAAAGGTTCGTGGGGACTCTCTGCCCGTTCTTCCTACCGGAAAAGGTATAAATATTCGGGTAATTTTCAGGCCAATTATCTGCTTACTATTCTGGGAGATAAAGGAGAACAAGATTACAGCAAAACCAAGGATTTCAAACTAGCATGGACTCACATGCAGGATGCAAAAGCCAATCCATTCAGTATGTTTTCGGCCAGCGTTAATTTCTCGACCAGTTCGTACAATCGAAACGACCTCAATTCCATCTATGCCACCGACGACGACAACTATACCCAAAACACCAAATCGTCCAGCGTCAATTACAATTACAGACCGCCCAACAGTCCTTTTTCTTTCAATTTAAATGCCTCGGTCAACCAAGTCTCCAGAGATACCATGGTCAGTTTAACCTTGCCCAATTTGTCTATTTCCATGACCGATGTTTATCCTTTCAGGAGAAAAGAACAAATCGGCGCGCCCAAATGGTATGAAAAAATCTACCTGAGATACACGGGTACGATGTCCAATAGCATCAATACAAAAGAATATCTCTTGCTGAAACAAAATATCTACCGCGACTGGAAAAACGGAATGAGACACGATATTCCGGTGAGAGCCTCTTTTACCTTGTTTAAATACATTGCCCTATCGCCTTCTATAACCTATACGGAACGCTGGTGTACCAGCAAAATCGATCTCTATTATGATACTTCTATTCACCGTCCTGTTCCTGCCGATACGACTTACGGTTTTTACCGCATTTACAATTACAATGCCAGCTTGGACCTCTCTACCAAATTGTACTTAATGAGTAAGCCCTGGAAAATCTTTGGCGCATGGACGCAAAAAGCGCAAATCCGCCATGTATTGACTCCGAGCGTCAGTTTCAGCGGCGCGCCCGATTTTGGAGAGAAAAAATACGGTTATTGGAAAGAATTAAATTACATCAATGAAGCCAATGGAGCTTTGGAAACCTATCCTTATTCTCCGTATGATCAAAATAATAATCCTTATGGAGTGCCGGGCAGAGGAAAGTCGGGAATCATGAATTTCAGTCTGAATAATAATATAGAAATGAAGTTACCCATCGCTGGAACGGATTCTACCCGAAAAATAAGTCTGATTGATCAACTTAATTTGGCCATGTCCTACAATTTTCTGGCTGATTCGATGAAATGGTCTGATCTCAGCGCTTCTCTTCGTCTCAAACTCGGAACATATTCTTTGAATATGCAAGGTGTATTCGATACCTATACCTATAACGAAAATGGACAGCGTATCAATGTCCCCCGCTGGGAGGCCGGAAAAGGAATCGGACGTTTGAGATCGACCGGATTTTCTTATTCCCTCAATCTCAATACGGAAGCTGTCAAAAAACTGCTTAGCCTATTTGGATTAGGAGGCAAAAAAAATGCCGACAATTCACCGCCCAGTCCGGAAGATAGCGGCGATGCGGAACAAGCCGCCAATAATGATGAAAGCGCTCCAGGCAAGCAACAGCCCGTTTCTTTGCGGAATTCCAAAAAATCGGACGATAACTACGACGAAGATGGTTATTACTTACTCAACATTCCCTGGAGTTTGAATGTGAGCTACAACTGGAATTTAGCTTATGATATGGCCAATTTCAACAAGGTGAAGCGGGAATATCCGTACAGGATTACTCAGGCGGCCAACATTTCGGGAAATATCAGCCCGACCAAAGCATGGAGTTTCAATTTCAGCGCCAATTATGATTTTGACAGCAAAAAATTTGTGACCATGACTTGTACCATTACTCGTTTGATGCACTGCTGGTCGATGAAGGCTAGCGTCATTCCCGTAGGTCCTTACCGATCGTATAATTTTACGATTTCTGTCAATTCTTCTATGTTGAGAGATTTGAAATATACGCAAAGCAGTAGTTTCCGGGACATGCTCAATTGGGGAAACTAAAAATTAATTGATTACTAATCATTCTTATTAACTAAATCATTGACCGTATGAACGTGAAAATAGAACCTTCTTGGAATGAGCGCTTGGTTTCCGAATTTGAGAAACCTTATTTTCTCCATTTAGTCCATTTTGTTAAAGACGAATATGCCTCAAAAACCATTTATCCCAAAGGCAACCAGATTTTCAACGCTTTTGATAAAACTCCTTTCGATAAGGTAAAAGTAGTCATATTGGGACAAGACCCGTATCACGAACCCGGCCAGGCGCATGGATTGTGTTTTTCAGTGAACGAGGGCATTCCTTTGCCTCCTTCCTTGCAAAATATCTACAAAGAACTCCAAAGCGACTTGGGAGTCGTTTCGCCGCCCTCTGGAAATCTGGAACGATGGGCCGAACAAGGCGTTTTGCTGTTGAACGCTACCCTAACGGTGGAAGCGCACCGCGCCGGTTCGCACCAGCAAAAAGGTTGGGAAGAATTTACAGATGCCGTTATTCACAAAATTGCGGAAGAAAAACAACATGTCGTATTCATTCTGTGGGGCGCATACGCCCAAAAAAAAGGGTCGTTTATAGACCCTCAGAAACACTTTGTTATTCAATCGGCGCATCCGTCCCCTTTATCTGCTTATCGCGGGTTTTTCGGCAGCAAACCGTTCAGCAAAACCAACGATTATCTGATAAAAACCGGACAAACGCCCATTCAATGGTAATAGGACTCATTCCTCCTGCTTTTAGGAGGAACGGAACTGTTTGGCTTCGATAAAATAAGCAATCAAAAGTCCCAAGCCCCCAAAAATGGTGATAAAGGAAAAATAGAGGATCGATTGCATTTGATTTATGTTATTGCCTGTTGCCCAATTGTTTCCTTCTGATTGCGAGGGAACCCATACGAGATTGTATTGGACAAAAAAAGCAATGATGCAACCCAATCCTACCCCTATGAACAGTAATGATAGCCGCAAGGGCCATAAACCATAATCCGATCTGGAGAGGAAAGGAATGTTCCATTTTTTTGACAAAGGAGACGTTTCCTCCGGAGAGAGAGAAAGCGCCCACCTTTCGATCATTGCTAATCGTTCTCTCCGTCGAACAAATAGTTCAATTATCTTGTATATACCTAATACACAAAACCCTACAATGCAAATAGCTGTAATATCCATCTGTTTATTTTATTAAATTGTTGATAATAAATTTTGATCACAACTTTTTGACGCACGTTTAGAAAATTGGTTACAACAAAAGAAAGGTAAATTTAGATTCACTTTTTAGACTTGTATTTCTGAGACAAGGCACAATCCATTGAACAGTTTTCGCAATTTTTGTTTGGAGGCGTTTTGCTTTTTCCAAAGACTTGAAAAATCTTGTATCCTGCATAGCAAACGCATGCCAACAAGATAATGCAAACAATGATCATTTGTCCGTTCATAAAAATAATCCTCCTATCCGGTAAATACCGAATGCAACTAACCAAGCGCATGCAGTTGTATAAAAAGCTGAAAATAAAGCCCATTTCAATCCCGACTCACGATAGATTGCCGCCAGCGCGGCCACGCACGGAAAATAAATCAGAATAAAAATCATGAAAGAGTAAGCTGTAAGAGGCGTAAAAGTGTGCGCTTCTTGCAATTTGCTTCTCAAAGTCGCAGACAATTCTTTGTCGCCTGAACCGGTTTGATACAATACGCCCATTGAACTGACTACAACTTCCTTTGCCGCCATTCCCGTGAGAATGCTCACCCCTACTTTCCAATCATAACCCAAAGGTTTGATGACCGGTTCAACCGCATGCCCCAGACGGCCAATATAGGAATGTTCCAATTGCGAAGCTTCGTCTCCTGCTTGCGTCTCCCGCGGAAAATAACCCAAAGCCCAGATCAAGATGGATGCAACCAAAATAATTGTTCCCATCTTTTGCAGATATTGCACGCTTTTGCCCCAGGTATATGTACTGATATTCCGTAGTGTCGGCCAACGGTAAGGAGGCAATTCCATGACAAAAGGAATATCTTGTTTTTTGAATAATATTTTGTTGAACAACAAAGCCGTAAGAATAGCGATCAAGATGCCGGTGATATAAATGCTGAACAAAACCACTCCTTGCTTGCGGACAAAGAAGACAGGAATAAACAATACATACAACGGCAAGCGGGCGCTGCACGACATAAACGGAATAATCAACTGAGTGAGTAAACGGTCTTTTCTACTTTCCAGCGTTCGCGTAGCCATGATCGCCGGGACATTGCAACCGAATCCCATCAGCATGGGAATAAACGACTTGCCATGCAACCCAATTTTGTGCATCATTTTGTCCATGATAAACGCCGCCCGCGCCATGTATCCCGTATCTTCCATCAGGGAAATACAAAAAAACAAGATCAGTATATTAGGAAAAAATACGATGACGCTTCCCACGCCTCCGATAATTCCGTCTGTCAGCAAATCCCTCAAAATGCCTTCCGGCATCACATGCTTAATTCCAACGTTCAAGGCATTCACTCCCGATTCGATCCATTCGACCGGATAACTTCCCAACGAAAAAGTAAGCTGAAACATCAACCACATGAAAATAAGAAACAAAGGTATTCCCAACCATTTGTTGATCAATACATTGTCCAATCCGTACCCTTTCATCTTGTTTTTTTGTGGCGAAGAATGGTACGTTTCTTTCAAGGCTCCCCGAATGAAAGCATATTTGGCGTCGGTGATCCGTTCGGCAAAATGCTTATCATTTTCCAACCATTGCAACGCCAGATAGCGCGAATGGTATTGGTCGGTCAACGCTGGATCGGCTTTTAGCTTCACCTTGATTCGATCAATTTCACGGTTGATATCTTCTCCGTAATTGATATGGATATGCCGGTAAAATTCATCCTTGTCTTCATACAATTCAATCACTTTGTCGATCAATTCGTTTATGCCCTTTCCCTTCGAGGCAATGGTTGGAATAATAGGAATGCCGATCATTTTACCTAAATATTCGTAATCAAATTGATCTCCTTTCTTACTCAACTCATCGTACATGTTCAAGGCGATCACCACCTTGATATTCATATCAATCAGCTGGGTAGTCAGAAATAAATTCCGTTCCAGATTGGAAGCATCCACCACATTGATCACCACATCGGGCATAGTTTCCGTAAGATGTTTTCGCACAAACAGTTCTTCGGGCGAATATTCCGATAGCGAGTAAGTGCCCGGCAGATCGCTCAAATCGATCCGGTAACCGTTTTGGGTAAAATGAGCCGTTTTAACATCCACTGTTACCCCGCCATAATTCCCTACCCGTTCTTGTTTGCCGGTTGCAAAATTGAAAAGCGTTGTCTTGCCTGAATTCGGATTTCCGACTAAAGCCACTTGGATGGTTTTTCCTTTTTCCTTTGCGATGCGGGAAATTTCGTCCGAAAGGAACGTTCCCTTGTAGGCATGAGTTTCAACAATATCATCTTCGTCAACAATCTCAATCATACGCGCTTCGCTTATACGAAGCGATACGCGGTACCCCATTAGTTCGTATTCGATCGGATCGCGAAAGGGAAAAGGAGCTTTTTTGATGGCTTTCACCTGCGTACCTGCGATAAATCCCATCTCATTGATTCGTTTACGGAAAGCTCCGTATCCTTTCACCTTCGTGATAACGGCCGTCTCGCCAATAGGCAAATCGGAAAGATATCTGATTGTATTTTGCTGATCTTCCATTCTTAGTTTCCAACTATTTTCGTAGAAAGTTTTTTATTCTTAGAAAGAACAAGAAGTCATGGTAAATGAATTTCCCTCGTTTGTTGCGGTATAAGGACTACATTTCTTTCAAATACAACTTTCTTTTTATAAACTATTTTTAAGTGATGTGCTCCGCTTTTAACTGTATAAATATTGCCTTTCGTTCTTGTACCCGTCTTTCTCATTCTGTCGACTCTGGCCTTGAAAGGAGTTTTGTCGTCGATGTATACATGAACGACTCCCGAATATTTTCTTTGGTTTTGAATAAATTGCAGATAGGATTTTTGTTCAGTTTTCTTAATAGCCGTTGTTTTTTCCGTTCGGCAAGCCGTCAAGAAAAAAAGAGGAACCAGCAATAAAAAGAGATATTTATTCATCAGTCAATTCATTCAATCTACTTAATATTACGCCAATAGGCATTTATTTTTTTCTCAATTCCTTCAATATATCTTCTTGATCAAAGATTTTTACGTTTGTGATAACAAAATGCGTGTTGATGAAATCGCCATATTCATTGCATTCGGAAATAGCTTCTTTCAACATTTCTTTTAGATCGATATGTAAACTGATTAAAAACACTAAAGAGAAATAATTGCTCTTGATGCTGATATCTTCCAATTCCCCTTGATATTTCTCGACAACCAAAGGGATTTCTTTTTCAATCAAATCCCGCTGATATTTTGAAAAAGGTTTCAATTCGGCTGACTTGAAAAAAGCGTAAAAACGAAGTTTATTCCCTTTTCCCCCCAGTCCGGTAGAGATAAACACTTGCCGTTCTTCGGAAAACTCCGATTCCAACGTAATTTTTGCCTGTAACAAAGACAAGGAAGCCCAATCGCTCAACTGATCTTGGGTATCCTTACTGTACGCTTCCAAAGCTCTGTAAGCTTTTATATCGCCCGAAGTGGCCAAAAAAGTCATTGCATATTTTTTTTCCTCTGAACTCGAATCTGTCGAATTCAGAATTTCGATTTGTTCCGCCACCGACTCGTTTTTACTGTGATTTCTTACATTTTCAGAATACTTAAAATATTCCATTTGTTTTTCAACTGGAATAGATGTTTCCAACACATGTAAATTTCCTTCCAATCCTTTAATCGACTGTCGGAATTCTCTAAATACATCGTTATCGTTTTTCATATTTCCAATTTATAATCTTTTCTTCCTGCTAAATATTGTGTAAAGATAGAAATATCCATCCACAAACGGTTGAATTAAGTCGAAAACAGACAAAGAAAAATAAAATTTGGGTATTTTTAACACACTTCCAGTATTATTAACAATCAGCAATTGCGTAGCTAATCGAATCAAAAAGCACGAAACGGCGGCAACCACATAAATCCAATGGGAAATATTCAGGATAATCGTCAAAACCAACAAGATAAAAAATGCGATTCGCGATATCTTTTCTATTCTCCAAAAGCTCACGGATAATTTTTTATAAAATTTCGAAGTCAATATTCGCTTGATTTTCCATTCCCTCCAAAGATAAGAATCCTTCATGTCCACCCGAATAACGCTTTCGGGCGACAAGGCAACGGCTACATTGTCCTTGCGGGCGATCCGGTTGATAAACAAATCGTCTTCGCCGGCATCGAGAAAATTGAAGCCGGAAAATCCTTTTTGTTGCACAAAATGTTCTTTGTAGTACGCCAGATTTCTTCCATTTCCCGTATAGGGATATTTCGCTATGGCCAACGACATCATTTGCAAATTGGAAAAAAAATAATCGTAAGCGGCATATAGAGAAGGATAATTTTCTAAAATACTGAAACCCAATACGATTGTTTTTTTATCCGTAAAATGCTGCGCCATAGAACGAATCCAGTTGGCGCCGCAAGGATGGCAATCAACTTCCGTAAATAACAAAGCTTCGTTTTTGGCCGCTTTAATTCCAACAGCCAATCCCATTTTTTTCCGGCTCAAATGTTTGCTTCCTGTAGGAATATACGTATGGTAAAGATGAGAATACCGGCTGGCTAAGCATTTCAACACGTCGTCCGATTCATCGGTTAAATCATCATTTACAACGATTACTTCATATTGCGGATAATCTTGTTCGAGAATAGCCGGAAGATAACTTTTTAAACGCTCGACATCGTCATGAGTATAAATAATGACCGAAACCGGCGGTTGGGATGCGGTAAAGGTTATTTTTCCTTTCTCTATCTTTTTTTGATATAAGTAAGGTTTAGCCAAAAAAATCCAGTAATAGATCAACTGGACGCCCAGACAGAAAAATAAAGAAAATAATAATATCGTCGGAAAAGTCATTCTAATAAATCCGAAAAATAAGCTTTAGGTAATTGTCTGCAATTGTATTGAGAAGCCATAATCTCTCCATAAGCGCCGGAGGAACGGATAGCCAACAGATCTCCCCTACTCGTTCGGTTCAGTTCGATCTGCTTAGCAAAACAGTCGGACGATTCGCAAATAGGACCTACTACCTCGTAGGTTTCAAGCGGCTGCTCTGAACTCAAATTCTCGATGAAATGGTATGCATCGTAAAGAGCAGGACGAATCAGCTCGGTAAATCCGGCGTCGAGAATCACAAATGTTTTTTCGCTTCCTTCTTTCACATAGAGGGTCTTGGAAATTAAACTTCCACACTGTCCAACAATCGAACGTCCCGGTTCGAAATGAACCTCTTGATGAGGAAAAACAGGAAAATGAGTATGGAACAGTTCGAAATACTCTTTGAAATCCGGAATCGGATGATCGTCCGGATGTTCATAATCAATTCCCAATCCTCCGCCAAAATTAATATGTTCTATTTTAATTTGTTGTTCGGACAATCGAGTTTGAATTTCGTTGGCCCGTTTACAAAGCAGAAGAAAAGGTTCTTTGTCGGTTATTTGAGAACCAATATGAAAATGCAGTCCAAGAAGTTTCAGGAACGGAAGGGATTTCAATAGCTTCAACACCTCGTCCAACTGATCGAGATGGATTCCAAACTTGTCTTCTTTCGTTCCAGTCGTAATGTGACTGTGCGTATGGGCATCGACGTCCGGATTGATGCGCAAAGCGATTCCCGCCGTTTTCCCTTTCGATCCGGCCCAATAGTTGATGACTTCCAATTCAGGAATAGATTCCACATTAAAGCAAAAAATATCATGGTCTAAGCCCACGTTAATTTCCCAATCGGCTTTTCCTACTCCTGCAAAAACAATTTTTCCGCATGGAAATCCAGCATTCAATGCCGCTTGGATTTCACCTCCGCTCACGCAATCGGCTCCCACTCCCTGTCCGCTAATAATGGAAAGTATCCGCGGATTGGCATTGGCCTTCACCGCATAATGAATGTGATAATTGTATTTGGCCGCTTCCGTAACTGCCGCATCTAAAGTTTTCCTCAAAAGCGCAATATCATAAAAATAAAACGGCGTTTCTATTGATCTGAATTTATCGATTGGAAAATATTTCATTTTTATATCTCTTAACTATTTTTTTTGACTTCCTTTTTTAATGGCGAGTATATTTATGAGAACTTATCGTTTCAAAGTTAAAAAAACCTTGCAAAATTAACCTTTAATTTTTATTTTTCCTAACAATTGGACTATTTTTGTTTTTATGGCAATCAGTGGGTCGGAAGAGAAGAATTTATAGGATGGATATCCGCATCTATAAAAAAATGCTACCTTTGGTTCGCTTAATCAAACAAAAGAAAAGAATGGAAAAGAAAAAGAAATCGGGATTCATCAAAGGAATTGATCTGCACAAATTCTTGCCTCGCGCCTCAGGGAAAGCGGCTCCTCCGGGAACCATTGAATATATCGGGAAACCTCAACAGATGCCTACTTCCATGGAGGTTATTTCCTACGGAGAACAGGAAATACAGCGGAAAAAGATATCGACTGTAGAAGATTTGCGCCCCGTTTTATCAACCGGTTCTTACCAATGGATTCAAATCACTGGATTGCAAGATGTAATTCTGCTGCAACAGTTGGGCGAATTGTTTCAAATTGACGCTCTCAATATGGAAGTCATTGCCAATACCACAGAACGTCCAGATATTGAGGAGTATGAACACTATATTTTTGTAGTGCTCAAGTCTATGCAGATTGAACCCCAAACCCGAGAAATTATCATAGAGCAGATCAGTGTCATTGTGGGTAAAAATTACCTAATATCGCTTCATGAAACACCGCCTGTTCTCTTTGAACCCTTGTACCAAAGAATCGTTGCCGGCGGAAAGCAAGCCGACAAATTTACCCCTGATTATCTATTGTTTGCTATTTGCGACTTGGTGATTGACAACTATTTCTCCCTTCTGGAAAATTTAGGAGAAACGATTGAGACCATCGAAGATGAATTGATTTCGTCGCCAAGCTCTTCTTGCCAGCAGTTAATTTATAAATCGAAACGACAACTTTTTTATGCAAAAAAAATCGTATGGCCTACCCGCGAAGTGATAGGAATGCTCCAAAGCTCACTGCATCCACTGATTACCGACCATTCACGCAATTATTTTCGAAATATTCATGATCATGTGGTACAGATTATCGAAACCATTGAAAGTCTCTTAGATCTTAGTTCCAACATGATGGATCTTTACTTGTCGACCGTTAGCAACCGGCTTAATGAAATAATGAAAGTACTCACCATTTTCTCGGCGCTTTTCATCCCGATGACTTTTCTTGCCGGGGTATATGGGATGAATTTCAAGGGCATGCCGGAACTGGACTGGAAATATGGCTATATCGGATTTTGGGGAGTGGTTATTGTTGTTGTCATTGTCATGCTCCTTTTCTTCAAACATAAGAAGTGGGCGTGAAACAACGCGGTACGTGGTACGCGGTTGTTGTATTTACCACCTTGTACCACGCACCCTACGCCTAAATTATTTAAATCCGCGCTCGTACATTGGAGGGATGAACGTATCCACTTCCTTTGCATGGGCAACGTTCAGCGTCCAATACGGGTTTCTCAACAGCGCGCGGCCCAACGCTACAAGGTCTGCCCGTCCATTTTCGATAATTTCTTCCGCCAGATCGGGATGGTCGATCAGGCCGACGGCAATAGTCGGAATGCCGCATTGTTCTTTAATAATCCTCGAAAATTCTACCTGATAGCCGGGATACGATTTTACCGGATTTTCAGTCAGTCCGCCCGAACTGACATGTACCAAATCGAGGTAGTTTTTTACTTGATTGACTATCCGTACCATTTCATGCACATCAATACCACCGGCTGTGAAATCGGATGCCGAAACACGTATCTGCAATGGAATACTGGGAAGAACCGCCCGAATGCTTTCGAGAATCAACTTTAGAAACCGGACCCGATTTTCCGTTGAGCCGCCAAATTCGTCCGTGCGTTTGTTGGCGATGGGCGATAAAAACTCATGAATCAAGTAGCCGTGTGCCGCATGCACTTCTATTAGGTCAAATCCGGCTTGAACTGCCCTCAGGGCTGCCGCCTTGAAATCATCGACTTTCTGGAGAATTTCTTGTTTTGTCAGTTCATGCGGGATACCGTAATCGCTGCTGAAAGCCAAAGCGCTGGGCGCTAATAAATTTGCATTGTCAAAACCTTTGCGGCCAGCATGAGCCAATTGCAAAGCCATTTTGGCTCCGTATGGATGGCAATCATCGACTAATGCCTTTAAAGCGGTTTGTTGATCTTCGTTCCAAATGCCCAAGTCTTTCGGCTCGATGCGTCCTTCCGGACTAACAGCCGTTGCTTCGACAATGATCAATCCCACGCCGCCGACTGCCCGCGTTGCATAATGGATCCTATGCTTTTGATTGGCAAGACCATCATTCTCTGCCTGCCACATGCACATGGGCGGCATCACGATTCTGTTTCTTAACAAAAGATTTTTGATAGAATACGCTTCTAATAATTTCATTAGTTACTCCTTTATTTTAAATGATTCTAATAATAATACAAAAGTACATTTAATTTGGGAAAAGGAAAAATTCTGAATCCGGGCAGCACATTTTGAGAGCAAAAGCGTATTTTTGTGTTATGAAATTTGAACTATAAATTATGAATTATATACATTTCATTCAGTACAAAAGAGATAGGTCAAAGCAATCTATTTTCATTTGCCTAATCGTTGTTTTATCCATATTGTTTTCTTTTTTTGCTTGTAGTGACGATCATTCGATTACCTCATCAAAACCGCCTGTTTCTGATAGGACTGCTTTTGCTAAAGGCACCGATGTAAGTTGGTTGACGCAAATGGAAAAAGAGGGCTGCAAATTTTATAATGCCAATGGTCGTGAAACTGAATGTATGACTTTACTGCGCGACTTGGGTATGAATTCCATCCGCTTGCGGGTCTGGGTTGATCCTGTGGACGGATGGTGCAACAAAAACGACGTACGGGTTAAAGCGTTGCGCGCTTACCATTTAGGACTACGGATAATGATCAATTTTCATTACAGCGATACGTGGGCGGATCCCGGGAAGCAGACCAAACCGGATTCTTGGAAAACATTGGCTTTCAATGATTTGAAAGATACTGTGGCCGCTTATACTAAGGATGTACTTACGGCTTTGAAAGCCGATGGAGTCGCTCCGGAGTGGGTACAAGTAGGCAATGAAACAGGCGACGGGATGTTATGGGAAGATGGACGAGCTTCCACTCGCATGAAAAACTATGCCGATTTGAACAACGCCGGATATGACGCCGTCAAGGAAGTATTTCCGCAGGCAAAAGTGATTGTACACTTACAAGATGGAAGCAATAATTCGTTGTTTCGATGGCTGTTTGACGGTTTGAAAAACAACGGAGGCAAATGGGATGTAATCGGCATGTCTCTGTATCCGGATGCGAATAATTGGAAAACGATGAATGAGCAATGCCTGACTAATATAAACGATCTGATCAGCCGTTACGGTTCGGAAGTCATGATTTGTGAAGTGGGGATGTCTTGGGATCAGGCTGAAACTTGTAAAAATTTTCTGACGGATTTGATTGCTAAAGCCCAAGCGGTTCCGCAGAATCAATGTCTCGGATTATTTTATTGGGAACCGGAAGGATATGTAAAGTGGAGCGGCTATACGCTGTCTGCCTTCGATAATAGCGGACGGCCTACAGCCGCCCTGGACGCTTTCAAGTGATACAGCGGGAGACTTTATCTAATAATAAAGCCTCCCCTCTGTTTTTTAATCGTTGTAGGTAGGCAAATGTGAATGTATTTTGGAATAACGCATCATTTGTTCTGCGTACCCTTCTGTATAATTAATTTTTATATCCATTACATCGCCCTTCCGGTCTTTCACTACTTCGTAAACTGGATTAACAAATCCTTTGTAAGGCGCGATATTCAATTTACGGTAACGTTCCAGTATTTCTTTATGCAGGTCCGGATCTACTTTGACGGCATATTTTTCTACCAGATTTTTTGCTTCCTTGAAGTCTCCTTCCGATTTGATCCGTTGAATTTCGGCTAACAGATCGCCGATCAGGGTGCGCAATTGATTGTAATTGTTAATCACAATGTATGTTTTTCCCTCCTCTTTACGCAATTCGATTACATTATCCTTTTTTCCCTGCTCAAATACCCAATGGGCAATCAAAGCGCGATTGCGCATGTGCGCTTCTTCGATTTGTTTACCCAATTCGATGCGCGACAATTGAGTCAATAAGCCGTTCATTATATAACGGTAATATTCGGCCTTATATGCTTCCGGATTGTCCAACAGTCCTAATTCGATCATCTTGGGATCGGCCATGTAATACAATCCAAATAAATCGGCCCGCGCTTCTTCGATGGTTGATCCGTATACCTTCAAAGCGTCCTGGTCTACTCCCGGCAATAACTGTCCAGAGGCATGTCCCAAACATTCGTGCAGGTCGGTATGCAGATTATCCGTTTGAGAACCATATTTTTCCATCAATTCCTTTTCGTGAGCGCAACAAACAAATTCGTCCAAGAATCCGCTTCCAGCGGCTACCTTATCGTATGCTTCCGTGATGTTGGTAATAGTAACCGACTTAGAACCAAAATCCTTGCGAATCCAGTTGGAATTAGGCAAATTGATTCCGATCGGAGTTGCCGGATAACAATCGCCGCCCAACATGGCCGCCGTAATCGTTTTGAATGTGATTCCTTTCACTTCTTTTTTCTTGAAACGAGAATCTGCCGGAGAGTGATCTTCAAACCATTGCGCATTGTCGCCCAAAATTTTGGTCAAAGCTTCCGACCGCATATCCTTAAAATTGACGATGGCTTCCCAACTGGCTTTGATTCCCAAAGCGTCTCCATACGATTCTGTAAATCCATTCACAAAATCGACGGTCGATTCGGTATCTTTGACCCATTCGATGGAATATTCATCGTATTTCCTTAAATCGCCCGTTTTATAAAACTCGATCAACAAATCAATAACCCGTTTTTGTTGATCGTTTTCCGTATATTTGGACGCTTCATCCAACCAATATACAATCTGTTCGATAGCAGAAGAATACAATCCTCCTACCCTATAAACTTCTTCTGCCAGTTTGCCATTTTTTTTGACTAAGCGGCTGTTCAAACCATAAGGAACGGGGGTTGTATCACTCGAACTTTTCAACGCATTGTAAAACTTTTCCGCTTCTTTTTGCGTAACGCCGCCGCCATAATAATTATTAGCGGAGGCAACAATTACATCCAAGCTGCTGTCTTGATTTACTTTTTTGGCATACAAATTCTCGTCGAAAATGACCGGAGTAATTTCAGCAAGAAAAGCATCTACCGATTGGCCGTCCCGCGTAGGAACAATGGAGTCGGGAAGTGCTTTCACCGCCTGAGCGAAAAAATCGGAAGAAAATCCGGGTACAAATTTTTCTTCTCCGTAATGGTGGTGAATGCCGTTGGAAAACCAAACCCTTTTCAAATAGACCACCAATTCTTCATAGTCGGTACTGGTTTTGTCTCCTTCATAATGTTCGAAAATAGCTTCTAAGGTTCTGCGGATAGCCAGATTGTAACGGTTGTTCTGATCGAACAAAATGTCGCGTCCTTCCAGCGCCGCATTGTTAAGGCAATAGATCAATTTTTTCTGGTTCAAGGAAAGGCTATCCCAATCGGTTACCTGATAGCGGAGAATACCCAAATCGGCAAATCGCTCTACGCTGTAATTGAATGTTTCCTCAGGCGGCTCTTCCTTCTTCTTTTCGCTTGCACAGGAAAAATACATTAAAAATGTCATCATCATAATCAATAACTTTTTCATACTTAATTCAATTTTCAATTAAAACAATTATATAATACTATTTGTTGCCCGGTTCTTCAAGACCTTTGATCAAATTGTGGCCTGTCATTTCTTTGGGTTGCTTCAAATTCAAAATAGCTAAAATACTGGGCGCTACGTCGGCCAATATTCCATTTTCTACTTTAACATTTTTGTTTTCGGAAACATAAACAAAAGGAACTGGATTTAAGGAATGGGCGGTATTGGGGCTGCCGTCGTTGTTTAAGGCATAATCGGCATTTCCATGATCGGCAATGATGATCGAATCGTATCCGTTGGCTTTGGCGGCTTCAATAGTATCTCTCAGACAAGCGTCTATGGCTATGACTGCTTTTTCGATGGCCTCGTATACGCCTGTGTGTCCGACCATGTCGCCGTTAGCAAAATTAACGACAATAAAGTCGAATCGTTGGGTTTGGATGGCTTCTACTAATTTGTCCTTTACTAAATAGGCCGACATCTCCGGTTGCAAATCGTAGGTTGCCACTTTGGGCGAAGGCACTAAAATGCGTTCTTCGCCTTCAAAAGGCGCTTCGCGGCCTCCATTGAAAAAGAATGTGACATGCGCGTATTTTTCGGTCTCCGCTATGTGGAGTTGTTTTAATTTTAAGCTGGAAAGATATTCTCCCAAGGTATCGTTTACATTGTCTTTGTCGAACAATACATGTACATTTTTGAACGTAGGATCGTAAGGAGTCATCGTAAAAAACTGGATATTGGGAATCGTATGCATACCCCATTCCGGCATATCTTGTTGCGAGAGAACAATGGTCATTTCTTTAGCGCGATCATTTCGGAAATTAAAGAAAATCACTACATCGCCGTCTTCGATCACGGCAACCGGTTTTCCGTTTTTTGTGCAAACGATCGGTTTGATAAATTCATCGGTTACGCCTTCTTTATACGATTCCTCCACAGCCTCTGCCGGATCTTCGGCGGGGGTACCGATACCGTTGACCAACAAATCGTAAGCTTCTTTTACCCTTTCCCAGCGTTTATCCCGATCCATGGCATAGTAACGCCCTACGATCGACGCAATCTGTCCGGTTGTTTCCTGTAAATGTTCTTCCAGTTCCCGAATAAAACCGGCGCCGCTTTTGGGGTCAGTATCGCGACCATCCATGAAGCAATGTACAAATGTTTTATCTACCCCGTATATCTTACTGATTTCCGTCAATTTGAATAAATGCTCCAAGGAACTGTGTACTCCTCCATTGGAAACCAATCCTAATAAATGAATTTGTTTATTGTTTTCTTTTGCATACGAATAAGCTTGCTGAATACCCGGATTTTTGAGAATGGAATTGTCGCGCGCGGCTCTGTTGATTTTCACTAAATCTTGATATACAACTCGTCCCCCTCCTATATTTAGATGTCCCACTTCCGAATTCCCCATTTGCCCATCGGGTAAACCTACGTTTTCGCCGGAAGCTTGCAATTGGGAATTAGGATAATTTGCCTGAAGATAATCCCAATAAGGAGTCTTGGTATTGTAAATTACATCTCGTTTTGTATGGTCGCCCAATCCCCAACCATCGAGGATAACCAATAATGCTTTCTTTTTTACCATATTTGCTATTAATTTTATGTATGTATTAAATCGTACAAAGTTACTCAAAAATAATCAACGTACATTTAATAAAACTACATTTTCTACATGATACGTATGAGGAAACATATCCACCGGCTGGATTTTGGTTGTTTGGTATTTTTTGTCGAGTAAATTCAAATCGCGCGCCTGGGTGGCCGGATTGCAACTCACATACACGATTCTTTGAGGCGCGGCAAGCAAAATGGCATCCACCACATCCGAATGCATGCCTGTGCGGGGAGGATCGGTAATAATCACATCCGGACGACCGTATTTTTCTATGAAATTCTGATTCAAAATGTCTTTCATATCGCCTGCAAAAAACAAGGCATTGGTTACTCCATTGATTTCGGCATTTGTTTCGGCATCGGCCACTGCTTCTGGAACATATTCGATACCAATCACTTGTTTGGCTTTCCGAGATACAAAACAGGCAATTGTTCCCGTTCCGGTATACAAGTCGTATACCCGTTCTTCTCCCGTCAAATCGGCAAAATCTCGGACAATCTGATACAGGCGATAGGCCTGTTCGCTATTGGTTTGATAAAACGATTTGGGACCGATCTTGAATTTCAATCCTTCCATTTCTTCAAAAATATGGTCTTTGCCCTTAAAAACATGTACTGTCTGGTCGGTAATCGTATCGTTCGCCTTCGAGTTGATAATATACAGCAGAGAAGTAATTTCGGGAAATTTTTCGGCTATGCAATTCAATAAAGCGTCGCGTTTTTCCGGATGGTCTTCGTAAAATACGACAATCAGCATGACTTCTCCCGTAGTAGAGGTACGGATGATCAGATTGCGCATGAATCCCTGCTGATTTTTCAGGTCGAAAAAAGCGTATTGGTTTTCTAAGCAAATTTTTTTTATTTCCAAACGGATCGAATTCGAGGGTTCCGCTTGAAGAAAACATTGTTTGATGTCCAGCACCTTATCAAACATTCCGGGAATATGGAAACCGAGCGCATTCATCTGATCGAACGCTAATCCCGATTGAATTTCTTCCGGAGTCAACCACCGTTTGTTGGAAAAGGTATATTCCAATTTATTGCGGTAAAATTGTGTTTTTTCCGAACCCAAGATAGGAGATATTTCCGGCAAGGATATTTTGCCGATGCGCAACAAATGATCTGCTACTTGTTGCTGTTTGTAACGAATTTGTTCGGAATAAGAAAGTATTTGCCACTTGCAGCCGCCGCAAACTCCATAATGTTCGCAAAAGGCCTTTGCCCGTTGAGGAGCATATTGATGGAAGCGTATGGCTATCCCTTCTGCATAACGGTTTCTTTTTCGCGTCAATTGAACGTCGACTACGTCTCCGGGTACTACAAAAGGAATAAAGACCGCCATTTCGTTGTATTTGGCAATCGCTTTCCCTTCGGCGGCAATTCCCGTGACGCTTATTTTTTCTAAAATGGGAAGCGTTTTTTTCTTGCTCATTGATTTTTGCTCAGGACGTTTTTCAGAAGCGACATTCCAATATAGACAATGACAATTAAACTAACGCCCAGCAACGGCATTCCGGCAATGGAAAATAGGATTAGCAAACCAATGGAAATCAAAACCTGCATAAAAGGCCATTGATTTCTTTTCCATCTCAATGATTTTATTTTTAAGGAAAACATGGGTATTTCCGACACCATCAAAAAACAAAAAATAATCAGAAGCAGGATCATCCCTATTGCAAATGCCATCGGACACTTTTCGGTATAACACAGAATGGATGGAATGAACGAAGACCAGAACAAACCGGAAGCAGGAACGGGCAATCCCAAAAAGGAAGTGGTTTGCCGCGTATCTATGTTGAAATTAGCCAAACGATAAGCGGAAAAAATGGGTAGAAGAAAAGCCAGAATCTGTAAACCCGGCATCGGCGCTTGAGAACCTAACTCCATAAAAAAAGCATACAAAACGCATCCGGGAGCCACTCCGAAGCTGACTACGTCGGCCAAGGAATCCAGTTCGCTCCCTATTTTTGAATAGGCCCTTAATAAACGCGCCAGTAAACCGTCTAAGAAATCGAAAACGGCGGCACAAGCGATAAATATAAAAGCATATACATAATTATCAAATTTCAAAGCCATTACGCAAGCCGTGCACCCTGCGTAGAGATTCAAACAAGTAACGAAATTGGGAATGCTTTTCATATATAAATAAATGTATTGGTTATCAAATAGATTACGTTAAAAGAGCAATAATTGTTTTGTTGCCGCGGACTTTTTCGTCTAATTTTACCCGGATATCTGCATTCAAAGGTAGAAAAAGGTCGACGCGCGAGCCAAATTTAATGAACCCTAATTCTTCATTGATATGGCAGGGATGGCCGACTTGTACGTATGTTACAACGCGGCGCGCCATGGCTCCTGCAATTTGGCGTACCAGAATCTGGTCGCCATTCCCTCTTTCGATCACAACGGAAGAACGTTCGTTTTCCGCACTGGATTTAGGGAGATAAGCCGCCTGGAATCTTCCTTTTTGATAAGAAGAATGAATGACGGTTCCATCAACCGGCACCCAATTGACATGAACATCGGTAATATTCATGAAAACAGATACTTGTAACCTTTTAGCCTCGAAATATTCAGGTTCAAAAACTTCTTCGATAACGACTATTTTGCCGTCTGCAGGCGATATTACAATGTTGTGGGTATCTTCCTTATGGATACAGGTCGAATCCCTGAAAAAATTGAGCAAACAGCAAAAAGCGCCGATGGAAAGAGCCAAAATAACGAAGACGATGAGAATATCCGCTGCGAAATGGTAAACTCCTGCATTGAGCAGTATTAAGAAGATAAAAGCAATAAGAACCGTTTTGCGTCCCTCTTTATGAATTTTCATACGTATCTGCATTACTGTGTATTAGATGATCTTTGTTTTTGAATATCCCTCCTTTAAAAGAATGTCCCGCACTCTACTTCTAAAATCCCCTTGAATGATGATCTCGCTTTCTTTCACTGCGCCGCCCACTCCGCATTGGGTTTTCAATAATTTACCCAGCGCCTGCAAATCGTCGTCTTTGCCGGTAAACCCTGTAACCAGAGTTACTTTCTTTCCCTTCCTGTTCTTTTTATCTAACAATACTTTAAGCAATTGTTTATCTTTCGGGAACGTTTCCGGCTCTTCGACGTCTGCTTCTTTTTCGTATTGAAAATTGGGATTTGTAGAATATACCACATTCAAGCGGTTTTTCCAATCATTCTCTTTCATGTCTTGTCAATCCATATTCAAAAATCATACAAAGATAAATTTTTTTTGACTGATTTTTGAATTTGTACAATTTATTTTAATACTTCAAAAGATTTTTTGTCAATTTTTAAAAGAACAAATGACAGAGAATCGCGTAAGGTTGATCATTCATCTTGTTCTAAAAATAGAACATACAAAAATACGTATTTTGAAGCGAAATCACGAAAAACGGGTTGGTTTCTTTTCTGCAATCGCTAAATCTTCTGTATTTTTGTTGAGTTTTTAGCGAATAATACCCAAAAATCAAAATTATGTTAGAAATTCCCGAATCGAAAGTCATGAGCCAGCAAATCGAAGAAGTTTTGAGCGGAAAAAGAATCGTTGAAGTCAAGAATGCCACAAGTCCGCATAAATTTGTCGGATATAACGGCGATCCACAAGAATACGATTCGCTTCTTTCCGGAAAACAGATTTTATCTTCCCACGGACATGGAATGTTTGTCGATATATGTTGCGAAGACCATACGTTTCTTATTGGCGGGGAAGGAACGAATATCCGGTATTATCCTTCACGGGAAAAATGTCCCGAAAAATTCCAGTTGCAAGTGATCTTCGACGACGACAGTTGCATCGTTTTTACGGTTGCCATGTACGGCGGAATATGGGCCTGCCGGGAGGAATTTCAAAATGCCTATTATCAAAGAAGCCTTCACAGTATTTCTCCTTTGGAGGATGCATTTGATGAATCTGTTTTTGAAAAAATTTTTCAGAGCGCAACCCAAGATATTTCTCTGAAAGCCTTGCTTGCTATTGAGCAACGCATTCCGGGATTAGGCAACGGAACGCTGCAAGATATTTTATTTAATGCCGGACTTCATCCCAAACGGAAAAAATCGACCCTGTCGGATTGTGAGAAAGGAGAACTGTTTCATTGTCTGAAAACAACCCTCGCCGCCATGACAAAGAACGGCGGACGCGATACCGAAAAAGATTTCTTTGGACAAAACGGTCGATATCCAACGATTCTATCGAAAAATACGGTCGATCGACCGTGTCCCCATTGCGGCAACCGTATTGTGAAAGAAACCTATCTCGGCGGGGCAATCTATTTTTGTCCAATTTGTCAGAAACTTTAGGCTAAAGTTAATGGATCGTCATTTTTCCTGCCACTTTATTTTCATTTTATCCAAACGTTTTTGAGCCTCTTCGTGTCCCAATTCTGCCGCTTTTATAAGGCATTCCTTAGATTTTGAAAGTTTTTTAGAGGTAGAAAGATCTTCTTTATTGGAATAGCATATTCCCATACCGTACCAAGCCGAACCGTTGCTGACAATATCATTGCTTTTTTGAAAACAGTCGATGGCCTGGTCGTACTCCTTCAAATGTTGATAGCAAATGCCCATGTTGCTCCACACGATTTCCGAAGGATTGTCGGCCGCCACTTTTGCGTAACAATTAATTGCTTCGGCATAATTTCCCTGGTAAGCGTAGGCATGCGCTAAATCGTTCCAAACTTCCAGCAAAGAAGAATCTATATCCAGCGCTTTTCGATAGCATTGGATTGCTTCTGAATAGTTGCGGCCTACCTTGTATTTCAAGCCTTCGTTGTACCACCACGCCGCAGAGAGAGAAGGAAGAGGTACCGATTCTGAAGATTCACTTGGGGAAACGGAGGAAACCAATTCTGGTTTCTTCTGTTCGGAAATTGGTTCTAATTGTTTTTTGCACGCGGCAATTTTCTTGTCTATTCCTGTTGCACTTGGCTTACATATTTTGTAGGACAAATACTTTTTTTGAGCCTCTTCATACTTTTTTTGCGAAAACAGACTGTCTCCTTTATTCAAATAGTTTTCACAGTCGCACATGTTAATTTTCTCGTCTATGTTTGCATTGGGCCTACATCCCTTGTATGCCAAATACTGTTTTTTGGCATCATCGTATTTTTTTTGTAAAAACAGATTGTCCCCTTTATTTAGATAGCAGTCACAATTATTCAGATTATTTTCACATTGACTGTATGCCATATTAGCGCTAAACAACAGGGCAAAAAGAATTAATAGTTTACTCATTATTTTCATTTTTATCGCATTTATCTAATAAATTTTGAATTTCTTCTGAAGGATATAAATCCTTTGCATGCTCCAATAACATTTTTGACAGTTGATCACATTCACCAATACTTTTAATAATTTCCTTAGCTTTTCCTTGAAATTTCAGCGCCGCCACTTTTTTGATAGAGTCACTGCGGTCGCCCTGATAATGATAACTCGCGGCTTCTGTATAGAATTTGAAGGCCTCTTCGTTTCTACCATCATCAAAAGCAGCATTGGCTTTATTTTCCGCTTCCATCGCTTTGACTGGATATTCTTGTCTGCCATTTATTATTATAAAGGTAAAAAAAATAAGTGTTGCTACCAAACAGAATCCTATAAAAATAGAATAGCGTTTTTTTTCTGCTTTCTCAATAACTGTTTTGCACTCTGAAATTGCAATATCAATAGCATCTATATCTTTTTCATTACGAATGGCATTCAGTTTTTTCAGAGCATTCTTTAATGCCCTCCTTGAGCCATCAGTCAAGTTTTCGTTCAGCTTTTGATTCACTTGAAAGATAACATTGTCTGCTTCTTTTTGTTTCTCGGATAATTTTTTTGTTTTTTCGAGTTTCTGTATAATTTCGCTGTCGGTGTTGTCAATTTCTACGGCGACTTCGTATTCTTCTACCGCTTTTTTGAAATCACCATTCTCAAAATAGTCATTGCCGTTGCATTTGTGTTTATTGTATTCTGCAAGCAATTGTCCTATATTTTCTGTTTTTTGAACAATTTCGCTTGTCCCATCAATATCTTTCGCAAATCGGTACTCCTCAAGCGCTTTTATCAAATTTTTGTTTTCCAAATACTTGTTACCAGCAGTCAAATGTTGTTGATATAATTCTGCCTTGGAGGATACTTCGCCTCCGTTTGGAGGAAGAGCTGGTTCATCAACAAGAGGGATTCCACAGTATATACAATATTTTGCTTCACGCGCATTAGGATGATTTTTATGCTCTCGACGTAAAGTGTCTGTGTCAAGTTTGCTTTCATTCACCAAACAAGTCCTGCAAATTAAACAATAGTTTGCTACCTCAGGTCTATCTTCTCCACATTTTGGACATTTTTTAGACATAATATTTCGTTTTTAATTTACTACTTGTAGTGTCATTTTTTCTTACCTTTCTCTTGAAGAATTGATTAAGTTGCTCCGCTACGCATATAAAGGAAAAGAAACCAACAGAAAGCAGACAAAAATGTAATAGATATTTAATGTATTTTGATATATAATCCGATTTTACTAATTGAACAAAAATATGAGAATCTTTTTCATCCTTTATATCTAAAAGTATCATATCATTGTTCTGTGGAAAAGTACCATTAAAAAAAATTACACAAGAATCGGCCATTATCTTTTGAAATTTTCCATCTAATACCATTGAATCATCATTATTGAATCTCAGAATAAATTGCAGTTCGTCGCCATTTGGTGTTTCTAACATATTCGTCTTCTTTAGTTTTATCCAAAAATTTTCAGAAGGAAAATATAGACTATGCAACCTGGATAGATTATTATTGCAATCTGCAGAATAAACAGGTATTGATAATCTTGAATATTTATTTTTATAGTATTCTAAAGGTATTTCTTCAATATCCATTGTTTCTAACTTCGTAATATTTTTATAAAATTGTTTATCTATACTTGTATCAAGTATAAATTCACAAAAATTATTTTTTAGTTTGTAATCTTTGAGTTTATTCGGAATAACAAAGATGTTTTGTATAATACTTTTTTTTTCAAGTTCTTTTTGACTATTATAAATTTCTGATATATTTTTTTTAAATTTAGTTTCATTATAATCATGAGATTTCTTTTTATCGTATATAAAATCGCTATAAATATATAGTGTGTATTGGTTAAAAGCATTTCGATCATGATCATGCATTAATGGATTCATTGAGTTGATTATAGTATCATATAAACTATAAAAATTTGATTCGGTTCCCTTGTCAATAATTATCGTATCTGTGACTAATTTTATTATTGCTTTGTCTATCGCGTTCTTATCAGCGATGTCGCCTTCATAAAGTCGCTTTACCTCTGTATCTAAAGTATAAATAACAAATTTTCCTTTCAAACTATCGGAATTTAAATCTAACAATTTTGAACATAACATTGCTCTGCAGAGGTCTATGTATGATATATTTTCTGGGTTACAGGGACAGTTAGCAGATTTTTTTATGCAATAATATTCATATAATTCTATTAGATTTGAAGAAAGAACTGGGGTATATGCAGTCTCCATTGTTCTATCAAGTATAAAAATAGTGCAATGTTTTTTTTCATTTGGGTCCTTAAATTCTTTTTCAATATCACCTTTCTTAATATCAGAATTTTCGCCATTATTTTCTTTGCTCCAATCAGCCTCAAACCGAGGAAGAACACAAAAAAATGCCGATAAAAGAATAGATATTATATCACCTATTATGCTAGTTTTAACAGACCATGAAGGCGTCCATAACAAATAAAAAGATATACCAAATGATCCACCAATTAAAATACTATAAATAATTTGTTGCATAAGTGGATACTTGTATGCTCCCATAATGACTTTATAAAAAAGACAGATTAATACAATACATATGAATATTGTTATTAGCATTTTATATTTTATTTCGATTAATTTTAAATTCTTCATAAAACTTTATTTAAAAAATATGTTATAAATAATAAAAACCATAATGATGAAAAAAATTATTATTAAGATAATAGACAAATAGTTTTCATCCTCATCGTTGTTCTCTTGTTTGTTTTTAAGTTCTTTGCTTTTACATTGCTTATTTTGTAATTGTCTTTCTAATTCTTGTTTTTCTTTATTTGCATTTTCTAATTTTAATACTAAATCTCTATTTTCTTTTTCAAGCGACAATACTTTTGGACTTTTCGCTCTGGTTCTTTCTTTTCTCTGTTTTTCTTTTGCTTTTTTCTGTTCTTCCTTCGCTTTTACAGAAACAGCACAACCGCAAACCAAACAATAATTGGCATCGGAGGGAATTTCGGTTCTCTCTTTCTCGTCATATGGATTTCTACATTGAGGGTTAGGACATTCCATAATTATTCGTTTTTTACCATAATGCTAATAATTATTTTATTCACATCATTTTCATTTCCAACATGCAATACGATATGACAGCTTACTACTGTCTTCTACGTTTTCATAGCAGAGCTGATTTGCTGTTTTGTCATAGTGGCAAATAACAAAGCAGTTTGCTGACAGGCATAATTCTCCAATAAATAACTATTATCTCATTTTGTATTATGAAAAATTGATCTTGGCAAGAGTTTGTATTTCCCATTTTCCATTTTCTCGCTCTATTACAGTACCTGCCTCAATAGAGTTTATGTGTTTTGCGTTTGGAAAATATGATTTACTATCATCAAACACATCTTTCAATACGGCATCGTAATATACCAATGCTCGTTCCTCATTTCCGCTAAATTTATATTTAGCTTTTTTTCCTTGAATATCAAATATTTCATAATAAGCATTCTCTTTTGAAGTCACCTTGTATAATACTATCCCTTCTCTAGCATTCAAATATTTTACATCAGAGTTGACCGGTTCCACAACAGGGGCGAAAAGTTTTTCATCGCCATTGTTATTATCATTACTCCTATTTTCTAAAATTCCTACTTGCTTTTGCAAATCTTTTGTTTCCATCCTAACAATATCTTTTATTCTGACAGTATTTTCTTCTAATGACTCTACCCTCTTTTGTAACTGATCAGTAATATTTTCATCTATTCTTTCATCATCATTTCCACTTTCATTATTATATATTTCTGTACTGTCTTTTTGTTTTTCATCAGAATTTTTCCATCGCTTAATACCCCAAAAAGTAAACTTTTTTGCACGATTGTTTTTCCATTTTTTATCAGTGTCTTTCCATAGTTTGATGTACCAAATAGTAATAAAAAAGAAAACAAGCAGCAAACCCAATATAATAGCTACCAATTCTAAATTCTTTAATGAATCCTGATCATCAAAAATTTTTATGTCTTTTTTTAGACTGTCACATTGTTGTTGCAATTTGCCAAGCATTGTCTGCATATTCTTTACATCTTTTGAAATTTTGTCTATTTGCATTTTCACATCTTCGTTTTTGGAAGCGTCTACGGTATCCATTTCAGTATTATTTTCCAAATTGTATTTTAATAATATATCTTTTTGAATATCTGTCGACACTTGGCTTAAATCAACATCAACCCACTTAACTGCTTCTAAAACATTGATTAAACTCTTGTCATTTGAATATTCATCAAATTTGGATTTTTTATCGTTAATTGCCTTTGCAAGATTTTGGGCAGTATTATTATCTGACAATAATTCGACAAGTTCATCATATTTTAGCACATCGTTCGGGTTATCCAATGAGACAACAGACAATCTTTGCTTTATTAACGAATTGTTAGTCGTTGCTGTATTTGATTTTCCTTTATTATGTTTTTCAATAAAAGCCATAATATATTTGCAATTGGCATAATCTACCAAAACATCAAAATCTGTTTTTGTGATCGTTTTCTGTGCGGTATTTTGTGTACCGCACAGAAAAATAAAACTTAGTATTATGAATATTTTTCTCATATAATCAAATGCTATTTTGCGACAGTCTTTTTAGTAATTTCATTGCTTAAGGAGTTAAGCAAGCCGACAAGCGGATAAAAGAAAAAAGTTTCTTCAATGGGTTGCTTTGGATTTACTTCCTTCAATTTTTGATTTAACCCTTTCGTCGCAAAAGTTTTCAAATCCTCACTGAAACATTCTTCTTCAACAACTTCTAACGAATCGTAACTTATTCCAAAGTCTCTCATGAAAATAGAATTTTCATTCAATAACTCTATGAATATTTTAAGGAAGCGCTTTACTTCCTCTACGGCTTTGTTCAGATAATCATCCTGATCTATATCTATATATTTTTCTTCTTTTGAAAAAACAGAACAATCGTCAGTTCCCTGTAAAATCACCTTTTTCAATGTATTATAATTTATTTTGTGAGGGTCATCCAAAATTGTGTCTTTGTTGGTTATTTCTTTGGGATCAGGGTCGTACAAAATTGCGCCTTTGCTGGTTACTTCTTTGGGATTATCGTCGTTTTGAATAATGGTGAGTTTTCTTTCTTCATAATTTTCATTAACTTTCTTAAAAATCAATTTGGTAAAATATTCTAAAATGGTATTTTCACTTGACAGTATTTGTATTGTCTTGGAACCATTGCCGCTAAAAGCAATATGGCGGGGCATACCCAAATTTTGAGATTTCATCACATTTGCCAAATGATAAATAATAGCAGCATAGAAAAGTGCAAATATAATTTTGTGCGAACTATTAGCGCTCAGTATTGCTTGAAAATCCAACTGTTCAGATCGTTTTGTATTATCCTTTTTATCAGCCTCTCTAATATCCCAATTGTTTTTTAATGAGAAAAAAAAGGAAGCGATGTTGGCAGAATTTTTTTCTTTACAAATATCATCATAAATGTCTTGTACTTTACGTAAATTGGCATCTTTGATTACCTGTTCAATATCTGTTTTGAATTGTTGGATTATACCATTAATTTTGTTTCCTGCATAGCCATTACCAAAAATAGCATTAGCTGCAAACCGGAAAGAAGTAACAAATTTTATATGCTCGTTAACCACAACAACCATATCGGTAGTACCTCCGCCAATATCAATAGAAACAATATCGGAAATAGTCGAATTTTCATCATTGTCTTTATAGTAAATATATGGAGCAACAGATTCCATTAGTGATATTAAATTATCCAAATTGTCTCCAAAGTATTTTTTATATGCATCTTGCCATTTTTGTTTGAACAGATTAAGGCGATTTCCATTCATACTAATAGGGTACAACCAAATAAGTTTTGTATTACTTAAATCGCCATTGTTCAAAACAACTTTATTTCGTAATATCATACATAATGAATCAATAAAACACTTTACCTTATTTTCATTGTCTTTTTCATCTTGTTGTTCGTCGCTTGTTGGCCATTTTAGTTCCGTAATAGTCTCATTGTAATCAAAATTTTTTCTTTTTTCATGCCAAAACGCAATATTTCCTTGAACAAAAGGCAACGCTCCATTCTTAAAGTTATGATTCTTTGCCGCAGATAAAGCCGTGCGTGTAGGAAATTTGCACTCGCTTCTATTATTGATTTTTTCAGGGATAAAATCAAGATCATATATCATGCGATACACAGAATCTTTACTTATAGTCATTGCATGAATTTGTTTATCATCATCTATATTAAACGCTTCTGATGATTTTTGATTACCTCTACGATATTCTATATGCGTATTGGTGGTGCCAAAATCTATTGCAAATATAAATTGCTCTTTACCAGCATTTTTTCCAGAACAATCCTTAAATATTGGAATAATACAACCAGAAATTCCATCAGGACAAGTTATGTTAAGATAATTAAAATTGGATTCTTCGAGAATAAAGTTTTTACATTGCAAATAAGTATTATATGCTTCACTACGGACATTTTCGACTGTACTTACCCGAGCATTTGCATATTTTACCTTATAATTATTAGCATCAAATTCATATGGAATTATTCCAAAACGATAAAAAGCCTCTTTATCAGATTTAAACTTGATATTGGGGAATAATGCAAATACAAAGTTGTGCTTGACTAACCATCCATCATTGGTTTTTTCAATTTTATTCCCTTTTAATAAACCTTCAAAATAACTTCTACTGTATTCAATATGTTTGTCGTCCGTAATCGGAATGCGCAGAAGCGCCTTAACCCCACCTGCGATTTTTTTCAACTCAAACATTTTTTTACCATCTTTCAACGTACCGCGCAGTTGTTCAGTAGAGAAATACTTGAAAAATTCGTCTTTGAGCGGTAACAAATAACTGAGTTTATTACCATTACTATCAACTGACTTGTCTAAATTTCCGTCGAAGAAACTTTCTTTGTTGATCTCGTCAGACATTTGTACAATGGTATCAGTCAGAAAGTCGCTGATAGTCAAATAAGGATATTTTGAACCATCGTTGGGCAAAGTGCGGTCTTGCATACTACGACTGTCGAAATATGGCGCATTAAAACTACTGTCCCATTGGTCTTGTGTGTAAATTGTTCTTGTATTGTATGTATCTATCGGCAATACCAACGGCCTGTGCTGTCCGTCGGGTTTATATTCAGAATCAATCACAAATCCGCTATTTTTTTCTATATCGTCTGGGTTTTCTTTCCATTTTTTCAATACCAAACCATTTATCACTTCTACTTTGTGGCCGATGTGGTCGCCTACCGTTATATCGCTGTATTTGTCAAGCGATTCGTTTTCTCTGGCTGTTTTTAGGGCTGTGTGTTTTTCCTTGTTTTTTTTAGCTAATATTTTAAAACTCTCGTCAAGATAGACCGCTACCTCTTTGAAATTGTTGCGGAAATTCGATTCTTTTTCCAGCATCCAATACCAATATTTCTGATACTCCAAATCACGCTCAAATAAGGGTTTAGTAGAATCGAAAGGATGGTCGTTACCAAAGCGGATAGCTTCCGAAACGTCGCTCAAATCGTTTGCCGAAGAGAAAAACAGCGTAGCGGGCGATGTAGCGCCGATGATATTTACCTTTGCATCGCCCTGCAGATAGTTGAGAAAATACATTTGCTTCATTTGATCGAAATTGTAGGTCGCGCCATCCTGTTCCAAAAAAATTTTATAGGCGCTGAATAGTTGCAGATGTTCTACAGACAAATTGTTTCTGTTGTCTTCTTTGAGTAAATCGTACAGGTCGGTTTGTTTGTCCCATACAAGAATTTCGAGTTTGTCTCGGTGTCTGTCGAACTCAAAAAAAAGTTGTCCGATGTCGAAACAATCCGACACCATTTTGTGTTGAATACTGCTGCCTTCCAATCCGACATTTACTACTCTTTTAAAGGCAGTTTTCAGCAAATCTATTCTTGCAAACGGCGAAGGGATAGAAGTTATTTCACTCTTGGGCGAACTGTCTTGCATTTCTTCTATCGTTCTGGAAGTATATTTGGTGTTGACATCACCCTGCCAATCAGCACAGTTGCCATTAGCTTGTCTATGTAATCTGAATATATAATCGCTCATAACTGATATTTTTTTAGAAATTGAATTTTTTCTTTATTAATTTTTTTGTTCCTTGCGAAAAAAGTTCCAAAAAATAATGGAGCTCTTTCGTATTGCTGCTTGCAATATTGCTTTGCAAACCATTCAAATAGTCGTCAAACAAATCGTAATTTTCTTTGATTATACCCAATATGGATTTCCTTGGTCTTTCATTCAAAATCAGATTGTTGTACAAGTCGTTTTCGGGCGTTTTATAGTCTAAAGGTGCAAATGAGCGGATATTGTCTGCCATTTCTTCAAGCCATTCTATATATGCACTTTTTACGCCTGCCAAATCGGATGAAAAATACGAACTGCGTACAAATGCATCATTGATTTTGTGGTCTATTGCCCAAGGCTGACGTGAGTAGGATTTCACCATTCTTTCGTCTAAATATTTACAGAACAACAAAAATTGCGTCAACGGTTCTTTGATGGTTCGGTTTGTTCGGTCGTGTAAACTGTTGAAAATAATTCGTTCTGCATCATATTTAATACCAAATTCTCTATAGATAGTACCTTCTACTACAACTTTGTCGTTCCTTATTTCGGTTTTGAAATTACTTGCAGGTTCTTTTGCAAAATCAATGATAGCCAATGCGGCGGCCAGTTCTACAAAATGTGCATTATTGCGCTGCGTTTCGCCACCTTCGGAATTTTTGTAGGTTTTGTTGCGGTTGTCTGCGATATAATACAGCGAATTAACTTCGTTCAAATTGACCTCGTAATAGGACAAAGCGGCCTTTGCCTTTGAAATAAAAGTAGTAGAGTCTATTTCGCTTTCCGTTTCGTTTATCGACTCCACTTTAAAATAAGGTAACACAGTTATCGCTCCAATTGGTACCGTGCGTACAAGTTCATTTTCTGTTCTGTCCTTCTCTCTGCGAAGTTCTTTCACCAACAAAGGAAAACCTGCAGCGCCTGTTCCACCAAAAATAGAAGAAATAACAAAAATTCGGTCATCACTATCCACAGATTTGACAACTGCCTGAAATTCTTTTGAAAACGCAAACTGATTCAATACAATACTACCGATATTTGGATTGCCCTTGAATCCTACATCCATTGTGGAATTGAGGTTCTTTTCAGAAAATAACATCGAAGTCAATGCATAGTTACCACTTCGGGCTTCCATTTGCGACAAACCGATATACTCCTTAAAACTCACATCTGTAGTGTTTTGTACCGGTATTCTATACGAAGGTAGAATTTCATTATTGATTTTAGTGCTGAAAAAACTATCTGTAGATTGCATACTTACATCAATATGTTCCCTTACTTTTACATAATCATTTATCAATTTTATTGTGCGTGTGAGGTCAGCCGCTGCAAGATCAGGGTCGATGATAACAGGAACGATCTCGTTTGTATTAATTTTTACTCCCGCCGCCAACAACATTGTTAGCGATTTCAATACGCGGGAACCTGTCCCGCCTATTCCAAATACATATAATTTACTCATTTTTTGATTTTAAATTTATGGATGACGATTAAAAGGGTGAATATTTACAATTTGTACTTTTCCATTTGAATGCAAAAGAAAAAATAATAAAAAAGATTGCCGATACGAGGAAATTGGCAAACCCGAACATCCAGCAGTTATAAGCATAAATACCGCCGTTTCCGCCGTTAACCAAACATTCTCCGATTTCGCCTGCCGCTAAATTGCCACTCGTATTCAACGCGCCAACTAAAAGATTAGACATGCCAACCAATAGTAACATAAGCAACCACGATTTCCAAGTGTTAAATTTTGGAGAGTTAATTGCATAGTAATATACCAGCATAACAACCAAAGCAACGACAAGGGCAATAATGCTGTACATGACAAAATGGTTGCTACCTAAAAAACCGCCCTCCGATTCTTCAGAAGGACACACATAACCCGACAGATAATCTGCCAAATCGTCTCCAAAAAATGAGACAAGCAAACGATAAATTACTTCAAAAGGGTTCATAATTTTGTTAAATTTTTACTTATTATTTAATACTGACTTTGATTTCCGTGTAATAATTGTTGTTGAATGTAAAAGCATCGAAAACACCGCCTATCTGATATTTAATGCCATAAGTCTTTCCTTTCACTGCGGCGCTTCCTTCATCATCATTCACTACTTCTATCCACGCTGGCAGTTTCACTTTCAGTTTTACCGAAACAGTTCCCTGATAAACCTTATCGGAACTGAAAGTCAATATATGGGAATAACCATTGTTTTTTGTAACGCTTGGTTTTATGTCCAAGTGGTATTTACTGCTATTTTCATAATTATTTGCATCCAACAAATAAGTGTCGTCCAAAAGCAAATCCGAAAAATCTGCATTGATGGCAAATTTTACTTTCCCTGTTCGGCTGTCTTTTTTTAAATCTTCAATTGTATGAGCATCTCTCCTGGATGGTTTAAATTTGCCGCTGCTTGGAATGACAGCATATTTAACCGAATGGTTGCCTGCAATGGCTGTAAATATATTTTGTACTCCAGTGTCAATAAATTTGCTGTCGGGAACCTGCTTTCGCAGTTCGCTCACTTGTTTCGCTTCGCCAATTATCCATATATAATAAGGTCGTTGTTCGTTGATTATAATTTTTGCATCTACTTTATTATAATAGATTCCATTGAAATTTGATGAAAGTTGATAAACAATAACGGCTGCGTCTTTATTCTTTTCCAAATAATTGGCAAATCTCCTTTTTATTCCTATTTGTTGACTGATAAGATATTGTTCAGCATCTTCTCTTCGTCCGGGAGAAAATATTCCGTCTGTTATCAAAATAGAAATTTGATTTTTACCATTTTTTTCAAGTACAATACCCAATACATTAGCAATATCGGAAGCGCCTCTATTTCCACCATATTGTCTAAATGTTGTCGGCTCAAGTTTCTGAATAAAATCTTCAAGAGCCAAATTGCATGGCTTTACTTCACTATTGATGTAAAACAAGTTTAAACTGTCAATCGTATGCGAAATGAGAATATCGCTCAAATAATTGTATACAGTTTGTTCAAATTCGGTTACACCTTTTATATATCCATCCATACTACCCGAATTTTCAATGTAAACGTTAATAGCGGGCTTTATTTTTGTTTGTGAGATTTTTGTCGAATCGAGTCCATCTCTGTTGTCTTCATTTCTGCCCTTACCCTGGCAACCTGTGCAAAAAAGTATTGTCAATAAGACAAATAAAGCTAAAAGATACAAATTCTTCATATAAAATATTATGTGCAATTATTAATATTTCAACAAACAACTTCTATTGGAAAAATTATCTTTTGTCTAACGGGAGTTGTTCATATTCCATGAGCATTATTTCCTTAGATAAGCGACATAGCTTGGATGATTTTTCTGAAATTATATTTCTGAGCACGTTCTCTGGCTGTAAAAATGTCAATTAACCACCAAATTCCACAACCGTAAGCTGTGATAATTTTTATGATGCCTAAAGCTATATCATCGAGCCAAAACCGCTCCCATCCAAGAAATATTGCAATTAATAAGATGGTTGAAGGCTTTTAAAGTTCTGTGCCTTGAATCAAATAAAATCGATTATCATCTATTTGTTCCAACTTTTCTTTAATGACCATAAGGTCTAGTTGAGTAAAATTTTCGATATTCATGCCAATGAACATATCAATTTTTGTCTTTTCCATTTTGTCATTGAATTTATGTTAGTAATATTTTCATCTCTAATGCGTGTCAGAAGATGATTTTAAAAAAATTTCATAAAATAATACCTTGATTGTTTTCATCCATTCATAAAGCAGTAGTGGAAACACTATAACAATCAATTTGTTATAGTGAAATGCTGTTTCAAAATCAAATTGTATAGCCGATATTATTGCACGGGTCATGCCGCAGCCATAACATTCGCGCCCCGTCAGATTCTTGAACAGGCAGATAGTGTGTTCCCCATTCAAGCAGTCAATAGGAACGAAAAACAGCAATATAGGCAATATCAATATACTTGCAAGGCGAATCGGTCTGTAAATTTTATCGATCATTATTCCAAGTATCAATTCCACGAAATATTCCTAATGTGACTATAAACAAACAAATGCTAATTATTACAACAAATACTCTCATTATTGTTTTTCGTTGTTCTTCGGGAAGTTTCAAAAAAATTAACGATGCAATAACTCCAACAATAATCATTACTATATTATGATTGCGCTTCATTTTGCCTATTTCAGCGCCTATATTTTGCGTTTTTGCATCTAAGCTTTCTTTACTAGACAAATATGTTGAAGATACAAATCCATATCGCCCGCTATTCAGCCGAATTTTAGCCCAACCGTTTGTTTCCGAAATTACATATACAGAATCTGCATTATTAAGTTTGCCAATTATACCATAATTATTGCTTGCTCCTTTACGAATATTCAACTCTTTGGCTGTTATATGTTTATATTGTTGACTATAAACACAAACCAATAAGCAGTTGAGAAACAGGATCATTATAAGTTTTTGTTTCATCTCATATAAATTTAATCAATAAAAGAAAAAGATCGCCACCATAAATTGGCATTCCCAAATCTTCAATTCCTTGAAGAATATCGTTCGGAATCAAATCTCGAATATTTTGTGTTAAACCTTGGGCATCTACTTTTACCTTGCCGTTGTCGTCGTTCTTTTCACATCCGGCCAACACAAAGGCGCTCATTACAAAAGCAAAAATTGTAAATATTTTGAACTGTTTCATTTCTTTATCCCTAATTCGTGTCGGGCGCAACTTTTAAAATTATTTATAAACTGTTTTTTTCATTTCTCTATAAACCAGCAACGAAAACGTTACAACAACCCAATGATTGTTAGTGTAGCGTTGGTCTCTAAGCCAATTTGTACGATTGAGGTGATTGCAGGTATTGCTTCCGGCGAAGAACATGCCAAGAGCAGGGCGAAGCCTAAAGCTATGCCAATAACTGTTAATTTTACATTTTTCATACGACTGTTTCCTTTATTTTTGTGACTTTTATTACAGATTATTCGATGACTGTCATTTTTTGCGCTCCAAGGGTTCACTTAAACACATAAAAAAAGCGTGGACAAAACTTCTTTATTTATTTTCTGAGGTTCTCGACTACCCGAACGATCAAATAAAAAAGTAATGCTCACGCTTTTCTATGAAACGTGAGCGTTTACCTTTTTGTTCTTAATCGTTCCTTGAAATTGTCGAGATTCCAGAAATTAAGAATAAAAGCTAAACGCTTATTCACTATATGTCATTAAATGTGCGTATTATCTACGCTTTCTATACCATAGGCAAAAAAAAATTAAATATTATATTTTCCGCCACAAAGTTTGTGTTTCTTTTATGATTTTACAATTTATTTGATTAAAAAAATATTTCGAATTTGTATTTTTTAACGCTTATTTTTTGGAGTGTATATACCCCTCTTTGAATTAACAAAAAATAGATAAAAAATGATTTTAAAAAAATAAAATGATTCGATTGGCATATAATTGGGGGGGTCAAAAACTACGTTCTACTGTTTCATACCTTTTTATAACTCCTTTGATAAATACACAGAGGTCGAATGACAGGGGGAAGTATTCGGTTATCAATTGCACATTTTTTGTTTTTTGTGTAATATTGAAAACAAAGCTGTATCTTTGCTCCCTGAATTAACAAGGTTGAAGCTTAATTATGGTCAATTTCATTCTGATTTTTCTTTGCATTTCTACCGGAATTATTTTTTCAAAATTGCGGATATTACCTTCCGATGCTCATAAGAGTTTGAATGCATGGGTATTATATATAGCTTTACCAGCATTTTCCTTGCGGTTTGTTCCAGATATTCAGTGGGGTTTGCAATTGATTATGCCAGCATTGACGCCCATAGTCGTTTGGTGCGGCGCCTGGTGTTTTGTCTGGTTATACGATCGAAAAAAACAGTTATCTTCCGGTTCGCGTACAGCCTTGTTGGTGACTTGCGGGCTTGGAAATACGGCTTTCATTGGCTTTCCAATGATTGCCGCTTACTACGGAGAGTCGGAAGTCCATCATGCCATTGTCGTCGATCAGATGACTTTTATCCTTTTTGCTACGATAGGCGTAATGACCATCTTGCGGACATCTGCCGGACAATCGCAAAATATTCCTGCTCTTATAATCAAAAAGATATCCCGTTTTCCTCCTTTTTTAGCGTGCCTGACGGCTTTGATTGTACCGCTTTTTATCGATATCTCTCCCATCAATTCACTATTAGATAAATTAGTAGCAACGATGTCGCCTATGGCGCTGTTCTCGATTGGCTTGCAATTGAAGTGGGGAGCCGTCAGGGAAGAATGGAAACTGCTCACCGCTGGACTTTGCTATAAACTTTTGTTGGCTCCTGCCTTGGCTTTGGTTTTGGCCCTTGTTTTGCATTCTACGGGGAATATGGCTAAAATCAGCGTTTTCGAAGCTGGAATGTCTTCCCACGTCACAGCCAGCTTGTTGGCCAGCCAATACGACCTTCATCCCCGATATTGTTCATTGGTGGTGGGTATGGGAATCATTCTGGGATTTATTACCAGTACGATGTGGTATATTATTTTGTCATACATTTGAAAAAGGATTCATTTATGGACCCAATTGGTAAGTCTAAAAAATAAAAAATGAGAGAAATTGCTATCCAGAGTTTGCAATTTGGAATTATTTTTTTTACTTTTGCCCTTTTATGCAGGTAAGTTGCTATGGAATCTTTCTATAAAACCCATCAATATTTGGTAGAACATCTCGACTTTCCTCTTCGGAGAAAATTAATGGATGATATCTGTTGGGAAGATCGTTTAATTGGCATCAAAGGGTCGCGGGGGGTAGGTAAAACCAGTTTTCTCATTCAGTATGCAAAAGAAAAATTTTTTTCCGACGATAAAGAATGTTTGTATATCAATTTGAATAATTTTTATTTTACGGTCAAAGCCATCAAAGATTTTGCCAATGAATTTCAATTAAAAGGAGGAAAAGTTTTGTTAATCGACCAAATATCTAAATATCCCGATTGGGCTTCGGAATTGGCTTATTGCTATGATCACTATCCTGATTTACAAATTATTTTTGCGGGGTCTTCGGTTCTTCGTTTAAAAGACGAATTTTCGCCGATTGTCAATAAAGTAGTATCGTATAATTTGTGCGGATTCTCGTTTCGAGAATTTCTTGAATTGCAAACCCAATGCCAATTCAACGTTTATTCTTTAGACGACCTGATTCATCACCATCAAGATATTGCAAACGAAATCACTTCTCAAATACGGCCGTTGGCCTATCAGGAAGCCTATTTTCACCATGGCTTTTACCCTTTTTATCTGGAAGACTACAATTTTTCAGAAAATTTGTTGCAAACGATGAATATGATGTTGGAAGTGGATGTGGTATCTATTTATCAAATAGAATTGAGTTATCTTCCCAAATTACGAAAATTGTTGTATCTGTTGTCTACCGCCACTCCTGGAGGACCGAATATCAGTCAGTTGAGTATTGATATTGAAACTTCGCGAGCGACGGTCATGAATTATATCCAATACTTGAAAGATGCGCGTTTGATCAATTTGCTTTATCCGGAAGGAGAAGATTTTCCGAAAAAGCCGGTACAGTTGTATATGCAAAATTCCAATTTGCTGCATGCAATGCGGACGATTCGCGGGGAGACGCAACTGCTGAGGGAAACTTTTTTTTACAATCAGTTGCAAAAAGATTATAAGGTGAATACGGGCGCAGGAAACGCTCAGTTTCTGATTGACGGGCAATATCTTTTCAACGTGGGCGACCGAATCAAAGGAAAATTTGATCCGAATGTTTATTATGCTATTGACGGAATCGAATCGGGAGAACGAAAAGTCATTCCGCTTTGGCTGTTTGGTTTTTTGTATTGATATGCAACAGAGCAGACAACCAATAAAATGATTCAATATATAAATGCTATAAAATAAAAATGATTATGAAAAGAGCAACTTTGTTTTTACTTCTATTGTTTTTACTTCTGTTATGCACAGCGAAAGCAGCGGCACAGAATTGCGATTCTATTGTGAAAGCAGAGATTGTCGACAAAATCAAAAATTATTCTCCAGAGGAGTTGTTAATGTACTATGAACCTGATGGACAGGGAGATAATTGGGGATATATGTCAAGAGACGGAAAAATTCTGACCAACCCGATCGATTTTTATCCAAGCTCTCTTGCTTTTAATCCCGATGCCGCAATTCTTTGCGGACGTTATGTGTTTACCATTCATGGAAAAGATTACAGCATGGAAGAGCGCATAAACAATATTTCTGTCGCATCTATTGACCGCGAAGAAGATGAAAATTTGGAACAAGGTTTTACTGTAAATACTGAAAATCAACTTGTTTCATATTCTGCAATTTATGGAAACAGACTCTATCCATTTGTTTACAAGGGAAAGACATATGCAGTAGCTCAATTAAAATCGACCAGTAAATATGGAGTAATCGATCCGGAAGGCAATATACTTGAACCTTTTGATTTTCTATATAAAGATATGATGTATATCAAAAATGCCAGTAGTAACGATACTTTATGGCTTTATTTTGAACGCGACAACGGAAATACGGGTTGCATCAATTTGCAAGGAGAAATAAAATGTTTGAATCAATTTTTAGAACCTCCATTCGGCGGCTCTGAATCGAGATTTTACAGCATTCAAAACAAAGATAATTTATCGGGTGTGTTTGATACAAAGAATTTGAAATGGACATTTAAACCGCAAACAAAAATTAAATACGACGGCGGCGTTTTTGTCGGTTTGACTCCTGAAACGCAAAAAGTTTATTTTGTGGTACACGAGAATAAAAAAACACCCTATTTAGTTGATTTAAACGGTAAAGCCTATAAACCTCGAAAACAAAAAAACAAAAATAAATAACTATCAAATCAAGTTGATTAATTGATTTTAAATTAAAATTTTATGGCAAAGCAAAAAATTTTTCTTACCTGTGACGGAAATCAAGCGGCATCGCACATTGCCTATATGTTCAGCGAAACAGCTTCGATTTATCCGATCACTCCTTCGTCGACCATGGCGGAATACGTAGATGAATGGGCGGCTGCCGGCCGCAAAAACATCTTCGGCGAAACCGTTCGCGTAGACGAAATGCAGTCGGAAGCTGGAGCTGCCGGCGCCATGCATGGAGCCTTGCAAGCCGGAGCGCTCTCGACCACATTCACAGCCTCACAAGGATTGCTGCTGATGATTCCCAACATGTATAAAGTGGCCGGCGAATTGCTTCCGGGCGTTTATCATGTTTCGGCACGTGCGATCGCTTCTCACGCTCTTTCGATTTTCGGCGATCATCAAGACGTGATGGCGGTTCGTCAAACCGGATGCGCCATGTTTGCCACCGGTTCCGTACAAGAAGTCATGGATTTGGCGGCTGTAGCTCATTTAGCGGCGATTCAATCGCGCGTTCCTTTTGTGCATTTTTTTGACGGATTCCGCACTTCGCACGAAGTTCAAAAAATAGAAGCTTTGAGAAACGAAGATTTAGCTCCATTGATTGATTGGAAAGCATTGGCCGCTTTCCGTCAACGCGCATTAAACCCTGAAAATCCGGTCACCCGCGGCACGGCGCAAAATCCGGATATTTACTTTCAGGCTCGCGAAGCATCGAATGTTTACTACAATAAAGTAGTGGATATTGTGGAAGACTATGTAAACCAACTTTCCGAACTGACGGGACGTTCGTATCATTTGTTCGATTACTATGGCGCTCCAGATGCTGAACGGATTATTATCGCAATGGGATCGGTAACCGAAGCTATTCGCGAAACGATTGATTATTTAATGTCTAAAGGCGAAAAAGTGGGTTTGGTAGCCGTACATCTTTTCCGTCCGTTCTCGGCCAAACATCTGTTGAACGCTATTCCCGAAACAGTCAAACGCATCGCCGTTTTAGACCGCACCAAAGAACCGGGCGCAAGCGGAGAGCCGCTTTACATGGACATCGTTGAAGCTTTTGCGCAAAATTCCAACAGCAGTCCGATTATCGTGGGCGGTCGTTACGGTCTATCGTCCAAAGATACGACGCCGGCGCAAATCTTGGCTGTATACGAAAACCTCTCATTGCCTTCTCCGAAAAGCGGTTTTACCATCGGCATCGTGGACGATGTGACATTCACTTCGCTTCCGCAAAAAGAAGAATTGGCTTTCGACGGCGGGCCTTATGAAGCCAAATTCTACGGCTTAGGCGCTGACGGAACAGTGGGAGCTAACAAAAACTCCATTAAGATCATTGGCGATAATACCGACAAATATTGTCAGGCCTATTTCGCTTACGACTCCAAAAAATCGGGCGGTTTTACTTGTTCGCATTTGCGCTTCGGCGACAAACCCATCCGATCGACTTATTTAGTGAATACTCCCGATTTTGTAGCCTGCCATGTACAAGCTTATTTGCGTTTGTATGATGTAACCAAAGGACTGAAAAAGAACGGAACATTTTTGTTGAATACCATTTGGGACGAAAATCAGGTAAAAGAACATCTTCCCGATCCTGTGAAAAAATATTTGGCGAAAAACAATATTCATTTCTATATCATCAATGCAACCGGTATTGCAGGCGAAATTGGTTTAGGAAATCGTACGAATACCATTTTGCAATCGGCATTTTTCAAGATTACCGGCGTCATTCCGTATGATCTGGCGGTAGAACAAATGAAAAAATTCATTGTAAAATCCTATGGTAAGAAAGGAGAAGATATTGTAAACAAAAACAATGCGGCGGTTGATCGCGGCGGTCAGGTCATTCGGGTAGAAGTTCCTGCCGAATGGGCCAATATCCAGATAGAAACGGAAGAACCGGATGTTCGAGTACCGGAATTCATTGCGAATGTCGTTCGTCCGATCAACGCACAAAAAGGCGACGACCTTCCTGTTTCGGCTTTCACCGGTCGTGAAGATGGAACTTGGGATCAAGGGACTGCCGCTTTCGAAAAACGGGGAGTTGCTACGAATGTTCCTGTTTGGATCGCAGAAAATTGCATCCAATGCAATCAATGTGCATACGTTTGTCCCCACGCCGCCATTCGCCCCTTCCTGCTGGATGCAGAAGAAAAGGCCAAAGCGCCGGCAAGTTACGAAACACTTTCCGCTATTCCTGCCAAACAGTTCAGCGGCTTGCAATTCCGCATTCAGGTCGATGTATTGGACTGTATGGGTTGCGACAACTGCGCCAACGTTTGTCCGGGCAACAAAAACGGCAACGCCTTGCAAATGGTTCCGATTGAAACACAATATGATAATCAAGCTAATTGGGATTTCTCCATCCAGGAAGTCAAAAGCAAACAACAAATGATTGACGTTTCCTCCAGCGTGAAAAATTCGCAATTTGCGACTCCTTTGTTTGAGTTTTCCGGCGCCTGTTCGGGTTGCGGCGAAACGCCTTATATAAAATTGGTCAGCCAGTTGTTTGGCGACCGTCAGTTAATTGCCAACGCAACCGGTTGTACGTCCATCTATTCCGGTTCAGCGCCTTCTACTCCGTATACCAAAAACGAGCAAGGACGCGGTCCGGCATGGGCGAACTCGCTGTTCGAAGACAATGCCGAATACGGTCTTGGAATGCAGATTGCAACAGAGAAAATGAGAGAAAGAGTTGTTGAGAAAACGAATGCATTAATAGCAATTGAATGGACGCAGCAAAGAGTTAAAGATGCCGCTCAAGCATGGCTCGACCACAAGGATGACGGCAGCGCGGCTGGTAGAAAAGCCGTTGACGAATACGTGGCCGCTCTTGAATGGGGTATTCAATCCATTGACGACACGATAGGATGGTTAGAAAGCGGAGGCGAAGAATATGCCGAAAAACTGGCAGAAGTAAAGGCCAAAAAAGCGGCTGGCGCAACCTCTTGCGACTGTCCTGCTTGTACTTTATGCAAGGAACTTTTGGAATTGAAACATTACTTTGTGAAACATTCGCAATGGATTATTGGCGGCGATGGTTGGGCTTACGACATCGGCTTCGGCGGATTAGACCACGTTATTGCTTCCGGTCGAAATGTGAACATCTTGGTAGTCGATACCGAAGTATATTCCAACACCGGCGGTCAATCGTCCAAATCTACTCCGGCAGGAGCGGTAGCTAAATTTGCGGCAGCCGGCAAACGGGTCCGTAAGAAAGATTTGGGTATGATTGCAACGACTTACGGTTATGTATATGTGGCGCAAATCGCAATGGGCGCTAATCAGGCGCAAACGCTGAAAGCCATTCGGGAAGCTGAGGCATACAATGGTCCTTCTGTGATTATTGCCTACTCGCCTTGTATCGCTCATGGCTTAAAGGCGGGTATGAGTCAAGCGCAAGGCGAACAAAAATCGGCCGTCGAATGCGGATACTGGAGCCTTTGGCGTTATGATCCTCGTTTGGAAACCGAAGGAAAAAATCCCTTCCAGTTAGATTCGAAAGAACCGGACTGGACGAAATTTCAAGATTTCCTGAAAAACGAAGTGCGCTTTTCGACTTTAATGAAGCAATATCCGGAAGAAGCGAAGGAATTGTTCAAAGTAACGCAAGCAAACGCCTTCTGGCGTTACAACGGTTACAAACGCTTAGCCACACAGGCCTATTAAAAAACAATGAAACGCGCTTGACGCAAATAGTGCGGATTTTCGCAGATTAGGCCAATATAAAATCTGCATTTATCTGCGCTATTTGCGTCATCTGCGTTCAGAGCGTTTTCAAAGCGATCCATGCACAGGCTTCGGCGTCGGCAAGAGCATGGTGATGGTTTGTTAAATCGTATCCGCAACGTTTCGCTACTGTATGAAGCTGATGGTTTGGCAAGGTTTTTCCAAACATTCTTCGCGACGCTCTGCAAGTACAATAAAATTTATAATCGGGATAATCCATTTGATAAACCCGATACACTGCACGCAAACAACCTTCGTCGAAAGGACTATTGTGCGCGACCAAAGGTAAACCTTCGATTTGAGGCGCAATCTCCTCCCATACGTAAGGAAAAACTTTTTCGTTTGCGGTATCGGCTGCCGTTAGTCCGTGAATCCGGCTGTTAAAGCGAGAATACCATTCCGGCTCCGGACGAATGAGGCGATAGATTTTTTCGACAATTTGCTTGTTGCGCACAATTACTATCCCTACGCTGCAAACGCTTGAAGGATAGTAGTTGGCCGTTTCAAAATCGATAGCGGCGAAGTTAGTCATAAAGATATTTCAGTTACGCTATATTCCACAAAATTGTATATCTTATAATATTATAAACGTCATTAATATTTACTGATAAATTTTAATATTTATATTTATTCATTTTATTATCATTATTTTAAATTTATAGGTGCGTATTTATTTGAGAC
>JGI24699J35502_11134192_pt1 | contig 50317 bp, 49 predicted proteins | sample TergutMp193P4_FD_35502 | JGI IMG/M metagenome (IMG submission 35502)
AGCAAGAGAAACTGTTCGTGGGATAATCCCGTCAAAGAGCGAAAACTCTTTTCGTTGTTTTGATATTCGCTATATTTCATGCTACAAAGGTACGCACACGCACGTAATATAAAAAATTTATTTTACATTAACTCTAATATCTTACGATTAATCCAACTTTAAATTGTAATTTTAGTTGTTGGTATTGTTATGAAGATCATTCTAAAAAGAAAATGAGAGTATCTACTATTAATGCTATAAAAAAATATGTAAGCAATATTCTTTCTACAAATGGAATCTCTTGTTTTTTTTAACATGGTTTGGAGGTGAGCCATTGATGTGCTTTAGAAATATAATAGAACCAATCGCATTGGAAATTACGGATTTATGTAATAGATACAATATTTATCTTGAGTCGGGAATTACTACTAATGGATATCTTATTAATGAAGAAATGATTCCCTTTTTTTGTAATACTAATATGCAATCTTTTCTAATTACATTGGATTCAAGCAAAGATATGCATAATAAAGTAAGATTTCAGCGGAACGCATCAAATTCATATCAAAAAATAGTTGATAATATAATTTTACTTGCGGAAAAATTAGAACCAAAAGATTTAAATCTTCGGATTAATTTTACTAAAGAATCTTTTAATTCAATAACTAATATAATAAATTCGTTTTATCCTAAAATACGAAAAAAAATAAAAGTTTCATTAGTACAGATAATACAAGACCAAAGAAAAAATAAGATTCCGATTCATGAAATTGAAACGACACGATTGGAATTTGAAAAAGCAGGATTTATGAGCGCGAGAGAAATTCTTAAAACTAAAGGTTATCGATGTCATGCAGATTTATATAACCAAGTAATTATAAACTACGATGGTCGTGTTTTTAAATGTCCTGCACAAAATTTTGAAAAAGAAAAGGAAGATGGTATTTTAACAAAAAAAGGAAATATTATATGGCATGAAAATTTATTATCTCGCAAAATGTGTAGGGCAGGTTTTGATAATGATACATGTATGAATTGTAAATATTTACCGGTATGCTTTGGTTTATGTAGTCAAAAATTATCTAATGTTAATGTTCCAGAAGATATTAACAAATATTTTTCTTATTGTAATGATATAGAAAATTATGTGAATATGGCAATGGATGAATTTAAGAAGACAGACTTAGGTTTAGCTCATATATCTAAATATAAATAGGAAATACATATATTTTATCTATGCATAATTTTATATTTTCCAAAAATAAAATATTCTATTATCTCTTGTTTTTTTTCATATTCATAGAAAACACATCAGAATTAGATGCTCAAAATCTTTCAGGAAAAATAATTGATAACGACAGTATTCCTGTTGAATATGTTAACGTTATTCTTTTAAATCCTGTAGATTCTGCATTAATCGATGGGACTATGAGTTCTAAATCTGGTGATTTTCAATTTTCAAATCTTTCTTTAGGGTTAAAAACATTGAAGATTTCTTGTTTGGGATATTCTACAAAATGGATCAATTTTGAAATTATTTCTGGTTTTACTGCTCTGGGTAATATTGTTATTCAAGAAGATACAACTTTGTTGAATGAAGTTACAATTACTGCTACTCCACCTCCTTTTTTAAGGAAAGGAAACAATTTGATAATCAATGTTAGTAATTCTATATTAGCTTTATCGGGTACGGCCCATAATATCATTGAGAAGATTCCCGGAATATCAATAGAAAACAAAGAAATTACAGTTTTTGGTAAAGGTTCGCCTGTCATTTATATCAACAATCGTAAATTATATGATAACAATGAACTGCAACGTATTCATTCGTCAGAGATTTTAAACATGGAACTGATTACGAATCCAGGAGCTAAATACGATGCAGAGGGGAAAGCCGTACTTCTTATAAAAACAAAAAAAAACAATGGATGGGCAATCAATCTGTCGGAATTATTCAAGAGTCAAAAATACTTTTATAATCAAAAAAGCATAGACTTAACTTATGTTTATAAATCGCTCTCATTTTTTGCATCCTTTAGCCATGAGATTGATAAAATATATTTCAAAACCTCTTCTATCTATACAACTTATCGAGATACTGTTTGGCGGCAGTTAATAGATATGCCACAAATACATTGGGATAATTCAAGACAACTATCGGCAGGAATAGACTGGTCAATTACAGATAAACACTCTGTCGGCGGACAATATCAATTGTCAGTAGGATGCGAAAAGTTGTCTGCTAATGGCACGGAAAATGTATGGCTGAACGATTTTTTTTACGATAAGATAAGTACTTTGTTGACTGGAAAATATACTCCAAAAAATCACCTGTTAAATGCTTTTTATATTGGAAATTTTGAAAATGGCTTTCATTTAGATTTGAATGTAGACTATATGAATTCAAATCTTAAAATGAATCAAAACATAAGCGAGTCATCAGATATTGAAAATAGAAATTTCAACATTTTTAGTAAGGTAAATAATTTTTTATATGCTGGCAAGTTGACTGCGAATTATAAAATCAAAGAAAATTCTAATCTGGAATGGGGATGCGAATACAATCAAATACATAGTTCCGGTTTTTTAGAAAGCAGTGAACAATATCTTGAAAACAATATTTATAACAACAAAGAGACAAAAACTTCCGGATTTGCAAGTTACAGCAATATATTTGGAAAGTTGAATTTCCAATTGGGAGTTCGCTATGAATTTGTTGCTATGAAATCAATAATCAACAGAAATGATATTACTGAAAAGAAATATCAAGGGATATATCCAAATCTTTCACTTTATCAATCGGTTGGACAATTGCAAATGGGATTGGAGTTGTCCAGAAAAGTTCAGCGCCCTTCATTTTCATTGCTTAGCGGAAACAATTATTATGTAAATCGTTTCTTAATAGAAAAAGGAAACCCCTATATACAGAATGAAGAAATATATCAAATGGATTATCTGCTGAAATACAAGACATTCAGATTTACAACCGGTTATATTTATAAAGTCAATCCTATTGGTTATAATCTGGAAACTTTAAAAAATCAATCCTCTCAATCTTTCATGGAATTTACAAATTATCCCAGATATCAAGAATTAAATATTTTATTGACAACTGATTTTAATTGGAAAATATGGAAACCCCATATAACAGCAGGATTAAATCAACCGTTTTTCACTGTAAATCACTATAATCGAAATCGAACAGGACTATTTTTTCAATTTTTTAATGATATTGTTTTACCAAAGCAAACTGTTTTTTCTATTAATTTTACCTATAAAGGTAAAAATAATAGGTACTGTACAGTAGAAAATTACGGTTATAAAACGATAGACATTGAATTAAGAAAATCTTTTTTAGATAATAAACTACTGATTTGTTTACGAGGTAAAGATATGTTTAACTGGATAAATAATAAACAAGATATAATGATTAATAATATATCTTTTTTAAAGAAAATGATTTAATGAATCGTTTTTTTGAATTTTACATTAGTTATAGTTTCAATAATTACAAGAAAAAATATCGAGGAGAGAATGCTTCGGAAGATGATATAAGAAGATTATTATGAGTTTTTCTTTCTTTCCTCAACACGATGCTATGGATTGCGGTCCAACCTGTCTTCGCATGGTGGCTGCTTATTATGGTCGCCGCTATTCGTTGGAAGGTTTGCGGAAAAAATCGCATCTTTCCCGCGAAGGCGTATCCATGCTTGGCATAAGCGAAGCCGCAGAAAATATCGGTTTTCGAACAGTAGGCGCCCAACTCACTTTTGAAAAACTGTCGGAAGCGCCCTTGCCTTGCATTGTGCATTGGAATCAAAATCATTTTGTTGTGGTTTATGAAATCAAAAAAGACAGAGTTTTTGTAGCTGATCCTGCTGCTGGCAAACTCAAATATTCTAAGGAAGAATTTTGCCGCTGCTGGATAAGTACCCGAAAAGCAGGGAAAGACGAGGGCATCGTTTTACTTTTGGAACCAACCCCCGACTTCTACACCTCAGAAGATATCGATGAAAAACGGAATCGCAAAGGCTTTTTCTTCCTCTTTTCGTATTTGAAACCCTACAAAAATCTGGTTTTCCAATTGTTTTTAGGATTATTGTTTGGCAGTTTGCTGCAACTAATTTTCCCTTTTTTGACTCAATCCGTAGTCGATATTGGCATCAACAGCCGTAACATTGGATTTATTTATCTGGTTTTGATTGCCCAATTGATGCTGACCCTCAGCAGTTCGACTGTAGAGTTTATTCGGGGATGGATTCTATTGCATTTGGGAACCCGAATCAATATCTCCCTGATCTCCGATTTCTTGATCAAGCTTATGCGGATGCCTATGGGCTATTTCGATACTAAAATGACCGGCGATATTTTGCAGCGTATCGGCGACCATAGCCGTATTCAGAATTTTTTAACCAATTCTACGCTCGGAACTTTGTTCGCCATGTTCAACATCCTGATTTTCGGAATCATACTTGCTCTGTACAATTTGAACATATTCGCCATCTTCTTTCTTGGAAGCGCTTTGTATTTCTGCTGGGTTTGGCTGTTCATGAAGAAACGAGTCGACCTCGATCATAAAAATTTCGCCCAGCAATCGGCCCAGCAAAGCAACATTATTCAGATGGTTACCGGCATGCAGGAAATCAAGCTCAACGGTTGCGAGCAACAGAAACGATGGGAATGGGAACACATACAAGCCCGTCTGTTTCGTTTGCGGGTCAAAGGCTTGGCTTTGGGACAGTATCAGGATTCCGGCGCTGTTTTGATCAATCAAACCAAAAATATCCTGATCACCATTTGGGTTGCTCAATTAGTCGTTAATGGGCAAATGAAGCTCGGCATGATGTTGGCCGTGCAATACATCATCGGACAGCTGAACAGTCCCATTGACCAACTTATCGGGTTTTTCCGTTCCATGCAGGATGCTCGGCTCAGCTTGGAACGGCTTGGCGAAATACATGAAAAAGCGGACGAAGAACCGCAAGGCAGAAAACGAATCGATGAATTTCCGCAAGGAAAAAACCTTCGCTTCGAAAGCGTCTTCTTTTCCTACGATAAGACATCCATTGGAGAACCGGTAGTAAAAAACATCAACCTCACTATTCCTTCGAATAAACAGACCGCTATCGTCGGCGGCAGCGGCAGCGGCAAGACCACATTGCTCAAATTACTGCTGGGCTTTTACCCTCTGGACAAGGGAACCATTTATTTGGGAAATAATTCTTTGGAAAGTTACAGCCTTCGAGAGTGGCGCAAGCATTGCGGGACCGTCCTGCAGGATGGTTTTATCTTTTCCGACACCATTGCAAGGAATATTGCGCCGGGCGAAGAATTTATTGATAAAGAAAAACTTTTTCATTCGGTAATTGTTGCTAACATCCGCGAATTTATTGAATCCCTGCCTTTATCCTACAACACAAAAATTGGAAACGAAGGGCATGGCCTGAGCCAGGGACAAAAACAGAGAATTCTTATTGCGAGAGCCGTTTATAAGGAGCCAGAGTTTGTTTTTTTCGACGAGGCAACGAATGCTTTGGATGCCAACAATGAACGTGCCATCATGGATAACCTTTCTTCTTTTTTCCAAGGGAAAACGGTCGTTATAGCGGCGCACCGTCTCAGTACTGTTCGCAATGCCGATCAAATCGTTGTGTTGGAAAAAGGCGAAATCGTTGAAATAGGAACGCATGAGGAATTGGCGGAAAAACGGGGCGCTTATTATCATTTGGTTAAAAATCAATTAGAGTTGTGATATGGAAAAAGGCGCAGGACAAAAAGCGGATAAAATAGAATTGAGAAGCGAAGAGATGCAGGATATTCTTACCCGTCCTCCCCATATTCTTGTGCGGAGCGGCACGTCGGTGATTTGCGGGGTGATCCTGTTGCTGCTTGCCGGCAGCTTTTTTTTCAGTTACCCGGATATTGTAAACGACGAAATTCTTATCACAACCAATAATCCACCGGTTTGGCTCATTGCCAAGGCAAACGGCAAAATCAAGGAACTAAATTGTTTGGACAAACAAGTAGTGAGAGCCGGAGAAATTCTTGCTGTGATTGAAAATCCGGCCAATACCATGGAAATACAAAAAATAAAAAGTCTTCTATCGCAATCGGCAATGAATGATTCTGTTTTCTACCTGCCGAAAGAACTATTGAATACAAGCTATGAACTGGGAAACATACAAAATATATACTCTGCATTCGTAAGAGTTGCTACCGAATATGGGAATTTTCTTTCACTGAATGCAACTCAAAAGGAGAAGGAAGCCTTGAATGCTCAAATCGCAGGACACAAAACTTACTCCGTCAACCTCAGAACCCAACTGGAACTGAAGCAAGAGGAACTGGAAATCGCGAAATCGACCTATGAAAGGGAAAATCATTTATTCGAAAGAGGCATTATCTCAAGAGCTGAAATGGAAATTGCCAAAAGCGCCTGGCTCAACACAAAACAATCGCTCCAACAAGTACAAACCAATATTGCTTCCGACGAAATAGAATCGGCACAATTGCGGGAATCGCTTTCCAAATTAAATATACAGTATCAACGGGAACAAAACAGCCTGTTCTCCAACTTGAAAACAGCAACCAATGAATTGGAAACGGCCATCGAAAACTGGGAGCAAACCTACTTGCTTGTCAGTCCAATCGATGGAACGGTTACTTTCAATACGTTTTGGACAAACAATCAGTTCGTCCATACGGACGATAAAGTAATGGCCGTCATTCCTGAAAATACAGAAAAAATACTCGGCAGAATAAAAAGTTCGGAGTCGATGTCCGGAAAAATTAAGACGGGACAAAGAGTGAATATCAAAATAAACGGTTATCCGTATATGGAATATGGGACTTTGCAAGGCAAAGTGAAAGCCATTTCACTTGTTCCCAATGAAAACAGTTATGCCATTGAAGTGGATTTATTCCAAGGATTGATGACGAATACGGGAAAAATACTTGATTTTACCGGAGAATTGACAGGTCAGGCTGAAATTATTACGGACGATAGAAGTGTGTTTTCCCGAATTTCCTCTCCTTTAAGGTACTTGATAAAAAATCATGTAAATTAAGCATTCCAAAACAGGATTTAAATCGGTAAAAGGACGCTTCTCCGATTAATCGGGCCGTAATTTCATTGCGGCCTCAATATCGTTCCATGCAAATCCGCGGCCCAGCGCAAAGCGGATCAGTTTTTGCCGGATTTCGTATTCGCTTTCGCCTTTTACCGTTTTTCTTTTGGCGGCCAACAACTGATACAATTGTTCGCGGTTTTCTTCCGCATCGATGCCCGACAAAGCTTCGCGGATGAGAGCAGCCGGTATTTGTTTTCTTTTTAATCCGGCGGCAATTTTGCGTATGCCCCAATGGCTGCATTTCCATTTGTCGTTTACGTAGGCTCGACAAAACCGGTTTTCATCCAGAAACTTTTCATCCTGTAAACGTTGAACGATTTTTTTTTGATCTTCTTCCGCTATCTCCCACTGTCGCATTTTCTGACAAACGTCGAAAATACATCTTTCCCCTCGGCTGCAATAGGCGGCCAAACGAAAAAGCGCTTGTTCGTAAGATACTATTTTCATTTGTAAAACAATAATTCCATGCGAATTTAGGCGAAAATAACGAGATTATGAAATGAACCTGTCCGATTATTTCAAAAAAATGACTTACTTTGCAAATTCAAATTCATTCAAATTATGGCACAAGAGGAAGATATTTTTAAAAAATTAATTTCGCATAGCAAAGAGTACGGATTTGTATTTCCTTCTTCGGAAATCTATGACGGCTTGGGAGCTGTTTACGACTATGGACAAAACGGCGTTGAACTCAAAAACAATATAAAAAAATATTGGTGGGATAGCATGACCTTGCTGAATGAAAATGTAGTGGGCATCGATTCCGCCATTTTCATGCATCCCACGGTCTGGAAGGCTTCGGGACATGTCGATGCTTTTAACGATCCTTTGATCGACAACAAGGATTCTAAAAAACGGTACCGCGCCGATGTGTTGATTGAGGAACAAATAACCAAATACGACGATAAAATCAACAAGGAAGTGGAAAAGGCCGCCAAACGTTTCGGCGAGGCTTTCGATGAACAAAAATTCCGCGAAACCCATCCGCGCGTTTTGGAGTATCAAGCCAAAAGAGAGAAGCTGCACCACCGTTTTGCCAAAGCGTTAAACGATAATGATCTCAACGAATTACGGCAGATTATACTGGATTACGAAATCGTTTGCCCTATTTCGGGTACATGCAACTGGACCGAAGTGCGCCAGTTTAACCTGATGTTTGCTACTGAAATAGGTTCAACCGCCGATGGAGCGATGAAAGTTTACTTGCGTCCCGAAACGGCACAAGGTATCTTTGTAAATTTCCTGAACGTACAAAAAAGCGGACGGATGAAAATTCCTTTCGGCATTGCACAAATAGGGAAAGCGTTCCGAAACGAGATCGTCGCCCGTCAATTTGTGTTCCGCATGCGCGAATTCGAGCAGATGGAAATGCAGTTTTTTGTCCGTCCGGGCGAAGAATTGAAATGGTTCGAACAATGGAAACAAATCCGCATGCGCTGGCACAAAGCTTTGGGTTTGGGCGACCGTAAATATCGTTTCCACGATCACGATAAATTGGCGCATTACGCCAATGCCGCTACCGATATCGAATTCGAAATGCCGTTTGGATTCAAGGAAGTGGAAGGCATCCATTCGCGCACGGATTTCGATTTGAGGAGCCACGAAAAATATTCCGGCAAGAAAATCCAGTATTTCGATCCCGAACTGAATCAATCGTATATTCCCTATGTGATCGAAACCTCGATCGGCGTCGACCGCATGTTCCTGAGCGTCCTCTCGGCTGCCTATACGGAAGAAACATTGGACGACGGCGAAACGCGGGTTGTATTGAAATTGCCGCCGGCTCTGGCTCCCGTCAAACTAGCCGTTTTGCCTTTAGTGAAAAAAGACGGACTTCCAGAAAAAGCGCGGGAAATCATAGAAAACCTAAAGTTTGATTTTCAATGCCAATACGACGAAAAAGATTCCATCGGAAAACGTTACCGCCGACAGGATGCGATCGGCACGCCCTATTGCATCACAATCGATCACGACACATTGAACGATCAATGCGTCACCATCCGTTACCGCGATACGATGGAGCAGGAACGGGCGCCGATTGACCGTCTGGAAGAAATTATCCGAGATAAAGTGAGTTTAAAAAATATATTAAAGAAAATAGCAGAGTCATGAAAAAGTCGTTAATCACAATTTTAGGAATCGGCCTCGTTGCCCTTATTTTATTCTCGTGGTATAAAGGAACTTACAATAGTATGGTTCAAGCCGACGAGCAAGTAAGCTCCCAATGGGGAAATGTAGAAAATCAGTACCAGCGGCGAAGCGATTTGGTACCGAATCTGGTAGCTACCGTTAAAGGTTACGCGCAACACGAACAAACCACGCTGGAAAATGTCATCAATGCCCGCGCAAAGGCCACGCAGATGACCATCGATCCAACAAATTTGAACGAAGAAAACTTGGCTCAATTCCAACAAGTGCAAGGCGAGTTGAGTTCGGCCTTGAATCGTTTATTAGTCAGTGTGGAAGCTTATCCCGATTTGAAAGCCAATCAGAATTTCCTTGAATTGCAAACGCAATTGGAAGGAACGGAAAACCGGATAGCTACCGAAAGAACCCGTTTCAACGAAGTAGCCCAGTTATACAACACGTTAATCCGGCGTTTTCCGGGTAATATTATAGCCTCCATTTCCAATTTTACGCAAAAGCCTTATTTCAAGGCGCAAGCGGGAACGGAAAAGGCGCCTGAAGTGAAATTTTAATAAGAAACAGGACGCTGGAGTCGCCATCCGCAAAGCGTCGGAAAGAAAAATTTATGGAACAAAATCGCTTAAACAAAATAAAAAGAAGTGTTGCAGGCGGACTCGTAGGAGCATTCCTTTTCTTGCTGGCCGCTTGCAATTCCGGCAGCAGTTCGAGTGAACAATGGAAAGCAAACAATGACGATGCATACAATCAAATCAAAAAGAATTCGAATTGGGCGCTCATTTCTACTCCCGAGGGACCGACCGGAGTGTATTGCCAAGTCCTTGTTGCGGGAAAGGGAGACGAACATCCAATTCAAACGGCTTCCGTCACAGTGAATTATACGGGAAAATATTACACGGGAACCGTTTTTGACAGTGGAACGAGCGTTACTTTCAATGTGAATGGAGTGGTCATTGGTTTGGGCGTTGCCCTGCAAAACATGGTAGTCGGCGATAAATGGAATGTTTGCATTCCGTATTATTTGGGTTACGGAGCCTCTATCTACAGTTCCATCCAGGCGTATACAACCCTGTTTTTCGAAGTCGAATTACTGAAGATCAATCAATATCCCTAATAATCCCTCAAATAGGTTAATATAATAAATGTCGTCAATATTTACTGATAAGTTTTAATATTTATATTTATTCAGTTGATTATCATTATTTTAAATTTATAAGCGCGTATTTATTTGAAACGCTTAATATAGATACTTATGGACAAAATAATTGGATTATTCCTCATGCTTGCTACCCTTTTTTCAGCTTGTCGCCGAACACAAGAAACTTCCGATGAAAAAGTGATCGGTAAAGTACCGATCGAAGTGAAAGACGGACGTCTAAATGCGGAAATCCTGCAGCAATTGGGACAGGTAAGCGGAATCAGCATTTCTCCCGATGGAAACGCCGTTTTGTACGGCGTTTCGTATGCAGATATTGCCTTAAATAAACGCAACCGCGAATTATTTACTGTGAATGTCGATGGAACCGGCAAAAAGCAGATCACACATTCGGCTCTAAATGAAAGCAATGAGCAATGGGTGGAAAATGGCAAAAAAATTGCTTTTCTCTACGATGGACAAATCTGGGAAATCAATCCGGAGGGGCTGGCCCGCATTCAAATTAGTCAGAACGAAAAATCAATCGAAGGTTTCAAATTTTCGCCGGACGGTAAAAAAGTATTGTTTATCAGTTCGGTACAATCTTTTGAACCCAGCTCCGAAAAATACAAGGATTTGGATAAATCCAGCGGACGAATCATTGATCAGTTGATGTATAAGCATTGGGACGAATGGGTGGAAGCGATTCCGCATCCTTTTGTAGCCGATTACGATGGAGCTAAACTGACGAATATTGTCGATTTGCTGGAAGGCGAACCTTACGAATCTCCCATGAAACCGGATGGAGGAATCGAACAATTGGATTGGTCGCCCGACAGTCGATCCATTGCTTATACTTGCCGGAAAAAAATCGGCAAAGCTTATGCTTTATCTACCAATTCGGATATTTACCTCTACGATCTGGAAACGAAAAAAACGCAAAACCTGACGGAAAAAATGATGGGATACGACGCCAACCCGCAGTTTTCGCCCGATGGAAATTATATGGCTTGGCTGAGTATGGAACGTGAGGGATATGAATCGGATAAGAACCGTTTATTTGTTCTGAATCTGAAAACAAACCAAAAGGAATATTTGACGCAATCGTTTGATTATAATGTCGATGCGTTTTGTTGGAACAGCGAATCCTCCGTTATTTATTATGTATCGAATGTATTGGGAACAAGCCAACTCTATTCGATTTCCCTCGCCGACAAACTTCCGGCAAACAAAAGGGAATATGTCCGATTAACGGAAGGCGATTACGATTACAAATCGGTGGCGCTTGCAGGAAATAACCGTTTGGCAGGCCTTCGCCAGTCCTTGTCGTCTCCAAATGAAGTGTATGTAGTCGATCTGGATAGTAAAACTCAAACCAATATTTCGCAGGAAAATATGGATATTTTGAATCAAATTACAATGGGCAAGGTAGAGGCGCGGTGGATCAAAACGACTTCCAAGGAAGATATGCTCACATGGGTGGTTTATCCGCCTAATTTCGATCCCAAAAAGAAATATCCGGCTATTTTATACTGTCAAGGAGGACCTCAAAATACGGTGAGCCAGTTCTGGTCGACTCGTTGGAATCTGCAAATAATGGCGGCGCACGATTATATTGTGGTAGCGCCCAACCGTCATGGCGTTCCGGGATTCGGACAGGCTTGGAACGAGCAAATCAGCGGCGACTACGGCGGACAAAACATGAAGGATTATCTTTCGGCTATCGACGCCTTGGCCAAAGAGCCGTTTGTAGACGAAAAGCATTTGGGTTGCACGGGCGCCAGTTACGGCGGTTTTTCCGTTTACTGGTTGGCCGGAAATCACAATAAACGCTTTCGGGCATTCTATGCGCACGCCGGAATCATGAACCTCGAAGCGCAATATTTAGAAACTGAAGAAATCTGGTTTGCCAACTGGGATTTAGGCGGCCCTTATTGGGACAAATCCAACCGCATTGCGCAACGTTCGTATGCCAATTCGCCGCATCTTTTCGTAGGCAAATGGGATACGCCCATTATGATTTCCCATGGGGAATTGGATTACCGAATACTGGCTTCGCAAGGGATGATGGCCTTCAACGCCGCCCAATTGCGCGGAATCCCTTCGCGGATGTTGATTTTCCCCAATGAAAACCACTGGATCTCGCAACCTCAAAATGGAATTCTTTTTCAAAGAGAATTTTTCCGTTGGTTTGATCAATGGCTTAAACCGGAGAACAAGCCGGATAAATAATTGAAATGCAGATTTATGTCGAAAATAACATGCCCGCAGCACGATATGGGTTGCCAAGAGAGCCGTCATTCTACGAGGAAAAAGAACATTCCCCCTGTTATCTCAACAGGGGGATGTTAATTTCATAGAACAGGCCAATGTTTTCAGTAGAAAAGGATAAAATTACATCCTTCATGAGTGTGTGTGCTTTTTTTTTCAAAATGTGTATAGCGCCTTTAAATTAAATGTGTATAGTGTTTTTCTACTGATTAGGTGTTGTGTATTGTGTGTTTAATGCCTGTATTACAAAGTTAAATATTATTTTGTTTGTTTTATTGTAATTTATTCCTTAAAAATAGTCCATATCAGCAAATTTATTGTCTTAAAAAACACTTTAATAGTTTGTTTTTACATCTAAAAATGCGAAAGTGGAACGATTGCAAATAAGGAAATGTTTTCTATATTCTAAAATCCTATGAATGAGGTGATTTTCCAACTCTTCCGAATGAGATAGGCGCGAATTGGATAAAAATTTGTAATTTTGCAAATGACGAATTTGTAAATAAATAGATAGGATGAGATACGGATATTTTTTTTCTTTAGCAATAGGAATTCTGTTTTCCTGCACCGGCAAAGTGCAGCAGGAAAACAGAATTACGGTTACCATCGAGCCGCAACGGTATTTTGCCGAACAATTGGCCCATCCGTTTTTTGAAGTAGTTGCTTTGGTTCCTCCCGGTACAAGTCCCGAAACGTACGATCCGACTCCTCAACAAATGGCGTTTCTGGCTAAAAGTAAAGCTTATTTTTGTATCGGACATATTGGCTTCGAAAGGGCGTGGCTGAATAAACTGAAGCAAACGAATCCGCAACTCTCTTTTTTCGACAACAGCGAAGGCATTGAGCCTATCGTGAGCGAATCTCCGCTTCATGATTCGCCGAATCGTTTGGAAGAAGGAATTGATCCGCACACTTGGACTTCGCCCAAACAAGCGCTTAAAATCGCGGAAAATATGCACAAGGCATTGGCGGTTATAGATGCTGAGCATCGCTCCGCTTATCGCGAAAATTTTGAAAAATTAAGCAGAGAAATCAACGCAACAGACCAAAAAGTCGAATCCTATTTGCGTTCTTCTTCCCAGAAAGCATTTATCATCTATCATCCGGCTCTAACCTATTTTGCGCGCGATTACGGCCTGATCCAATACGCGATCGAAGCCGAGGGCAAAGAACCTTCGCCCGAACAATTGAAACACTTGGTGGATAGAGCTAAAAAAGAAAATATCCGAACCGTTTTTGTCCAACAGGAATTCGACCAGAAAAATGCAGAAATTATTGCTCGGGAAACCGGTTGCCGTTTGGTTGAAATCAATCCTTTGTCTTACCGATGGAGTGAAGAAATACTCCGCATCGCTAAAGCCTTATCCGATGAATGAACTATTAGTCGACGTAAAAAACATAAGCGCCGGATACGAGGGAAAAATCGTATTGAGAGATGCTTCCCTATCCGTATATGAACAAGATTTCATTGGAATAATCGGGCCGAATGGAGGCGGAAAAACTACTTTCGTCAAAGTGATCTTAGGTTTGATTAAGCCTGTGTCCGGAAGCGTTCAGTTTGCCCGTAAAGAGTTAAAAATGCGGATAGGTTATATGCCCCAAACCAATTCGATCGACCGAAAATTTCCGATTCTGGTTTCTGAGGTTATCGCTTCTGGAGTGGGTCGCGAACGAAATATCAGTAAGATGCAAAAACAAGAACGAATCTGTGAAATAATCGAAGAAATGGGAATAGAAGCCATTCGCAATGCGCCTATCGGAGAATTGTCCGGAGGACAATTACAACGGACTTTACTGGCGAGGGCGCTTGTCAACAAGCCGGAATTATTGATTTTGGACGAGCCCGATTCGTATATCGACAAACGATTCGAATTGCATTTTTACGAGTTGTTGCAGAAGATCAACCGCAAAACGGCCATTATTCTGATCTCGCACGATATTGGTATGGTAATTTCTACTGTAAAAAATATTGCCTACATCAATGAAACTTTGCAGTATCATTCTGGATCGGATATTGATAACCGATGGTTGGAGGAACATTTCAAATATCCTTTCGATAGGATTGGCCAGGACGATATTCTGCAAGGATATTGAAAAACACGAATAAGGAAGGCTAATTCGCTTTTACAGAATTTGCAAAAAATGACACAATGCGGAATTTCATAGGCAAGAATGATCTTTTTGCAAATAAAATTTCAAAATAAACAAGAAAATGACGCAAAAAATTTATTTTCAGCTTGTTTTGAAATTGCTTTTTAGAAAAAAGTTATTATCTTTGTACATCTGATTGTTTGGAAATGAGATAGACCCTAAAATGTTTATTTTCCGAGTACCAAATAGAAGAAAAGATAAAATAAAAAGAGAAAATTTGTAATTATTATAAACTTGAGAAGAAAAAATAGTTAATTTATTGTTTCCTATGGAAAAATGAGAAAACCCCGCGGAGGCGTCCGACGGGGTTTTGTTTTTCTTACAGGAGATCGTCTTTTATTTCAATGTACCTGCATTGGCTTCTTCAATCATCTTTTCATTGGGAAGAATGTAGATTTCAACACGGCGATTCAAAGCTTGAACCCCTTTGGAGTCTTCGCCGGCAACCGGTTGAGAAGAACCCAACCCTTGGGTCGTCATCCGATTAAAGGAAACGCCTTGCCCCGTCAAAAAATCTTTGACTGAATTAGCTCTCGACAGCGAAAGGGGAAGGTTGATTTTATCGCCGCCCGAACTATCCGTGTGTCCGAAAATTTCGATATCGGTATCCGGATTTGATTTCAAAGAGTTAGCAAATTGGATCAATGAACTTTGGGAAGCGCTGTTCAAAGTGCTGGAATTAGTTGCGAAAAGAATTCCAGAATCGAATGTTACCCGAATGGCCTGACCGTCGTTAACCGTTTCCACGGTAGCATTTTGAAGGCCTTCCAATTCTTTCTTTTGTTTGTCCATCTTATTGCCAATCAAAGCGCCGGCCGCGCCGCCTACTACCGCACCTATACCGGCGCCCCAGCCCGCTCCTTTGCCTCCATTAATGATAGCTCCGAGACCGGCTCCTATGCCAGCTCCAGCTCCAGCTCCAATTCCTGTTCCTTTTGCGGTATTACTTGCATTGCAACCCGAAAAAATAATGGCAATGCTCAATAATACAGTCGCAAATAAATTCATTTTCTTCATCTCTATTGATTTTTTGAATGATTAATAAAATATATTTTAAACACACTATAATCCTTCTTCACTTTTACAAGCCGGTTTATCAATTATGAACTATAATTTTAATTCATAATTGATAATTCCTTAATCGTCGTCTTCAGGAATGTCTAAAGAATCTGAATAAGCAGACTCTGCAACCAAAAGCAGTTTGATCTCGTCTTTCGTAAATTTACCTATTTCGTCTTTGACGGCTTGTTTGATTAAGAATTGAATCAATTCCTCTTCTTCTTTTTCTTCATCCTCCTCGCTTAGCCAATCGCTTTTGTCATAAAATTCACACATGGCATCTAAAAAATAATAGATATCGTCGTCATCCAGTTTTTCTTTTAATTCTTGGGGCAGATAATTTTGGATAAACTCTACCGCCCTTTCTTCATCGTATTCAAACATATTGTTTTTGTATTACTCTTTTAATTTAATTCTTCGTCTAATTTAATTCTTCGTCGTTCCCGCTTGCTCCGTTCGTCTCGTTCATTCCGTCTTTTCCACTCTTTTCTTCATTTTCAGTCCCTTCTTCTTCATTTTCCATCTGAAATTCGGTAATTCCTTCTTTAATCAAAATATTGTACCACATCAGCATTTTCTTGATATCCGAAGGATAAACGCGACTTTCGTCGAAATCGGGAAAAGCAGTTCTAAAATATTCCCGCAATAAATCCGTATTATTCAATGCAGGAACATCAACCGGCAAACCGTTTTCTTTTTCCTTGATAAGAGTCAGGATCGTTGACAGAGGAACTTCACCGTCTTTCGTATAAACGGAAATATCTCCCAATGCTACCACTTTGTCGCGCATATAGACGGGTATTCTTTTTCGATCGAGGAACGATTCAACAATAAACATATTTTTTCCCTTGGAAACAAGCTTATAAAGTCCGGGTTTACCGGATACGGATAAGATTTCTTTCAACATAAGCGCAAATAAATTTATTAATTACAATGGTGCAAAATTAAGCAATTTATTGGGATTTCAGTAGTCTAATCAAATTTTCTACCTGAAATAATACGCTTTGCCGATCATCATTGACGATGATATAATGCGCCAAACGATTTCTTTCTTCTTCCGTCATCTGGTTGTGAATCCTCTCCAAAATGGCTTCCCTCTTTAGACCGTTTCTTTTTTGTACCCGTTGAATCCGTATTTCTACGGGCGCCGAAACATTGACGCAAAAATCGACCGCTTGATTGAATCCCGATTCAAATAAAATAGCCGATTCCATGCCCACCCACAGTTTTCCCGTTTGTTTTTCTTTCCAGAGTAGAAAATCGTTGTATACTTCGGGATGAACAACCGAATTGACGTAAGCCAGGCGGCTCGGATTGTCAAAAATCAAGGATGCCAGCAAGGGTCTGTTCAGGGTTTCTTGCTCATAGAGTTTTCCGCCAAACTGATTGGACAATTTTTCCCGGATTAGCGGAGAAGAATCCATAATCCTTTTGGCCTCCCGATCGCTGCCGTAAACTGGTATATTACTCATTTCTAATAGTTGAGCGACCACCGATTTACCGCTTCCTATCCCTCCTGTGATTCCCAGAACTTTCATAATGTGCATAATTTATTTTTTGAGGGCGTGTTGAATATCCTCTTGCCTCTTTTTACTCATTCACTGGACAAAGCGCGGGCGCTTTGCAGGTCTCCTTTCTGTTCGATTAAGTATTCGACCGATTCGGGAACAATCCGGTAATGAATCAACCAGTTCGGTCTCTGCGAAAGAACCACTTTGATATTCGCGCCTGAATTTTGTGAAAAATCGTTGTAGTCTACGCTGACTTTCAAATCGCTTTCTTTCAGTTGCGAATATTGATTCAATGTCAATTGGGAAATTACGCCAACCGATGCCGGAAAAAAACGAACCAGAACGTCTTTGGGCTGATTGTAACAAAGCACGGGAAGTTCAATGATTTTTTCCGTATATTCTTCAATATCTGCAAGCAATTTGATTTTATCCGTATCTAAGCAAATGCCGTCCGGAGCTGTTAATTGGAGGCTCATATCCAATTTTTGAGATACGTTTTCTTTGTTTACGACCTCCGTTTGAACATACTGAACGGTATCTAAAGCCGCTCTTTTTCCGTAAATCCATACATGGGAAGGGTTGATGTGAATGCTATCCCGAAACATGAAACCAGGTGCAGTCGTTATTTTTCCGTTGATCAACACGGGGACTTTCTTTTTTTGTAAAGGCGAATAATGGATTTGGATTCTTTCGGGTTGAAAAGAAAGTATTTGCGTCGTATTGGCCAATAGTTCTTGAACTTGGGCGCTAAGTGCGTATCGTTCTATTGTATAAGAACTTTGATCCAAAGGAAGATTTTTTAAATTCAAACGAATCATAGCAAATTTTCTATTGAAATAATATTTCAAAAAAACGCTTCCTTTGTCGAGCAACTTGAGCGTCATGGTCGAAGGCAAAGAGTCGCTCACTACTAAGCCGCTGGGAATTTGGGTGTAATAGATAGGGACCGAAATTTCGCGTTCTGTTTTCTGCTGCAGATTTTGCAAGACCCAAAAGCAGGAAACGAGTACGACAAAAACAAGAAAAACCCAAAGTCTTTTCCACTTTTGACTATGGAAAAATACTTTGGCTTTCTCTTGAAAGGCATCTATATCTACACTGTTAATTTTCATTGCGGTAGCGCAAATACCGATGCCTTGTCTATTTTGACTTTTACGCCGTCTGCGATTTCAATGATATAATTATTATCATTGATTTCTTTCAATTTAGCGTGAATGCCGCCCGAAGTTACCACTTTATCGCCTACTTTCAGGTTTGCCCGTTGTTTTTCAATCTCTTTTTTCTGTTTCTGCTGCGGACGGATCATGAAGAAATACATGACCACAAACAGTAAAACAATTAGGAGAGGCCCCGTCCAACTGAGTTCGCCTCCTGAAGCTGGAGCTTGCAGTAGAATGCTTAATAGGTTCATTTTTTTAGATTTTTAATTAGTACTTTTCAGGAGGCAAATATACTCATTTATCTTCATAAATTATTGAAAAATTATACAGAAAAGTTTGCAATTCATCCAAAAATCCGGAAAGTACGGCAATTACTACGCCTTTTCCTCCCCATTATCCTTGCGCCTGTTCAATGATTCAAACGCGGATCAGTTGCATCAAATATACGTCTGCGAATCCGTCGACCGTTTTGATCCATGACTGCAGCAAACCGCTTTCCCGATAGCCGCTTTTCAGAAATAAACGACAGCTCGGAAGATTTGAGGCAGGAACATAAGCGTAGAGTTGTTTCAACGAAAGAAAACGAAACGCATAAATTTGCATTAATTGCAAAGCTTGGAATCCAAAACCTTGCTTCCGGTAGTTTCCATCAAGCAAGATGCCGATGCCGGCGCGGAGGTTTACAGGGTCGAAATCATACAAATCAATGGTACCGATCGAAATTCCTGACGTTCGTTCTACAATCATCAACCGCAATTGGCGGGATTGAAAAATATCCTGGGTGGAGCGCATCAAGTAATCGCGTAAGGCATATTTGGAATAGGGTACGAGAGTAGAACCATGAAGCCAAATATCGACGTCATTTTCCCAACGATACAATTCGTCTAAATCTTCCGGTTCCAAGGCTCGCAGGCCAATAAAGTCGTTTTCTAATTGCGCCATTCGTTTGTGATTTTATTATTGATGATACAGATTTGTTTACTGTCGGCAAGAAATCTCAGCGCCTGAATAAGGCGCTTATCCGGATAATCCATTTTCCGAATTAATTCGTCCATATCCATTTCTTTTTCCGATAAACAGGATCTGATTTCATTCATCATTTGGTGCATGCTCGAAGCGCTGAGATTTCTGTTTTTCTTTGACAGGCATACGTCGCAATGGCCGCAATCTTCCGTATCTTCTTCTCCGAAATATTTCAATAAAATCCGGCTGCGGCATAAAGTCGTGCTTGTTCCATAATAAATCACGCTGTTTACTCTTTCCTTCAATCGCTCCAAGCGTTCTTCATATACTGTACGAGGAATTCGCAGGTATTTCAATTCTTCCCTGTTTTGAGTATAATAAATGGTTGGAACTTTTTTTGCCGGAACATAATGAATGATTTTTTGAGCGGAAAGCGATTTTAATCCTTCATATACTTCCGATGGATGGATTCCCGTACGCTGCGATAGCAACGTTTCGTTGATGTAGACATAATCGGCAAAGAGTCCGGTATAGGAGCGGAGCAAAACCTGCAATAAACGATCTAATTGGGGACTTAATCCTCCAATGTGATACAGATCGTCGCGGGGAACGGTAAAGATCAATTTGGAATGCTTGTCGGTTTCTTCTATGTATTCGATATATCCCGACAAATCCAAAATTTTCAAGGCGCTGTGAACATGGCTCATATTGTAGTGAAAAACGGAACAGAATTGTTCGATCACAAAATTATGTCCGGTATGGATGCCCATCCCCATGCCGATTTCAAAGAAATAGGCTAATTTTTCGTATACTTCCTTGATAAATTCCCGCTCCGGAAATTCGTCCTTGATTCGCTTTTTCAATTGCGCTTGATCTCTATTGGAATACAAAGCCACGGCATACGACTTTTTTCCATCCCGACCGGCGCGTCCGGCTTCCTGAAAATATTCTTCCAGCGAACTGGGCAGTTCGAAATGAATGACGATTCTTACGTCCGGCTTGTCGATGCCCATGCCGAAAGCATTGGTGCAAACAATCGCTCGGCATTGACCGGATTTCCAATTATTCTGCTTCTTAACCTTTTCGTCCGAAGTGAGTCCTGCATGGAAAAAATCTGCGTCTATTCCCTGCCGCAACAATTCTTCTGCAATTTCTTTTGTTCTTTTACGGCTTCTGACATAAACGATTGCACTTCCCTCTACTTTCTGAAGCATCCGGATGATTTCAAAAAGTTTATCTTCCGTATTTCGAATCACATACGCAATGTTTTTTCTTTCAAAACTTTTGCGGAATACGTTTTTTTTCTTGAAAAGCAATTTTTCCTGAATATCGTCGATGACATTGAGAGTGGCTGTTGCTGTCAACGCTAAAACGGGAACATTGGGAAGCAACTTTCTCAATTCGGCGATTCGCAGATAGGAAGGGCGGAAATCGTACCCCCATTGAGAGATGCAGTGCGATTCGTCTACTGCAATCATACAAACGTGCATGTCTTGCAATTTGGCTAAAAACAAATCGGTAGACAATCTTTCGGGAGAGACGTAAAGAAATTTGTAATCGCCGAAGATACAATTTTCCAAGGCTATTAAAATTTCCTGATGGCTCATTCCCGAGTGAATCATGGCCGCTTTAACGCTTCTTTGCCGCAGCGCATCTACCTGATCTTTCATCAAGGCAATGAGCGGCGTGACTACGATGCAGATTCCGTCCATCAGCAAGGTAGGTATTTGGAACGTCAGCGATTTCCCTCCGCCCGTCGGCATCAGGCCAAGCGTATCATTCCCTTCATAGATCGACTCTATGATTTCTTCCTGCAAGGAGCGGAAAGAATCGTATCCCCAATACTGTTTCAGAATTTCATGAAATCGGTTCACTTTGAAATAACAAATTTAATGATTCATACGGATATCTTTGATCAATAATTGAATGCTTGGGCTGTTGCCATACGTATTCTCTTCGATGGTATAGCAAATATCGAAAGGTCGCATCGCTTTAATGTCGTCGTAAAAACGATGCATTCCAAAAGCAATCGCCTGAATGACGTTTTCGGAAGAATCGTCCACCAAGTCTAATTTGATATGTCCCAATTCTTTTCCCACTAATTTGCTTGTGCCGGAATCTTTTACGCCAAAAGAACAAAAAACCGGCTTTTGATTTTCCGGACCAAATGGAAGCATCCGCTTCATATCGGACATCAATTTTGAGTTTATCTCGTTAAATTTCAACGACAGGTCGATATCCAGCGTTTGCGTCATCTGATCTTCCGCCATATTTTGATCGGCATAAGCTTCCAACCGTTTCTTGAAAAGCTCCAAGTTCTCCTCGCGCATCGTGATTCCCACCGCAAAAGTATGACCGCCGAAACTTTCGAGAATATCTTTGGTCGATTCTATCGCCGCGTAGATGTCAAATCCTGTGACCGAACGCGCTGATCCGGAAATCAAGTTATTGGATTCGGTCAAAACAATTGCCGGTTTGTAGTATTTTTCCGTCAAACGCGACGCCACGATTCCAATCACTCCCTTGTGCCATTCTCTGTTGAATACCATCACCACTTTCCCTTCCGTCAAACGGGAATCCTTTTCAAGAATAGCGTATGCTTCGTCGGTCGTCCGTTTGTCCAATTCGCGCCGGTCGTCATTGTATTGATCAATGTTTTCACTTTTTTCCTTTGCCGATTCAAAATCTCTCGCCAAAAGTAAATCGACCGCTTCTTTCCCGTTCATCATTCTGCCGGAGGCATTGATGCGAGGGCCTATTTTGAAAATAATATCGCTCATGGTGATTTCTTTTCCCGATAAACCGCAAACGTCAATAATGCCTTTCAATCCTTTACTGGGATTCTGGTTCAATTGTTTTAATCCGTGAACAGCCAATACTCTGTTTTCGCCGGTGACGGGAACGATGTCTGAAGCAATACTTACCGCACACAAATCCAGCAAGTTTCTGAGGTTGGAAAATTCTATTCCATTATTCTGCGAGAAGGCTTGCATGAATTTAAATCCCACTCCGCAACCGGAAAGATGCAGGTAGGGATAAATCGAACCTTCTCTTTTGGCGTCTAAAATGGCCAAAGCAGGAGGCAATTCCTCATCCGGCATGTGATGATCGCATACGATTACATCGATGCCCAAGGTATTTGCATAAGCAATCATTTCGATGGCTTTTATTCCGCAATCCAAGGCAATGATCAGACTTACGCCTGTTTCATAAGCGTAATCAATGCCTTGTACAGAAATCCCGCATCCTTCGTCTGAACGGTCTGGAATGTAATAATCCAAACGCGCCTTTGTGCAAAACTGTTCCAAAAACTTGTAAACCAATGCTACCGCTGTAGTGCCGTCCACATCGTAATCCCCATAAATGAGTATTTTTTCCTTATTTCCCAAAGCTTTTTCCAACCGACTCACGGCTTTCTGCATATCCGGAAATTGAAAAGGGTCGTGCAAGTCCTTTAGATTTGGATTGAAAAATTGGCGAATTTCTTCATCATTGCTTATTCCCCTCTGTATTAGCAGCAAACAGACAGCTCGACTTAATCCGAATTTTTGAGAAAGCTCTTTTTGCTTAAGTATTTGTTCTTGTGTAGGACGTTGATAATTCCATTTATTTGTCATTTATATGTTTGTTTTATTTTTTCTTCTCTTCCCATAGATGTTGATCGGACGCTTTTTTCCCTTCAAGGGATCAATTCAACTTGTAAAGTTAGTGTTTTTTATGGTGACATTCATCGTCTTTTTAGATAGATTTTTCTTGTTGAAAAGAATTATCTTGTAACTCTCGGATTTGTTCGGGAGTACAACCATAGCCTCAGAAATTTCCGTAATTGTTAAATTCGATTTTTAGTAAATTTCGGGTGACGTAGCGAATGGACTGACTTGAATTATTAATAATTTGACAACAAATGGTTTACAAAGAATAGTCAGCTAAATTGGATAAGAAAGGGATCTTAGATTATTTTCAATTTTTCATTAGCTTATTGCTTGCCTTCAATTCGTTCACAATACTGTCTAAAATTCCGTTGATAAAAACGCTGCTTTTGGGCGTACTGTAATATCGTGCCAGGTCGATGTATTCGTTCAGCGATACATTAATTGGGATGGATGGAAAATTTTTAATTTCCGAAAGGGCGATTTGCATGATGTACAAATCGATCAATGCGATGCGTTCCAAATCCCAATTTTGTATTTGTTGGTCGATTAAGCTTTCATTTTCTTTGTGTTCCAGAATAGTCCGGCGAAGCAATTGGACGGCAAAACTGCGGTCGTCTTCGTCCCTGAACATGGGAAGCAATTCTTGCTTGGCTCCATTCTCCTCTTCAAATCGTTTGATCGTTTTTAAAATAAACGTACCGGTAATTTCCACATCGCTTCCCCAGTAGATGCTTTTATCTTCTATGTAATCAAAAAGGTTGTCGTTTTCCAACAAGATATTTTTGAAAACTTTTCGCCAAAATTCACGATCGCTTTCATACGTATCCGGCGATAGCAAGTATTCTTTGTATAAATCCGATTGCAAAATTTCGTTCAATAATTGGCGAGTGAAGCCTAATCCGTCGTCATTCCATAAAGTGCCGCATTTGACGGAAAATCTCCGAAGCGTTTCATTGGTTCGCAATTGTTCAGCAAAGCGATTGTGGATGAAGCGGGTGTTTGGATTCCGATCGCTCTCGCTCACCAAGTATTTGTATTTGGATGCATCTAATTTCTTCTGTTCGGCATCGGTCAGAAGGACAATCAGATAAAGAAGATAATGGTATAAATCATACGATTTTTGTAAACTATGCAACATTTCATTTTCCACGCTATGCAGGTCTTCGCTACTTTTTTGATAGTATGCATAAACTATCTGAAGCACTTTTATACGGATAAGTATACGATTAATCATTTCAATAGAACTTCTCAATTTGCCCGCAAAGGTAATGGTTTTCCATTAATCTATCGCACAAATATTGAAATATTCCGCAAATATGTTAATTTGACATTCGAAAAGTTTGGTTATTCAAATAATTATACTCAAATTTGTGCACTAAACTCTTATTGTTCTATTAATAATCTTTTCTTGTCATGGAAACAAGGGATAATACAAGAACCGAGAAAAACGACATTCAAGGAAATGACATTGTTCTATCTAAGGTAGTTAATGCAGGTAAGCGAATTTACTATTTGGATGTAAAACAAGATAAAAAAGGCGAATTGTTTTTGGCTATTACTGAAAGCAAGAAGGTTGCAATGGCGGGCGAGCAGGCGCGCTTCGAAAGGCATAAAATATTTCTTTACAAAGAAGACTTTGACAAATTTACAAACGCTTTGCACGAAATGCTTGCCTACATTCAAAAAAATAATACCGTCAACTTTGTTCCTCCCAAAAACCCAGGGAAAAAAATCGGCGACTCGCTTCCATTGGATAATGCCCCGATTCAATTGGATGTGGATTTCAAATACGATTGAAATATCCAATTCCCTCTCGTTTCTCTTCAATTCTCAGTCGATCTTATAAAAACTGAAAATGAGAGAACATTGAAATGCGGCGGCCATGCGGATGAATTTCCCTGCATGGACCTTTATTGTTTATTGAATTTTTACAATCCCAATTCTTTGATAATTTGTTCGGCATGGGTCTGAGTATCCACTTTGGAAAAAACCTTTTCGATCAAACCCTCTCCCGAAATGATAAATGTAGAGCGCAGCACCCCCATAGAGGTTTTGCCATAATTTTTCTTTTCACCCCAAGCGCCATATTCCTGAATAATACGCTTTTCTGGATCAGACACAAGATGGAATGAGAGCCGGTATTTTTCTTCGAACTGTTTATGAGAATTCACGCTGTCGGGACTTACGCCAATGATTACATAGCCTTTCTGAAGAAAATATTCGTTGTGATCGTTCAGACTGCACGCCTCAGCGGTGCAACCCGGAGTATCGTCTTTTGGATAAAAATAAAGAATCACTTTTTTCCCTTTGAAATCGGACAGCGAAATCGTTTCGCCCTTTTGGTTTTCTCCCCGAAAGTCGGGAGCCTTATCGCCTGCTTGCAACATAATCTCGATCTTTTTAAATTTGTACTTGCGTTGAATTATTACAAAGGTACATTTTAAAATGCAAAACGCCATGATTTTTCCATTTATTTCTCGTTTTGTGCCTTTTTGGCGCAAAAACAATCCAGTTATTTTTTAAAATCAAATAAAATGCGACAAATAGTCGCATTCTGTTTGAGTTTTTCAATTGGAATGAAAATTGCAAAGGAATAGGTGTAAACAAAAATGTCTAACAAAAATAATTTTTAGGAGGAAAAAAATGGTACCGACAAGAAAAACAGAGGCATGGTTGCCTGACTTTTTATTCAACGATTGGTTTAACGACAGTTTTTATGGTCAACGGACAACAACTTCTCCGGCGTTGAATATTGTGGAAAAAGAAAATGGTTTTCGCGTAGAATTGGCCGCACCCGGGATCTCCAAAGACGATATCAAAGTGGATATCAATAAGGAAAACCAATTGGTAATTTCGGCAGAAAAGAAAATCGAATCGGAAAAAAAACAAGAACGTTACTTACGCAAAGAATTTGGTTACACTCAATTTGTGAAAATGCTTACTTTGCCCGACGATGTCGATAAGGAAGGTATCTGCGCTTCGTATGAAAAGGGTATTTTGTCGATCGAAATTCCCAGAAAAACCAAAAAAGTGAACGAAGAAACCAAGTCTATCAGCATTTCGTAAGGACTTGCACGAAGAGAAAAGGATTGAAAAAAACGCTGTAAACTAATTATTTACAGCGTTTTTTCATTTGCAATAAAAATATCCTTTGGATAAAAAACGGTTAAGAGTGTAAGAAAGTCGTCGAATGATTTGTTTGTAACCGAATGGACGCTTATATTAGATGCGGGAATAACCGATCTGGCTATGTTTGAGGATAACTGTCGGATGTATATATGCTGGAAGAATTAAAAGAATCTGAAGATTTATAACAATTAATACATAAAAAAATGAAAAAATCAATCGTGTTATTCCTGTTAATGGTTATAACAGGAAGCTTGTATGCTCAAACCGAAACATCCAAATCGGGTTCTGTATTGTGGAAAATTTCAGGAAAGGATTTATCCAAACCGTCCTATTTACTGGGAACTCTTCATTTAAAACCCGGTGAATATCTGGATAGTATCTCGGGTGCAATAGCCGCTTTGCAATCCTGCGAACAGGCAGTGGGCGAAGTAAACATGTTAGATATGTCCCAATGGCAAATGCAAATGAAGCAAGTCATGCAAATGCCGCCCGACACTACTTACCAAATGCTCTATTCCGACGACGATTATCAGTTTGTCAACGAAAAATTAACTTCGCTAATCGGTCTTGGACTGGATAAAATCGGCAGACTGAAACCGGCAGACATTCAATTGGCTATTATGGCAAAGGCCTACCTGAAATATTTTCCAAACATCAATCCGACGAATATTTTGGACCTTCGGGTTCAGTTGGAAGCAACGAAGGATCAGAAGCCGGTTCTGGGTTTGGAAACGGTCGACGACCAGCTTTACCTGATTTTCGGCATCATGGATTTACAGCGTCAAGCAGACATTTTGTTGTGCAGTTTGAAGAATATTGATCAATTGATGGCTCTGATTCCGGAACAAATTAGTTGTTACGATCGAGGGGATTTAGACAAACTGTATCAACAAATGGAAGAAGACGGCAATTGTCCGCCGACCCCTTCGGAAAAGGACGCACTGAATAAAGATCGAAACAATGCATGGATGTTAAAGCTTCCGGAAATCATGAGGGAAAAATCTTCTTTCATTGCTGTCGGCGCAGGGCATTTGGCGGGAGAAGAAGGATTGTTGAATCAGCTGGAAAACGCCGGATATACGGTAGAAGCAGTCATGCAATAAGGAATTTGAAAATTAGAAGATTGAATCGTTTAAAAATTCAGAAATCCTGACGCGGCACAAATCAAATGGTTCTGATTTTCTCCTATCCGTAGGGAGGGGGACAAAAAGGTTGCATGCCTATGGCATAGCCAAGGAACTGAATGAAAAACGTTACCCTGAAATTGGCGTAATGTGTTTTAATTCGTACCTTTGCTTTTCAAACAAGATATTTTATGGATCAGTCAATAATAGATTTAATCAAACAACGCAAATCGGTTCGCACCTACACGAGCGAACCCTTAAGTAGAGAACATACGGATGAAATAGCGCATTTTATCGAGAGGACAAAAGTTCCGTTCGGCGTGAAAGCCCGAGTAGAATTCATCCATACCGGCCAGAACGATCAGAAGGTGCAACTCGGTACATACGGTTGGATTGACGGCGCATCCGATTATATGGCGCTTATTTACGAAGAATCCCCGCTGGGGGGCGAAGGAAGCGCTTACTGGTTCGAACAGGTAATCCTCTTCTGTACCGGACTGGGATTAGGAACTTGTTGGCTGGGAGGAAGTTTCAGTCGAAAAGATTTCAAAAAACAAGTGCGGTTGGAAGCAAACGAAAAACTACGGATCGTATCTCCAGTAGGTTATCCTGCTTCAAAAAAACGCTTGTTGGAATCGATTATCGGAGCGGACAAACATCATCAGTCCCGCAAACCCTTTGGCGCTTATTTTTACTATCGGCAATTTACGACTCCTCTGACCGAAGAAATGGCCGGAATTTACGCCCAACCATTGGAAATGGTTCGCATAGCGCCTTCTGCCAACAATGCCCAACCGTGGAGAATCGTATGGGACGAAGAAAATTTCCATTTTTACCGAACGCCTTCCTTTGGTTTTTCGGATATCGATATGGGCATTGCCCTTTGTCATTTTGAACAAAGTTGCCGGGAATTAGGCCTGTCCGGTCGATTTGAAACAGAAAACATCCCGTCGAATAAAAATATGCAGTACGTTATTTCATGGATCCCGGAATGACCGTTGATCGGGATTCTTGCCCCTCCTTCCATTGCCTGAACTCCTCAACAAACATCCATGTATAAATCTCCGCTCCACCGTAATTCAGATGTCGGTCATCGTAAAACAAATCGGGACGCGAAAGGAAAAAAGGCGACTGGTTGTCGTTGAAGAGCGGGACAGTCAGTTCGCGGCAAAGATATTCCAAAGCAAGCAATTCAAAAGGCCGTCCGTGGTCGGTATGTTTTTTATACACGGGAGGAATCGTCACAATCAATTCTACGCCAGTTTGCCGGCACAGTTCTACTATCTTGCGGAAACATTCTTCGTGTATCGGATTCAACTGACGATAATGACTGGTATAATTGCTCCAATCGTTCAAAACCGGAGGAAATTTGGGTTTATTATGCGGCACGAATCCTTTTTGCCCTATTTCATCGGAAGGGCGAATGGAAGAAAGCAGAATGCGCCAACCAATCGTGTTGTAACGATACAAATTGGAATACAAGAAAATATTCCGTTTTCCATAGGTCTTGTCTAATAAATGGTCGATCGATGGATATCCCTTCCGATAAAACGGAGAGAGGAGATTCAAGCGTCCCAGTTCGTCGACGGCCAGTTCTTCACTGCGCATGACAAGAACAAGATAGCGAGGCGTATACCTCCGCAAAAGATTTTCTATCATGCATTGAAAAAACGGCAAATATTGCGAACTGCATCCTCCGTTGAAACAGCTTATATGTAAACTGTCTTCGATGATTTGCGGAATATAACTGCTGATCGCAACTGACGAACCGATGATGACCATTTCTTCTTTCGCATCCTTCATCAAGTATTCTATTTTTTGATACTCGCCCGGCAAAGAATGTCGTCTTAAATAGGCATTGACCAGCAGACTGCTGCCCGCATCGATCAATGCCAGAAGAGCAATGACGGAAATCAACACGCGAAAAGCTTTGTGTTTTTGTATTGTTTTTTGCATCTAAAATTGAAAATAAATAAACGCATTTCCCGAAAATTCGGCAAATAAAAGAATAAAAGCGATCAGCAGGGATAACGAAATCGTACTGACAATCGTATTTTTGCTGTGAATAAAATGAATATTCATGCCCGCTTCTTCTTTTATTTCCTTAAACATCAACAAACCAATACACAAAAAAGCGAGCAGAAGTTCCGGAAGGCCCTGTCCCTTATACAATGCGCCCTGTTCGGTAAAAATCTTTTTCAGAATGATCCATGCCGTCGCAATATGGGAAGCCCGAAAAAAAATCCAACTGAATAAAACTAAAACAAAAGTGAAGACAATATTAGCCGCTCTTCGCAAGGAAGCGTTCGACTGGGCTGGCGGCCATAGTTTATGCATCAAAACAGACAGCATCATGAAAATTCCATGCAAGATTCCCCAAACCAAAAATGTCCAATTGGCGCCATGCCACAAACCGCTGATAGCAAACGTAAGCAGCAGGTTCAGCAAATGACGCGGCAAGTTGCAACGGTTTCCTCCCAATGGAATATAGACATAATCCATAAACCAACTCGAAAGCGACCGATGCCACCTGCGCCAGAAAATCTGTACATTGGAAGAAAGGTAAGGCCGCTCGAAATTAGACGTCAAACGAAAACGAAGGCATTGGGCGGTTCCAAGGGCAATCAGGGAATATCCGCCAAAATCGCAAAATATCTGGAAAGTGAAAAAAAACGCACCCAGCAACAGACTGGTTCCATTGTGCATCCTGTAGTTATCGAATACGGCGTCGACATACGGAGCGACCCGATCGGCAATGCACAGTTTCATAAAATATCCCCACGCCATTGTTCGGATGCCTTCGAGGAATTGGCCGTCGTCGAACGAATGGCTGTAGCGGAATTGCGGCAAAAGATTTTTGGCTCTTTCAATCGGCCCGGCAACCAACTGTGGAAAGAAGGAGACAAAAAGAGCATAGGTCAAGAAATTACGTTCCGGCTCGATTTCTTTCCGGTAGACGTCGATCACATAAGCGACCGTTTGGAAGGTGTAAAACGATATGCCGATGGGAAGCAGGATCGATGAAAAAGGGAACTGAATCCGAAGATTCCACCGGTCTAACAGATAATTGACGGATTCTCCAAAAAATCCCCAATATTTGAAAAAGAATAAGAGTGAAAAATTGCTTGCCAGCGCCAGCGTCAGCGCCGCTTTTTTTCTTCGGCGCTCCCGCTGTTGTCCGATATATATACCGCTCAACCATGTGACTAGCGTAGAAAACAAAATCAGCAATCCGTAAACCGGCTTCCAACTCATATAAAAATAGTAGCTGGAAAGCAAAAGAAAGCCGTTTCTGTATTTCGGCGGCAACAGCCAATACAAAAGACATACCACCGGAAAAAACGCAAGAAAAGCAAGCGAGTTAAATAGCATCGTTTTGGTTCAACAAAAGGTTAAAAGGACGCTGATTATGAATTATGAATTATGAAATTCATAATTTCCTTTGGGTTAAAAGAAAGCCTTTTCCAAAATATAGACTCCGCATCCGGCCAAATAACCGAGAAGGGCCAGCCATGAAATTCGTTTAAAATACCATATAAAATCGATTTTTTCCATTCCCATTACAGCAACACCGGCCGCCGAACCAATGATTAGAATACTTCCTCCTGTACCTGCCGCATAAGCCGCAAATTCCCAAAAATAGTGATCGGTCGGAAAGTTATACATTCCCATAGCTCCGGCTACCAAAGGAACATTATCAATGATAGAGGAAAGAAGCCCCATAATAACCGTTATCAGATAATATTTATTGGGTTCTCCGAGCGGAATAGTATCTAAGTTGGTCGAAAGCATGGTTAATTGACCACAAGATTGCATCGCGGCTACCGCAACCAGAATACCCAAGAAAAACAGAATGCTGGGCGTATCGACTTTTCGCAAAATAGCGGCAACCGAAAGATTTCCATCGCTCAGTTCCGGATGGCGAGCGTGCAGGTATTCAGTCACAATCCACAGCAAACTCAAACCGCCCAACACGCCCATGTAGGGAGGCAAATGAGTAATGGTTTTAAAAACAGGAACAAACAGCAAAGAGCCAATACCTAAAAAGAATACCAAATTGCGTTCCCACGTTGGGAATTGAAAGCTTTCCAATTTTTCATCGGCTTCAGGGCGCGAAATTTTTCCCTTGACCGTAAATGAAAGAATGATCAGGGGAACTAACATCGAAACAATACTGGGAAGCAGCAGCGTTTCGATAATGCACGCAGCCGTCACTTTATTGGCAATCCACAACATAATGGTCGTGACATCGCCAATGGGCGACCACGCGCCCCCCGCATTCGCGGCAATAATGACCATGCCTCCGAATATCCACCGGTCTTGGCGGACGGCAATCAGCTTTCGAAGCAAGGCCATCATCACAATGGCTGTGGTCAAGTTGTCCAATACCGATGATAAGAAGAAAGTGATTATGGATATGATCCACAACAGAGATACTTTTTGAGTCGTCCGAATCTGTCCGGTAATCAAGGAGAAACCGCCATGAGAGTCGATAATTTCTACAATCGTCATGGCTCCCAGCAGGAAAAACAAAATGGCGGAAATTTCGCCTAAATGTTCAACCAACCCTATATGCGTAATCCATTCAATCAATGAACTACTTGGATGCGCATCCAAATAGGTCTTCACAGGAGAGTAAACCGGAAGCGAAGCCGAATCGCAAAAAATAAAAAGCATCCACATCAATACACCCAATAATAATGCCGACGCCGTTTTGTTGATGCGCAACGGATGTTCGAAAGCAATCAGTAAGTAACCGACTACAAACACCGCGATCATTCCATAAAACATAAACCTTGCTTTTAAAGTTAGAACAACGAATTTTGACCCTCAAAAGTAATATATTATTTTGTCTCATAAAAATAGAGAATTGAAAATTGAAAGTTTTTTCTGTTTTTGACATTTATTTTCAATCTTCAATTCTCTACATTTCTCAACCATCAATTCTTAATTTATAATTCTTAATATTCAACATCCGTTTTGATTTTATGTAAATCCAATGCTCTCCAAGCATAATAAATATACGCCAAAACAAATGGTATCAGGAACGAAACATACGCCATTGCCCGTAAGGTATACAAACTGGATGAACTGTTTTCTATGGTGAGCGAACTTTGTAAATCGGCCACAGAAGGATAATAGGCGGTATTGTTCCATCCCGCGCATAGTAAAACGACTAAAACGGTCAATACAGCGCCTGTACCTGAAAACCAAATACCTTTTTTCCAATCAGAAACCAGTATCGTTTTCAGAATGCCGTACAAAACGCCGACCACTCCGATCAATAAGACAATCAACAAGGCTGGCATTTCAATCAAGTTGTTAAAATACTTATAGGCTTCTAAAGATACTATTTTTGTTGTTGGATCGACTGCAAATCCATCTTGAATCAACCAATGTACCAAAAAAGTCAAGAAGAAAACCAAGAAACAAATAGTTTCCGGAATCAGCCGCTTGCGCGACCGTTTTTGGATTTCGTCATCGTATATATTGTTGACAAAATAAAGCAATCCCAATATACGCGCCAAAAAGAAGATAGCCAATCCTAAAAATACATTCCAAATCACCAGTACGGCTTCCAGACCATGCCAAGGAGTAGCCCAAGACGAAATCACCGGCATCATCGTATCGGTAAGCTGATTTTTCCTAACAAAAAATTCTGCTCCATTGAAAAAAGTACCTACTGCCGCTCCGATCAATACAGGACCCAAGATGCCGTTCAATAGAAGAAATACCCGATATGTTTTTGTTCCCAACAGATTCCCTTTCTTTGCTTCGTATTCGTAAGATACGGCTTGAAGCACAAAACAAAGCAATATCAAAATCCAAACCCAATAGGCGCCGCCAAAACTGGTCGAATAAAACAAAGGAAAGGAAGCAAAAAATGCGCCTCCGAAGGTAACTAAAGTAGTAAATGTAAACTCCCATTTACGTCCGGTGGACGCCAACAGCATTTTCCGTTGCCCTTCGGTTTTGCCGATCGTAAAAAGCAACGACTGTCCGCCCTGAACAAACAACAAGAATACTAACAGCGCTCCCAGTAATGATACAAGAAACCACCAATAATGTTGTAAAAAAAATATAGAATTCATAATGTATTATTTTTATTGTTCTACAATTTGAGGTCCTTTTTTGATTGCATTACACATAATTTTCAATTCGGCAATCAGCAAAATCGTAAATAGGACAAGGAAAATGAAAAAAGTAAGTTGCACTGAAGAGGCCGACAAGTTGGATATCGCCGCCGAAGCCGGTAAAATATCTTGAATGGCCCACGGTTGGCGTCCTACTTCGGCCACGATCCAACCCGTTTGACCCGCGATAACCGACAGGAAGATAGAGATCAGGCAAATCCATTGCAACCAAGCTTTATTTTCAAATTTATTTTTGAAAGAAAAGAAAGTGGTAACGGCAAAAAGCGCCAACAGAAAACCGCCCAAAATGATCATGATCCGAAACGCATAGAACGTAAGGCCTACCGGAGGAATCAAATCGGAAGGGTCTTTGAGATAGCCGTAACCAAAATATTGAAAATCTTTGTCCAATGCTGTTTGAGCTTGCTGGAGCGTATCATTAGCTTGTTGAAACGCATCGTTAGCTTGCTGAAGCGCTTCGTCGTCTGCGGCTTTTATCGCGTTGTCCTTTGCTATTACAGCATCGCTCTTTGCTTTTAGAGCTTCTCGGTAGTTGGTCAAAGCCTGAACAGCCGCATGGCCTCTGGCTATTTTTTCCGTCGCCGAAAGCGCTACCCCGCCGTCTCTGGTTTGATAACCTCCTTCAATCAGGTTGGTTATTCCCGGAACATATCCGTCCAAGTCGCGTTCGGCAAGGAACGAAAGCATTTTGGGAAGTTCGATTTTAAAAAGAAACGGATCTTGCCCGTCGTTGTATTTTTCTTTATTGGGATTTAATAAACCCACGCCGACTAAACCGACGCCTTTTCCTCCTTCGTATAATCCTTCCATAGCCGCCAGCTTCATCGGTTGTTTTTGAGCAACCTGATAGGCCGAACCGTCGCCCGTCCATACCGAAAGCCCGCAAGCGATTAATCCGAAGATCGAAGCAATTTTAATGCTTTCCAAAGCAAATTTGGTTTCCCGTTTCTTCAACAAGAACCAACTCGCTACGCCTACTACAAACATGCCGCCTATAATCCAGCCGGAGAATACCGCATGGAAAAATTTGTTGAGTGCAACAGGCGAAAGAGCAACAGCCCAGAAACTTTCCATTTCGTTTCTCACCGTATCCGGATTGAAATGCATCCCTGCCGGATATTGCATCCATGCATTGGCAACCAAAATCCAGAAAGCGGAAATTGTAGCTCCTGCAATCGTAAGCCAGGTCGCCGTCAAGTGAAAACCTTTACTGACTTTTTGCCATCCAAAAAACATAATGGCGATAAATGTCGCTTCCATGAAGAAAGCCAAGATGCCTTCGATAGCCAACGGCGCGCCAAAAATATCCCCTACGAACCAGCTGTAATTAGACCAATTCGTGCCAAACTCGAACTCGAGAATCAGTCCCGTAGCGATGCCTATGGCAAAATTGATTCCAAATAGCTTCATCCAAAACTGGGCGGTTTTTTTCCAAAATTCATTCCCCGTTTTGACATAAATGCTTTCCATAATCGCTTGGATGAATCCAAGCCCCAATGTCAATGGCACAAAAAGCCAGTGATAAATAGCGGTAAGGGCAAACTGAGCCCTCGACCAGTCAATCAAAGAAGAACTAATGTTGTCAATCATATTTTTTATGAAGATTTAAGGATTAATTGCTCTCCGGATTAATTCGCCCGATACATATTCTTGTTTTTCCGGTTGTTTGCCGAATTTTTTCAAGTAATCGGGGAAGAAAAATACTTTTAATATAGCAAACATAATGAATAGTTTGACAAAGATTATTAACCAAAGCGTCTTTCCGAGAGTCATGTTTTGAAAACCTTCCCAGTAAAAACGAAAGATACGCTTGAATATACTGTCTTTTTTCATATGTAAATCACTCTTTTTAATAAAGTTCTATCTGAAACTTGCATGCTTATCTTTTTCGCAGTATAAAGTACTTCCTCATTTCCTAATACAGTAAAATAGCCAATGTGTATTTTGTATATTGGCAACAAATATGAGAATTTTTTTTTGAATTTACAAAAGAAAAAAGAAATTTATCTTCTCATACAAAGAAAAAAACAAAGATGAACCGTCCTTACAAGCTTATTAAAATATCACGCTCACGCGGGGCCCATAATAAAGCCCGACAAAGGGAGAAGGAAAAAATTCCGGATCAATATAGAGCCCTGTTGTAAAGCCCAATTCCAAATATTCGCCCACCCTAAATCCAATGCTCAATTTAAGGGGAAAGGCCGCGCTGAAAAAAGTGTCGTCTACACGCCGTAAATCCGTATCGTAATAAATCGGCGAATCGCTGGATCGAATCGGAAATTTGCTTTTTACCCGTATAAATTGTGCAAAACCAGCTTCGGCGGTGATATTCATCCATTCGCTCGGTTGAAAGTTATATCCTACCAATAAACCCATCGTATTGATGACCAACGAAGCGTTGGTATCGTCGAGATTCGCCGCAACCGCAGTAGTGAGCTTATCTTCCAAATAACGGTTCGATAGATAATTGAAATGAGCCGTAATTAAAACATTTTCGGTGATAAAATAACTTGCGTCCACCCCGATGCTTTTCCCCGGCTTCATATTGGTATAATCTTTCACTCCTCCCCTCGAATAAGCGTAATGAACGCTCACTCTGATTTGCCGCGCCATACACTCGTCATACCTGTTAGCTGGCCCTGGACCCGGGCCTTGTCCTTGCCCGTACATCCCAATCGAAAATGTACACACGATGCAGACAAACAAAATTTTACTGATTTCCTTCATTTTCCCATTCATTTTCTCCTCTTTTCTGTTACAAACTTTTTTTTCGAATTCTATTTTTTGTGTAATTTTTTCAAAATTAAACGGCCATCCCACCCTCTCTTTTGTCAGTCTTTTTCTGCCAAAGAGGCTTATAACATTTTATGCAAATATTATGCCAAAAACAAATATGCCAAAATTTGAATAAAATTTCGTTAATTCTAATTTTGCTCTATCAAGAACCTGACGAAATATTCCTTTTCGGCATCGGTCTTTTCTGCCGCTTGCGGTACTATCGGTTAAGAAAAAAAGGCATATCTTTGTGCTGTCAATTGAAATGCACAAAAGCTGAAAATGAAATATCCCAATATTCTCGAAGAAGAAATAAAAAACAAGGTCACGCACGACTTTTTTCAAAAATTCGACTGTACGAAGATTCTGGGTAAAATTGATTTTGCAGTGAAAATTAAACATCCTGCAAATTCCATTGATTTTGCTAATGAATATCTTCTTTGGGCAGAAGTAAAGCAAAAGCCTACGGACATTCTTGTGATGCTCACCCAATTGGTGTTGACCATTGGTAAGGCGCGGACTTTTGACGAAATATTACCCCCACCGTTTTTAGGCTGCTATGACAACGAAAAAATCGCATTTGTGCCTTACTCCGAGATTCAGGGTGTTTTTTACCAAAATGATTTCAATTGGAAAGTGACTCCTTCCGACCACGAAACTCGTGAATTTAAACAGGTGCATGCGCAAATCGAAAAAATCGTCCACAATGATATTCCTTGGGAAACCTATCTTTTCGATTTCGAAAAAGATGAAAAAGAGTTGAAGCGGTTTATCCACGAAAATTTCATTGTCGGGAAAACCGGAACTACCAAAATCCGCATCGACAAAAATAATTTCATTACCATTTACAATAAATGGCTTGAAACGGTAAAACCGACTATTCAGGTAGATAACTGGAATATTGCAAAGAAAAACGGAATTATTGACGGAGATTTCTATCTTGCCGACTTGCTTTCCGCTGATAATAAAACGTTGAAAGAAAAATTGTTTGTATTGCTCAAAACCGACCATTACGAATTAGACAAAAAATTAGACGAATCGGGATTTAAAATTTTCAAAACTACCGCTTTTTCCGATAATCAAAAAGCGCATACGCAGTTTTGGGCCAAATACGAACGTCCGCCTCTCAAAGAATATTGGGATTACATGATCGAACGACGCGATTTGCTGGCGCCGCAGGATGTGCGTGAACGTAAAGGTTCGTTCTTTACGCCAAAAATTTGGGTAGAACTTTCGCAAAAATACATTGCCGATGTGCTGGGGGAAGATTGGCAGGACGAATATTCTGTATGGGATTGCGCAGCCGGTACGGGAAACTTGCTTGCCGGGCTGACTAACAAATACCATATTTGGGCTTCGACACTCGACAAAGCTGACGTGGATGTAATGATGGACCGCATACGCAATGGCGCAAACCTTTTGGAAGATCATGTGTTTCAATTTGATTTTCTGAATGATGATTTTACAAAATTGCCTAAAGGCCTGCAAGATATAATTAGCAACGAAAATAAACGCCGTAAGCTCGTTATTTATATCAATCCGCCGTATGCGGAAGCAGGAACAGGTTTAGGGAAAAAACACAAAGGCGGAGTGACTGTTCATAAAATAAAAGAACTATATAAAAAACAATTAGGAAAAGCGTCTAATGAAGTTTTCGCGCAATTCTTAATGAGAATATATTGTGAAATTCCTACTGCAAAGATTGTAAATTTTTCAAAGTTGAAAAATTTACAATCTTCAAATTTTCTGAATTTCCGAAAAACATTTCGAGCAAAGCTCGAAAAAATTTTTTTGACTCCCGCTAAGACGTTCGATAATGTTGAAGGACAATTTCCCATCGGTTTTTTTGTTTGGGATGCAGAAAAACAGGAGCAATTTGATCATATCACAGCAGATGTTTACGATGAGATTAAAAACGAAGCAACTTTTTTAGGAAATAAAAATCTATACTCTTATGATGGTGAAAAGGGGAAAATAAATGATTGGTTTCGTCAATATTTAGATAAAAAGAATAATCCAATCGGAATATTGCATAACAATAAAAATGATTTTCAACACAATATCCAGGTGCGCATTACTTCCAATGATATCAAAGACCATACGACTCCAATTACCCGAAACAATTTAATCGAAGCTTGTATTTATTTTGCCGTCCGTAAAGTAATCTCGGCAGACTGGCTGAACGACCGCGACCAATTTCTCTATCCCAATGACAGTTGGAAAACCGATAAAGAATTTCAGAACGATTGCCTTGCCTACAGTTTATTCAGCAATAATATACAATCGAAATACGGGATAAACCATTGGATTCCGTTTACAGAATATCAAGTGGCAGCCCGTGATCAATTCGATAGTCATTTCATGACCGATTTTATCGAAGGGAAATCAAAGTTCGATCACCTTGTTTCGGAACCTCTTTTATTCTACTATGACAGCGACGGAGGGAATGCCGGAGGCGCGGCTTATAAAGAATGTATAAAGCGTGAATTTTCAGGGGATGCAAAAAGTGTTTTCAACGCGGGAAGAGAACTATGGAAATACTATCATGCTCAACCCAAATGCAATGTAAATGCCAGTTTGTACGATATCCGCGAATATTTTCAGGGACGCAACGACAAAGGCAAAATGAACAATAAAAGCAGTGACGACACATACAATGAGTTAATCAATAGCTTGCGTTTGAAATTGAAAATTTTGGCAAAAAAGATTGAGCCGAAAGTGTATGAATATGGATTTTTGAGGGAATAAAAAGTCAAGAAAGATAACAATATTTTTAAAGTTTGAATATTTAACTACATTTATGTAAATTATTAATACAAATGAAAATAGCAGACTCAGTCGTTGAATTACAAGCCATTCTGGCACAAGAAAGAAAAGAGAACAAATGCGTTGGATTCGTACCGACGATGGGCGCTTTGCACGAGGGACACATTGCATTGGCGAGGCGTTGCGTAGCGGAAAATGACTTTTCGGTGGTCAGTATTTTTGTTAATCCGACACAATTTAACAACAAGAACGATTTAGTGAAATATCCGCGAACCTTGGAATCCGATTGTGCTTTGCTGCAATCGGCAGGCGTAGATGTGGTTTTTGTTCCTTCGGAAGAAGAAATTTATCCCGAACCAGATTTGCGCCAGTTTGATTTCGGAGGCTTAGAGACCGTAATGGAAGGACAGTTCCGTCCGGGACATTTCAATGGAGTGGCGCAGGTAGTGAGCCGTTTGTTCGAGATTGTGAAACCTGACAGAGCTTATTTTGGCGAAAAAGATTTCCAGCAATTAGCTATTATTCAATCGTTAGTAAAGCAATTGAATCTATCCGTCGAAATAGTTCCCCATCCTACTGTCCGCGAACCGGACGGCTTGGCCATGAGCAGCCGGAACAGGCTTCTCACGCCGGCTCAGAGAAAAAGTGCGGCAGCGATTTCTCAAGCTTTGTTTGAAAGCAAAAAAAATAAAGGACGGCTTTCAATTTCTGAAACCAAAAATGAAGTAATCAATCAAATCAACAGTAGGCCTGAATTGCGCGTCGAATATTTCGATTTAGTCGATGGCGGCACGCTGCAATCGGTTCAAAATTGGGAAGATTCGGATCAAATCGTAGGATGTATTGCTGTCTATGCCGGAGATGTACGGCTGATAGACAATATAAGAATGTAACGTTTTTTTTCTCCGAATGATTGAAAAAGTCAAATAATTTGTTGTTCCGTCCTAACCGGATGCGTTTTTTTTTCAGATATTTGCGCATTAAAAACAAATTAGATACAATATGAGAAAACATGTATTTATTTGCCTGCTGTTTCTTGCAGGCGGATTCTGTTCTTATGCAGAAGATACTTACACAGCCGTCCACGATACCATTCGGTCGAAGTATCTGGACGAGATTGTTATTTCCGCTTCGACCAAAGAGACCAACAGTTTGAAAACTTTGCCGGGATCTATTTCGATCATTACTCCCGGAATGATCGAAGGGCAAAAAATAATTACGCTGAAAGATTTGAGTACTACCATTCCCAATTTTTTCATCCCCGATTACGGCTCGCGGCTTTCCACCCCTGTTTATATCCGCGGCATTGGAGAACGGAGCACTGGACAATCCATCGGAATGTATGTCGATAACATGCCTTATCTGAACAAGGCGGATTTCGATTTCGATTTCATGGACATTTCCCGAATCGAAGTGCTGCGGGGCCCTCAGGGAACGCTTTATGGAAGGAATGCCATGAGCGGTATTGTGAACGTCACCACTCCTTCGCCCCTTTATTCCCAATACAGAAAAATATCGTTGACTGCCGGAAACTATGGCTTATTTCGCGCCAAAGCTTCCGTATCCGAATTGCTAAGCAAAAATACTGCAATCTCTGTGAGTGGATATTACGATGGAGATAATGGTTTTTTTATTAATCAAATGGATGGAAAACGAGCCGATAAATTGAGGTCCGGAGGAGCTAAAATCCGTTTCGATTGGCAAATTAATCCGAATTGGGTAGCGCAATTCGAAGGCAACTACGATCATTCCTATCAGGGCGCATTTCCATATGGCGTATATAAAAATCATAAGATTTCGGAGCCTGATTATGACGCTTCGGGAAAATATAATCGCAAGATTGCCGGAGGCAATTTCAATCTGAAATTTGAAAACGATGTTTTGATTTTCAATTCGAATACTGGATTTTTGTATCTGGACGACGATATGAAAATGGACACCGACAATAGCCCACAGGATGTTTTCAAATTAAATCAGTTGCAAAAGGAAAAATCATGGACGGAAGAGTTGACGCTTAAATCCAACTCGAAAAGCAATTATCAATGGTCGTTCGGCGCATTCGGATTTCATACCGGTTTGGAAACGAATGTAGTCACGACTATGGGAGCCAACGGAATTCGTTCCATCATGCAACTGATGTTAGACCAGTTGCATGAAGCAAATCCGGGGATGCCGACCATGACCGTCACAAACGATAACATACCCATTCCGGGAACTTTTCAAACGCCGACCTATGGCGGAGCCATCTTTCACCAATCGACTTACAACAATCTTTTTGTAGACGGTTTATCGCTTACAGCCGGAATCCGGCTCGACTACGAAAAAACAAAATTGGATTACGATACGCAAATAGCGATGGACATGAACATGAGCATGAATATTCCGGGCTTTCCTGCAAGATCTGTCCATGCCGATACTACTTTGTTGGGAAACGAATCCATGCACTTTACGGAATTACTTCCAAAAGTAGCTGTCAAATACGAGTTTACTCCCAGAACTTATGTCTATGCTACCGTTTCAAACGGATATAAAACAGGAGGCTACAATATCCAGAATTTTGCGGATATTGCTCAAGCGGCTATCCGGCAAAAATACGACCCTAATTTTAAATCGCCTTCGGTAAGCGATCGAGTTCCTTACAAACCGGAATATTCGTGGAACTACGAAATCGGGTACAAGGGCGAAGTGATCAAAGACCGGCTCTATGCAGAAGCGGCCGCTTTTTATATCAACGTCAAAGACATTCAAATCACCGACTTTGTGGAAAGCGGTCAGGGGCGAATCGTAAAAAATGCAGGAAAAGCCAAAAGCGCCGGATTGGAGGCGAGCATCACGGCCTTCCTCTCCAAAGAGTTTCAGTTGAATCTCAATTACGGTTTAACCCAAGCTGAATTCAGAGATTACAGGGTTGATTCACTCAACAATTATGCGGGCAACAAAGTTCCGTTTGCTCCGCAAAATACGCTTTCTATCAGCGCCATTTATAGTAAAAATTTCAAAAATAAATGGATCGACCGTCTGCATGCGCAAGCGCTATTCAACGGAGCCGGAAAAATTTACTGGACAGAATCCAACGACGTTTGTCAAAATTTTTACGGTTTACTCCACCTTCGGGCGGGCGTCAATAAGGGAATCGTAGGAATCAATTTATGGGCCAATAACGTATTGAATACAAAATATACGGCTTTCTACTTCGAAAGCATGAATCAAAAATTGGCGCAGGCAGGCAAACCGTTCCAATTTGGCGTAGATGCTATTATTTCTTTTTGACAATAAATTTTTTCATCGAAAATATGAACGATCAAGAGCGTCCGTTTTCAGGAAAATCGCAGGGAGAGGAATCGCTCTCCCTGTTGGGTAAAAAAACAGAATACAAACAGCAGTATGCTCCAGAAGTATTGGAAACTTTTACCAATAAACATCCGGAAAACGATTATTGGGTAAAATTCAATTGCCCTGAATTTACGAGTTTATGTCCCATCACCGGACAACCGGATTTTGCTTCCATTCAGATTAATTATATTCCAGATATAAAAATGGTGGAAAGCAAAAGTCTGAAACTGTATTTGTTTAGTTTCCGCAACCATGGAGCTTTTCATGAAGATTGCGTAAATATCATTATGAAAGATTTGATTGCATTGATGAATCCCAAATATATTGAAGTGACTGGTTTGTTCACACCCAGAGGAGGGATTAGCATTCATCCCTATTGCAATTACGGGCGGCCCGCCACAGATTACGAGCAATTAGCCAAAGATCGGTTGTTTTCTACCGGAAGATTCAAAGAATAAAATAGAAGGTCGGGCGATACATCTTTTTTATAACAGCATACTTTGTAGAATATCTCCAAACTTTGATTAATGAAAGAAGAAACAAACAACTAAAACATAAGAACATGGAACACATTTTTTTCTTTTTAAGAGATAAACGCAGATTGAAATATTATCTTTATATTGTGGCCATCGGAATGCCTATATTGATAATTTCTGCGCTTACGGTCAATTATTGCGATACGAAAAGTATGGCGAAAGGCTATGATAATGACAAAGGCGGAAAAACTTACCTGTATCGCGAAAAATCGGGAATAGACAAATTTCCAGAACCTGTTGCCAAATTGATAGAGATGTATCCTAACAGTAAAACTACCTATATCAATGTTTCAACCGACAGAATGGGCAAGATCGGCGGCAATATCTATTCGTTTACAAAAGATGATTTCGATAAGGTTATGGATTTTTATAAATCAAGAGGAAATATAATTGATCAATCCGAAAACCGACTGAAACTAAACAACAAGGGAACGGTGATTATCATAACAAAAGAAAGAGTATACGATAGCGATCCGATAAAAGGGCAAACTAAATTCAATCTATTTTTTCCTGACAAATAAATAGTATGATAGATAAGCAGGTAATTGATTTTGCAGAGCAAAACTGGGAAGAACAGATAATGGCAATCAATCATCAAGAAATTTGTAAATTATATTTAAAAAACTATGATGAAAGGAAAATTAATCTGAACGATTTAGATATAAATACAAAATTGCAAGATGTTTTTTTTTATACAGGTTATCTATCTTCGCTGCCTAATTTTATTATCGAGCAGGATTTCATTAATTATCTAGCGATTAACGATGTATATATTGAAGGAGACATTATAAATTTAGGAGACTTGAAACCCATGCCCATCAGTATTGGATTGTATGATAAAGGAACGAATATCTTTCCTAAAAGCGTTTCCAAACTTATTTCGTTATTCTCGCTTAGCATTCAAAATTCTAATATTGTAACCATCGATGCATCTTTTGAGAAATTACAGAATTTGACGCATTTGTGGTTTCGAAGTAATGCAAAATTAAAAACCTTTCCTAAAGGATTAGAAAAATGCAAAAAGTTAAAATTTGTGGAACTCTTTGGCTGCGATAAGATCGATCGAATTGAAATTGGAATGGAGAATGCAATAAAGGAAATGCGAATAGGAAGTTGGTCTGAAAATTACGAAATTCCTCAGGGATTTAACCAATTAACTTCTTTAGAAATATTAAACATAGATAATCAAAAGAAGGTGGTCGATCTCTCATTTTTAACTGATCTCCCAAATTTGCACGAATTGAGAGTAGCCTCAATAGACAGGGTCAACATGGGAAAAATATCGGAGGCTGTCTTTTTGAAATCTTTAAGAGTAGGGTCTTTGGCTTGTCAGGGAGTAAATGAAATTCCTGCATGTTTTGAAAAACTACAAAATTTAGAAACCCTCCGTTTTATGCCTCAAGGCGCTTTGGATATAGATCAGTTGATAAGCGTTATGCAGTCATTGCGTTCTTTAAAGGAATTGTGGCTGGATAATATCATACTTAGTAAAGCAGAACTTAGCAAACTAAGAAGACGATTGAAAATAAAGATCAGTAATAAATGACCTAACTATCAAAATGAATGAGTTTTTAAGAGGTTATAGAACTAAAATGGATTCCAATAAAAAAACAGGGTTAATCATACTATCCGTAACACTGATGTTTTACTCGTGCAGTTCAGTAGTACGTCTTGCAAAAAGCGATGAAAAAGCGGCAATACAACTTGCTCCGCCTACACAAGCGGTCTTTTTTGTTGCAAAAGAAAATGTTGTTGCCAATGTAAATTTAGAAAAACATACCAGAGAAGCAGACCGACTCTACGATAAATATGGTCCCGCCACGGAGATATTTCTTATCGGAAGAACCAATGCCCAAACCTTTATTTTCAACAACAAAGAAAAAAAATGGCATGTCGATGTAAACAAACTTAAAAATCAATCGGCCATGATCTTATTCGACGGTAAGCACAAACCATTTATAACATACAATGTTAATAAATACGAAAAAACAATTTTAAAACGGATCGTGAATTAGTAAAAAAGCATAAGATATGAATAAAAAATATATCGGTTATTGCGGCATTTACTGCGAAAATTGTGCGGTCAAGGTAAAAGTTGAACCTGCATCAAAAATTTTGTATGCGGAAATGAAAAAAGCGGGATTTGAAGAAATAATGCATTTGCTTCCCGATGGCGATCGATTTTGGTCGTTTATAGAAGGCATGGCTGTTCACGGCGTATGTGCCTCTTGCAAAGAAGGAGGCGGAAATCCCGAATGTGCCGTCAGAATATGTGCAAAAGAGAAAAACATCGAAATATGTGCATCATGCGAGAGTTATCCTTGCGAGAAGTTTGCAGAATTGTTTAAAGGATACCCCCTCCTTCCCCACGATAACTCGATATTTCGTGAGAAAGGAATGGAAGCATGGTCAAAACTTCAAGAGGAACGCAAAAAAAGAGGATTTACTTATGCGGATGAAAAATAAATTTAAGAACATAATTCAATACATTTCCATTCTTTCGAACAACTGCGTTTTCATTGCATTCGGAGCAGAAACAATGAAAATGCAGGTGAATGAAAACTGCCCATAAACGCATGCCCTGACGCCCAAAGCGCTCGTTGCAGGCCGACTGTTTTCGCCAAACCTCTATTTATTTTCAATTTTGGCATAAATATTCCCTTTCCAATACATTTGTTCATTGTGATTTTCATCGAAGCCAAAATCAAAATCAAATGCGGCTTTTAGTATTCCTTTATTCCATAATTTTTTGTCAATTACCATTTGTCCGCTTTTACAAGGATAAGTTATATCATTGCTATCTATGCCGATTAGAACGATGGTCGGTTTTACGATGTTTTCAGTTATTACCAAATTCAAACTACTATGGGTTGCCGCATTATTTAGTGTGAAACACACTGTTGTATCTTTGTTAATTTTTTCGACAATTACATAATCTGTATCTGCCCATTCGTAGGTCCAAGCATCCGATTTTATGGAATGAAAAAGGTGTGTTGTGTCAAGCAATTGATAAAATGATGCTAACGAGTCTTCGTAAATTTTCCCGTTTTCATCTATCATGTTGTATATTTCAGGAGGACAAAGTCCGTCGCAACTTAACTGGCCAAATTCATTCCTGTAAACGCCTTCCGGATAAGACCAACTATCCTTAAATGAAAAGTCTCCGGTCAAATTGTCAACCCATTTCAATAACGCTTCTCCTGAATTTAAATTCTTTTTGCTTGTCGTTCCGCAAGAAGTTAAGAAAATGAATAATAAAAAATATACCAATTGTTTCATTTTATCTGCATTGTTTTTTTTGCTTTATACACAATTTTCAATCGTTTTCTGTCTTATTTTTAGGATATTTCTGCGGACATACCCTGCTTTCATATAACCGCTTCGTGATCAATTGCCGTTTTTGATTTTAAACCAATCATATTCTTTGTCATCAAGTAAATGGTTTGCTTGTAATTTTGCTCGTTCGCTTTCATTCTGTTTAATTTTTTTAACCAATGGTTCTAATTCACTTAAATAGTTCTCAAGTGTGAGCCCATCACACTTAGTTTTTCCAAAACGTAAATAATGTAAAACTAAAATCTGCCTTTCCTCATCGTTACTTGAAAGCGCTTCTTTTATTGCATTAAATCTTGTCCACGTGTCTTTATTTTCGTTCCACCATTCAGAAACTTGATTTGCAAGCATTAATCTATATTCAATAAGTTTTTGGCGAGAAGTTTTGTCCTTAAAGTCAATATCATGGCTACCTGTTTGTAAATATGAATTATAATTTTGTATATGCAAATCCATCAATTGTTCTTCATTAATTGTCAAGTTACGATAACCAAAATTCTGAAATGTTATCTCTTCTAATACCCAAGCCGCCCTCACGCAAATCCAATCAATATCATAATATACAACACCGCCGTGTCCATAAAATGTTTCTGCTCCCGGATAGATCAAATCAGCCGTATTTTTAAGTTTTACATAAGAAGTGTCTTTAAGTAATTCTATAAGCATAGGTATTGCTTCCTTTTGCAAATTTTCAATGCTGTCTTTTATTAATCGAACTTCAGACCACTCCGCTTGGTTGAATTTATAAATCATAGCATCAAGCCGTATCTGTGAAAAACACAAGTTGAAAATCAGAAGCAACACTAATACCATATAGTATCTCCTATAGTTATTGCTAACCTGTTTGTCTGTTCGAGTTTTTGTTCTTTTTGTAAAAATCATAATATGTTTATTATTAAAGCATTTACTTTTATTGTTACTCATTTTTATTGTTGCCGATTTTCTTAAATAAATTACCCATATCGTTTGCAATAACGCTAATTACAGCCTCTGCATAGCATGCAGCAAAAGGAAGCAACGGCATTAATAACCTTAAAATTACAGAGTGTTTTTTTAGAAAAATTACAGCAAAAGCAATCGCGACAAAAATAATCAATGTAATTAAAGTAAAAAGTAAATCGGCAATATATTTACGGCTAACTGCCGTCAGTAACCTGCAATATACTAATTTCCAAGAAAAAATTGCGGCATAAGCGCCTCCGCCAAAAGCGCCAAAGACCAAAATTAATTCCAAGAAAGAAACTGATTTATGAATGAAAAACGACCCAAACAAAAAGTAAGCGGAAACAAAGCCTATCAACAGTGAAATAAGCGACTTCAACAATTGTTTACGCGGCTTTGCATAACCCCATTTCACCATATTGCGCATCACTATCAAATCTTCTACTTCAAAAGTTTCTTCGCTTTCTTCCAATTGCTTTTTCATTTTTTTATGTCCTTTGAACTATCCGCGAGCCGATGTCCCGCCTGAGCTATACCACTCGCTATAGGCAGGCGTTTCTGTCGGTTATAACCGTCGAAATCTATATATTTCCAATTCTTTCATGTCTTCTTCTGTCCGTGTCGAAGCAAAAATGGCGTCTGCCAAGTTTCCTTTCTCGTCCGAGAAATGCCAAATTAATTTTCCGCCATTTTGATAAACCACAAGTTCGTTATGCTCCACAACTTTTTTGTAATCCACTGTAATATTGACGAGAAATTGCATATAGTTTTCTCTGCTGTCAAAGTTGCTTTCATAAACGGCGCTTCCATATTCATAACCACCCTGTGCACACTGATAATACAGGAGAATTATCAAAAAATCCGTAAGCGTTACTTCTTCCGAATGTCCTTCGGGATCATCGCTTTCAATGTCTGTACATTGAAAAACGGTCTCGTTTTCTGTATCCCGAATGTTTATTCCCCAATAACAAACGCCTTGATTTTCTTCCAAAAAAATAAGCATTTTATCTTTAATGTACGGCTCAATAAATTGTTCAAACGAACTTGTAAACAGCTCTAAATTTCCAACGAGCAAGTAAAAATCTCGCAATGCTGTCGGCAATTTCATACCACACGCATTTTCTACCGTTTCAATCTCGGGTATGCTCATTCCGTCTTTTTCTGTCAAATGCCGGCCTAAAAGATTTTCGGCTATTGTTCTTATTTTACTGTTCCCGTTTTCCATCTTTTTTAATGCACGCTCTTTCTGTTTATGGCGACAAACGAGAACGAGAAATTAATTTTTTATAATCAGGTTTATCAAATTCAAATTCATGTTGTTTCATTGTTTCGCAATAGTTTACAATGATTGGAAAACGCTTGATTTTATCAGCATCAATCATCAAATAAGTAGATTTTCCTTCATTTCCCCAAACAACATTGGTTGATTTATTCTCAAAAACAGCGATTCCGTTTTTACTGTCGATTATGTGAATTACAAGTTCTCTATTGTGCTCATACATTCCTGTTAAACGAAAACGAAAAGTATGATTGTCTATTTTTTTGAAATCAATAATTTTGTTTGCAACGGGACCTTCAACTATATAATCAATGAATGTCGTATCTGTAATATTAACTTTGTAATGATTCATAAAGTCTGAGGGGTAGTAAGTATAGAATTTGCCTTTATATTGGTAAAAAATAACCCATTTTAACGGCAATCCGCTGATAATCTTTCGTTTTAATGCAATGTTGTTTTTTCTCAAGCGTTCCGCCGAAAAATCGTAACGTTCTTTATCAAATTCATCCCCAATCCCAAAAGAGGAAATCTCTTTATAGAATTGTGATGATTTATTTGTATCGATGAAGACCGCAGAATAGTAATCACCTGATTTTTCTCTTACTAAAAAAAGGGTGTCGTGTATTAGGGTGTCGCGACACACCTCAATGGGATTTCCCGTTCTATCTGTAAACGGAACTCGTGAAGTTACCGTATCTTCCAAAACTTCGTCTTCTCCTGTTGTGGCTGCCTCGTTGTTTTGGCTTGCTTGTCTCTCATTTATTACAGATATGCCTAAATACAACATTATTACAAAAGGTAGAAATATTGCCAATAAAATTGAACATATTGCTAAAATCATATATTTCAACCTTTTAATTTTATGATAAAACCAAAAACTAAAACCCGCTAACGCAAAAAGCAGTAAACTAATCCAAATCATTCCTCGCTTAGCTCTTTAATATTGCTAACTATAATTTATGTCCTTTATTGTATTTCTGTTAACGCTACACTGTCCATTATAGGCAGGATTTTTACCTTTTCATCTTTCCCGAATTGAATTTCACCAGTTTTCCCCACTCAATTTCTCCCTTGTCGTTGCAGTAAGTATTGGAAAATTCTTTGGTAAACTTGTTAATCATTTGAGCGTATGATTTCTGAAATTCCTCGTTTCGTTCTCTCGCTTTGTTGCCCAACGGCTCAATAATGTCAATGTACAAATTTTCATTACCCGAAATGAACGACCAAAATTCCTGTCCACAATATTTGAAGTAATCGCCTTTGTCTGGATTGTTGTCTATTCCGTAGCAACAGCCGTTTACGGCTGTGATATTGAGTTGTGAGTTACTTGTTCTCAAAGTTTTCTTGGCAATTTTAAAGTCTGTAATCATTTTTGAAATCTGACTACTATTCCCCCAATTCGGTCCTGATTTTATCGTAATAATGTACCTAACTCCGTCATTGTCAAATTCGAGGTCAATGTTGGGAATGCCCGATTTTCTTCCGTCATACACTTTTTCGTTTATGAAAATTGCCAATCCTTCGAGCCAATCGCCGAAAATTGTTTCCTCATTTGAAGAAATGTGGGCATCAACAATGCCTCTAACAATTTGTTCTGAGGTTGTCGTGTCTTTGGTTTTGAATAAGTACGGATTTTTGCGTTTCAGCGCTTTTTCCAACTTCAGATTGTCCAAACTTTTTATTCGTTTTTCGTAAAATATAATAAACGTCATTAATATTTACTGATAAGTTTTAATATTTATATTTATTCATTTGATTATAAGTATTTTAAATTTATAAATGTGTATT
>JGI24699J35502_11134191_pt1 | contig 50084 bp, 48 predicted proteins | sample TergutMp193P4_FD_35502 | JGI IMG/M metagenome (IMG submission 35502)
ATTATAAGCGCAAAAATAAGTTATTTGTCGTACTTTTGCAAATTATTTTCAGTAAAATTTTAAAAATACAAGCTTATAATGCTATGACAGCAAAAGAAATTCGTCAATCGTTCAACCGTTTTTTCGAAGAAAAAAATCATAAAATCGTTCCTTCCGCCCCGATGGTTATTAAAGGCGATCCGACGCTGATGTTTACCAACGCGGGAATGAATCAATTCAAAGACATCATTTTGGGAAATGTTCCCATTCAATATCCGCGGATAGCCGATTCGCAAAAATGCTTGAGAGTAAGCGGAAAGCATAATGATTTAGAAGAAGTCGGTCACGATACCTATCATCATACCATGTTTGAAATGCTTGGCAACTGGTCGTTTGGCGATTATTTCAAAAAAGAAGCAATCGAATATGCTTGGGAATATCTGACCGGCGTATTGAAATTAGATAAAGACCGGTTGTACGTAACCGTTTTCGAAGGAAGTCTGTCGGAAAATTTAAGTCGCGATGACGAAGCTGCCTCTCGGTGGGAAAATTATTTGCCCAAAGAGCGGATTATAGACGGAAATAAAAAAGACAATTTTTGGGAAATGGGAGATACCGGACCTTGCGGACCTTGTTCCGAAATTCATATTGATATTCGTTCCGAAGAAGAACGAGCAAAAACGGACGGGCTGACTTTGGTAAATCAAAGTCATCCCCAAGTGATTGAAATCTGGAATCTTGTCTTTATGCAATTCAACCGGAAGGCCGACGGTTCGCTCGAAAGTTTGCCGAACAAGGTGATTGATACCGGTATGGGATTCGAACGTTTGTGTATGGCGGTTCAAGGAAAAACATCCAATTACGATACCGATGTTTTCCAACCGATTATTTCGGAAATCGGAAAGATGACGGATACCGAATACGGAAAGGATCCGAAGAAAGACATTGCCATGCGGGTAATAGCCGATCATATTCGTACCATCGCTTTTTCGATCACCGACGGACAATTGCCTTCCAACGTTAAAGCCGGCTACGTGATTCGCCGGATTTTGCGACGCGCCGTTCGCTACGGATACACTTTTCTGGATCGAAAACATGCTTTCATGTATAAATTAATACCGGTATTGGTTGAAACGATGGGTGAAGCTTATCCGGAACTGATTGCTCGGCAATCGCTGATTGAAAAGGTGATGAAAGAAGAAGAAGAATCTTTTTTGCGTACTTTGGAAAACGGTATTAAATTATTGGATAAAATCGTCCGGGAAACAAAATCGAACCATCAAACGCAAATTTCGGGAACGGATGCATTTGTTTTATACGATACTTTCGGATTTCCTTTGGATTTGACCGAATTGATTTTGCGCGAAAATCATTTGGAACTCGATAAAGAAGGTTTTGAAATCGAAATGCAAAAACAAAAGGAACGCGCTCGAAATGCCACGGCGATAGAAACCGGCGATTGGATCGCCGTTCGTGAAAGCGCCGAATCTCTTTCGGTTGATCCGGTTCAATTTGTCGGTTATGATGAAACTTCCGGTTATGCAAAATTACTGCGTTATCGAAAAGTGAAGCAAAAAAATACGGAGTTCTACCAGCTTGTTTTCGACCGAACGCCTTTCTATGCCGAAATGGGAGGACAAGTCGGCGACAGCGGAACATTTACGGATTCGGAAGGAATCCGCACGGAGATTTTCGACACTCATCGGGAAAACAATTTGATTGTCCATTTGACCCGACAACTTCCGGCCGATCCGAACGATGAATTTTACTTGGAAGTAAATTGCGCCAAGCGACGGGCCACGGAATGCAATCATACGGCGACTCACTTGTTACACGAAGCCTTACGAGAAGTATTAGGAACGCATGTGGAACAAAAAGGTTCTTTTGTTTCTCCGGATATTCTCCGTTTTGACTTTTCTCATTTTCAAAAACTGACGGATGAAGAAATTCGGGAAACGGAAAAACGGGTAACGGCAAAAATCCGGGAAGATATTTTGCTTGACGAATCCCGACATGTTCCTATTGTCGAAGCAAAAAAGATGGGAGCAATGGCGCTTTTCGGCGAAAAGTACGGCGACGATGTGCGTGTCGTTAAATTCGGTTCGTCCATAGAGCTTTGCGGAGGAACGCATATTGCTTCGACCGGGCGTATCGGTACCTTTCGTATTATCGGGGAAAGTTCGATTGCTGCAGGAATACGCCGTATCGAAGCTATATCGGCTGAAGCCTGCGAAGATTATTTCTATGCCCAACAGGATTTAATGCGGGATGTTCGCTCGTTCTTCCATAATGTGCCGGATTTGAAACAAGCCGTTCGCAAGTTTTCCGAAGAAAATCAAGAATTGAAAAAACAGGTGGAGGAATTTCTCAAAGAAAAAATGCAATTAATAAAAAAGCAAATCATCAACGAGAAACAGGTAATCAACGGAATCGGTTTGTTTACAATCAAAGGACTTTGCCCGGCTGAAGCCGTGAAAGAAATCGCATTTCAATTACGGGGCGAGTTTCCGGAGAAAATGGTTTTTGTCGGCGCTACCGTATCGAACGAAAAGCCTGCGCTTACCTTAATGATTAGCGACGATTTGGTGAAAAACGGATTAAACGCTTCACTGATCGTGAAAGAAGCAGCCAAGCAAATTCAAGGCGGCGGCGGCGGACAAGCCTATTTTGCTACGGCCGGCGGTAAAGATACCGCCGGATTAGCAAACGCTTTAGAAATTATGATTGAAAAAACAACGGTTGCTTAGCGATTACCACATGAACCGAACCCTGAATGTGTAATTGTAATGCGGCGGTTCATTTGTTGCGTGATCGCTGTATTTCAGAATAAAAGTAACAAAACCCGGGCGAAATTCGCAAGTGACCTGTTCCGTCCACATATAATCGGGATTAGACTCATCTATCCAATAATCATTGAAAGGTAAGGGGGTGATGTTTTCTTCATCCATGAACAAGAAGGCTTGCATGATACCGTTCTCATAGATATATTGAGTCAGATTCGATTCTCTAAACTCATAATAAAAATATTCGCCGGAATCATCTTTTCCGACACTCCAATCCCCTTTTTGTACGGTATAGTCTTGCGTATAAGAATCTACATACTCTTCTTCATAGTACTTATCTCCTTCGCAAGAAGAAAGAAGTGCGATCATTACGAGAACAAAAACCGAAACTGTCCATTTTTTTAATATTACCATAGTCTATAATGTTATAATTCATAATTCATAATTATTTTCTCGGCGCTTCTTTCAAAATATCAATCAGATAATTCCAAAACTTTTGAACGGAAGCAATTTCCAATCGTTCATCCGGCGAATGGGGAAATTGAATGGTAGGCCCGAACGAAACCGTATCCAATCCGGGAACATTCGATAAGATAATGCCGCATTCCAATCCGGCATGCATCACTTCCACTTTCGGAGTATATCCGCGTTGCTTTTCGAATACTTTTTTCATGATTTGCAAAATGGTTGAATCCGGATTCGGATTCCAACCCGGATACCCGTTTTCGCTACTTGCTTGATTGGCGCCGGCAATGATAAACAGGCTTTCGATGCTGCCGCAAATCGCGCATTTTTTTGTTTCGGATGAACTGCGCGCTAAAAATTTAACTTCAGCCGATCGTTCGCCGACTTGTACAATCGCCATATTAACGGAAGTTTCAACCGTTCCGGGAATTTTCGCAAATCTATTGATAACTCCGTTCGGACAAGCCACAATCGCATGCGTCAGTTTTTGTTGTATGTCAACCGGAATCAGCCGGAGATGGTCTGTCGGAGAATCCTGTCTTTCGGCTTTCAATTCAACGGCATCTTCAATCCCGTCGAACTCTTCGATGAATACATCGCGATAATAATCAACCAGCGATAACAAATCTTGATAATTCGCTTCACCGTCCACCGCAATCGTTGCAAAAGCTTCACGAGGAATTGCGTTCCGCAATGTTCCTCCTTGAACGGAAATCAAACGGGCGTTTTGTTTCAGCATCGCCTCTTTCAGCAATCGGAACATCAACTTATTGGCGTTGGCGCGTCCCAAGTGAATATCCACTCCGCTGTGACCGCCTTTAAGTCCCGTCAAGGAAATCCGTACAACAATCGCTTTTTGAAATGCAGCTGTTTCACTTTTGTATTGGAAAGAAACATTTACATCTTTGCCTCCGGCACATCCGATGTACAGTTCTCCGTCTGATTCGGAATCGAGATTCAGCATAATTTTACCGTCAATAAAGCCCGGACGGATAGCAAAAGCGCCATACATACCGGTTTCTTCATCGGTTGTAAACAAACCTTCCAACGGTCCGTGTTGTAAATCGGTTGCCGCCAAAACCGCCATTGTCGTAGCCGCTCCGATTCCGTTGTCGGCTCCCAAAGTAGTACCTTTGGCTTTTACCCAATCGCCGTCAATATACGCTTGAATTGCATCTTGCGTAAAATCGAATTTCAAGTCGGAATTGGCTTGAGGAACCATGTCAAGATGGGATTGCAAAATAATCGTTTGACGGTTTTCATAGCCCGGAGTCGCCGGTTTACGAATGCAAATATTGCCGGTTGCATCGCGAACGGTTTCCAAGCCTAAGCTTTTTCCGAAGTTTTCAACGAAAGCGGTTATCTTTTCCATGTGTCCCGAAGGACGAGGAATTTGTGTCAGAGCATAAAAATGTTTCCAAACATTGCCCGGTTTTAAATCTGAAATTGTGTTTGTCATAATTATTATGTATTATTTATTTTTTTTATTGGCAATAGGCAACGCCATTATACCGAACAAACCGATTATGGCGGTAAAAACGATTGCTTGAATGGTATGTACACAAACAGCAAAAGCTCCCGCATCAACACTGCTCAATCCGAAGCCCGTCAATACGGCAATTACCGCAGCATGCCATGCTCCTATACCTGCTTGAACCGGAATGGTTACCGCGATGCTGCTTATTCCGAAAGCAATCAATCCGCAATTCCATCCCAAGTTTTTCGTGAAAGGAAAAGCATAAAAACAGATGTAAAAGTACAAAAAATATCCTAACCAAATTAAAAATGTATAAAAAATAAACATTCGGTTGGCTTTCATTTGACTGATACTTCGAATGCCTTTCCAGATATTCAGCAAGGTCATTTTGGTTTTTCGGATAAACGTATGTCTTTTTAAAAAGGTGAAGCTAAACCAAATAACAATCCCGATGATTGCAAGAAACACATACAACCAAACAGAAGTTGATATTGCATGCAATTGATCAAATATTACCGGATTTTGAGCAAAAAACAGTTTGAAATAGGGAACGTTCAAAATAAACGCAATAACGACGATCAAACCGATCGGAAACAAATCAAACAACCGATCGGTAATCATGGTTCCGATCAGAGCCGTAAAAGGTATTTTCTCGTAACGACTGATCATCGTGCATCGCCAGATTTCTCCCACCCTCGGAATCGCTAAGTTTACTGCATAATTTCCCAGAAACGAATAAATCAAATTGGATGTTTTCGGACGATAACCCAAAGGATGTATCAATAATCCCCAACGATAAGCCCGCATAATATTGGCAAATAGTCCGAAAGGAAGTGATAAGGCGATAATCCGGTAATTCACATCCTTCCGTACAATGAACATAATTTGATTAAAAGGCAACGTTCTGAATATCAGCCAAAAGACAAATAAACCAAAGGCCAGAGGAATAAATATTTTTAAAATTTGTATAGAAATGGGCTTAATCTTTTCGAACATTCTTTTTGTTACATTATTTTTTACTACTTTTGTTTGTTTGCAAAGATAAGTAATTTTTTTAAGTATAGAGTAAACAGCTAAACGCAAGTGAGAAATAAATTACGGTATCATAGGGAAGTTCGGCCCAAAAAATCAATAGGACAGCATTTTCTGAAAGATTTTTCCATAGCGGAACGAATTGCCGACGTTTTATCGCCTTTTCCCGGTTTGCCGGTTTTGGAAATCGGGCCGGGAACCGGCGTTTTAACGCAATTTCTTTTAAAAAATGAACGCGATTTGACGGTGGTGGAATTGGATAAGGAATCCGTAATTCATTTGAATAAACATTATCCGGCGTTGCAAGGTCGAATTATCGAAGCCGATTTTCTGAAATTGGATTTGAACGATTGGTTTCCCGGCCGTTTTTGCGTCATCGGTAATTATCCGTACAATATTTCCAGTCAAATTTTCTTCCGAATGCTGGATTTTAAAGACAAAGCGCTTTGTTGTGCCGGAATGTTGCAAAAAGAAATGGCTGAACGGATAGCGTCCCGACCGGGGAAAAAAGCATACGGAATTATTTCCGTCCTGCTGCAAGCTTGGTATGATATAGAATACCTTTTTACGGTAGAACCGGAGGTTTTTGATCCGCCGCCCAAAGTAAAATCGGCGGTTATTCGGATTACCCGAAATGCGCGAACCGTTTTGGGTTGCGATGAAGCTTTATTTAAATCAGTAGTTAAAACGGCTTTCAATCAACGGCGAAAGACCTTGCGAAATTCTTTGAAATCTTTATTGGGAAAAGATAATGCAATTTCCGCTTTACCGGTTTTCGATCGCCGTCCGGAGCAATTGTCTGTAGAAGAATTTATTGAGTTGACAAATAAAATAGTGACGAGTAACGAGTAACGAGTAACGAGTAACGAGTAATGAGTAACGAGTAATGAGTCTCTTATAATTCATAATTTATAATTCATAATTTATAATTCATAATTCATAATTTAAATGACCTACGATTTAGCAATTATCGGCGGAGGACCGGCCGGCTATACTGCGGCGGAATCAGCCGGAAAAAACGGGATACGAACGATTCTCTTTGAAAAAAACAACTTGGGCGGCGTTTGTCTGAACGAAGGATGTATCCCGACTAAAACGCTGCTTTATTCGGCAAAAGTGTATCATTCGGCGAAAGAATCCGTAAAATACGGTATTTCCTGTGAAAATATCACTTACGATTTATCTAAAATTATCGCAAGGAAAAACAAAGTCGTCCGAAAATTAGTTGCCGGTATCCGTGCAAAAATGGCGGAAGCCGGCGTAGAGGTTGTAACCGGAACTGCGATTATTCAAGCGCAAGGAGAGGCGGAAAAAGCCAAAGGCGAATTTTCGATCGAATGCAACGGACAAATTTACGCAGCCCGAAAATTAGTATTATGTACCGGCTCGGAAACCATTATTCCTCCGATTCCGGGCTTGAAAGAAACCGATTTTTGGACAAGTCGCGAAGCCTTAGACAGTAAAGAAATTCCGGAGTCGCTGCTGATTATCGGCGGCGGAGTGATCGGCATCGAATTTGCCTCTTTCTTTAACACTTTAGGTAGTAAAGTAATTGTAGTTGAAATGTTAAATGAAATACTGCCCGGAATGGATCAATCTTTGTCCGGTTTTTTACGGAACGAATTGTCGAAAAAAGGAATTGAATTTCATACGGGCGCTAAAGTGGTATCGGTAAATAACCGGCAAGTAGAAATCGAAAAAAACGGCGAAATACAACGAATAGAAGCATCGAAAATTCTGTTAAGCGTCGGTCGCAAACCGGTATTAAGCGGTTTCGGATTGGAAAATCTCGCTTTGGAAACCCGGAAAACCGGTTTGAAAGTGAATGAATATATGCAGACTTCACAACCGAATGCGTATGCTTGCGGCGATATTACCGGTTTTTCTCTGTTAGCGCATACGGCTGTCCGTGAAGCGGAAGTGGCGGTAGCGCATTTGTCGGGGAAAAACGAAAAAATGTCGTACAAAGCTATTCCGGGCGTTGTTTACACCAATCCCGAAATTGCCGGAGTCGGACAAACGGAAGAAACGCTGCAAGCGGAAAATATTCCTTATATCGTCAAGCAACTTCCCATGGCCTATTCCGGTCGCTTTGTCGCTGAAAATGAGCAAGGGAACGGCATTTGTAAAATTCTGGAAGGAACGGACGGAAGCATTCTCGGCGTTCATATACTGGGAAATCCTGCTTCGGAACTGATTGTTATTGCCGGAATAGCCATGGAACGCGGAATGAAAGCGGAAGAACTGAAAACGATGATTTTTCCGCATCCTACCGTCGGCGAAATAATCAAAGAAACGTTGTAAATCAGTAAAATTATACCGTTCCTTTGTGCCTGTTTTTTCCAAATTATACCGTTCCTTTATGCAAAAATTCTATTAATTATACCGTTCTTTTGTACTAAAATTAAAAAAATAATTGTATCTTTGCTTGAAAATATTTTGCAGATATGATACAGCGGAGAGCAATAGAATTTTTACTTCAATGGAAAGAGCGTTCAGACCGCAAACCATTAGTAGTCAGGGGAGCGAGGCAAGTAGGAAAAACCACTTTGGTAAAAGAATTTGCAAAAAACTACGATGTTTTTTTGCATTTGAATCTCGAAAAAACAGACGATTGCAGTCTGTTTGAACAATACGATGATGTACACGAACTGATAAAGGCTGTTTTTTTACAAAAAAGTCGGGTAAACAGGGGTAGTGTTTTACTCTTTATTGATGAGATTCAAAATTCAAAAAAAGCGGTTGCCCTGTTGCGTTATTTCTATGAAGAAGCAAATTATATTCATGTGATTACGGCAGGTTCGTTACTTGAAACGGTAATGGATGTACGTAAAATTTCGTTTCCTGTCGGTCGAGTTGAATATTTGGCTGTTCGTCCCTGTTCGTTTCTTGAGTTTTTGGATGGGACGGGCAACGGTTTTGATGCAGATTTAGTCTTGAATTTGAATGCTTCGCCGGTTCATAACAAAATTATAAAACATTTCAACGATTATACGCTCGTTGGCGGAATGCCTGCGATTGTTTCAAAATATGCCGAAAACCAAGATATTCTTACACTTAATCGAGTATATAATTCACTTTTTCAATCGTATAAAGACGATGTGGAAAAATATACGAAAAGTGTCGGTACAATAAAAATAATCCGTGAAATTCTTGAAACAGGCTGGGCGCAAGCAGGTGGTATTATTACATTTGAAAAATTCGGCGGTACAAACTTTTCGTCAAAAGAGATGAGTTTGGCATTCCAAACCATACAGAAAGCAATGCTTCTGGAGTTGGTTTTCCCTACGTCGAGTACACAAATGCCGTTGATACCCAATCACAGACAGCGACCTAAACTGATTTGGCTTGATACCGGATTGGTAAATTACGGAGTAGGGATTCAAAAAGAAGTTTTTTCGACAAAAGATATTCAAGATGTATGGCGAGGAAGAATAGCCGAACAAATTACGGCGCAGGAACTTTTGACGCTTGACGATAGTTTGCTTACCAAACGGATTTTTTGGAAACGCGATAAACACGGCTCCGAAGCCGAAGTAGATTTTGTGTATAAATATGAGAGTTTGGCAATCCCGGTAGAAGTAAAATCAGGGCATAATTCAAAACTGAAATCGCTGCATTTGTTTATGGATTCCGCACCGCACAATTGGGCTGTTCGGGTGTGGTCAAATCCGTTTTCGGTTGATGAGGTCAGTACTCCAAACGGTAAAAAATTTAAACTAATCAATCTGCCGTTTTATTATGTCGGCGTATTGAATAAAATATTAAAAAGCGTATTATGAATAACTTGCATTCTTGCGCAAGGCTTTTTCCGCCACTATATACGCATGATAATTCGTTGAATCCGTAATCGGGCAAAGACTGAAGTAGCCGCTCCGGATGCGTCCGTCTTCGATAATCAAAGGATATTGTTTTTGCAATTGCCGGTGATTTTGTGTCGTATTTTGAAAATCGGAGTTAAATTTCATAAAAAATTCTCCTTGCGAATCGGGATGCAGATATTTTTCGGTGAAGCGAATCGCTAAATACCCCATGCTTTTTCGCATGTTAATTTCTACGCAAGGATGTAAACGGTATGAATTATCGGATTGGTAAATCAACATATCAACGCCGACAGTTCCTATATAATAAGGAGTATATATTTCTTGTATTTTTTTAGTTAAAATCGTCCGGATTTGCAATATTAAATTCGAACTAATCCGGCAGGTAATTTGCTTTTCCAAACGATCTTGTCTGTCTAATCGGCTTTTTTCATAAGCGCCTTTGGCATTGGTTTGAAAAATCGAATAACCGATAAATCGCGTTTCTCCTTCGGCTGTGTTTTCGAAGTGCATGGAAAAATCCGATTGTTTATTCAACACTTTTTCAATCGAAACCTGGTCTTGCTTTTTTAACATTCCGGTGAGTACTTGCCTTTCCGACTGCGCCAATTTTCCCGGAGGCAACCAAATTAAACCGCGTCCCGATGACGAATAAGGCGATTTAATTAAAAGCGATTCCGGGCTTTGAGCGATTTGTTGTTCTATCGTTTCAATGTCGGAAACAAAACGGGGAAGAATCTCCCGTTCCAATTCGGGAATGCAATTCAAAAGCTCGGCAAGTAATTTTCGGGAAGCAAACCGGCTTCCCAAAAAGCGATACTCTTCTTTCCATTGGGGAATGACAAGCGAAAGATTCCGGTGCAGGTTTAATTTTTCAAAAAAATGAATGCTTTGCGGAGAGATTCCCCATAAATCAATAACCGAATGTTGAAACATTTCCGGATTTTCGGAAAAATCGGCGGGAGTTACCGGTTTTACCGACAGATTTAACGGTTCGCAGGAGCGGACAAAATCGTCCGGTAACGGAGTTTCCATAAAAACAAAATCGCCTTCGGATGCATACCAAGCCGGAAGAAAAGCCAAATCGGCCTGCATTTTGACTACATGCGACGGCGGATAGTAATGTTTGGAAGCATTCAGAACGGCTGTTTCGTGACCCGGATTGAAATAATGAATCACTTTTCCTTGATTCATAGTTGGGGTTTATGTATTTTGAAAAATCCGGTTTCCCGATCAAATACAACGCCGTCGCATCGGAAGAAATTTTCGATGCTTCCGTTCAATCGCAATTCATCGGGCGTACCTATTGTCATTCCGTTTTTCTTATCCATCAGCCAAAGCGTATCGGCAATTTGCAGGGCAAGTTCCAAATCGTGAGTGGAAAGGAAAATAGTTTTACCTGCACGGCGAGCCAAATCAAGCAAGAGTTGCATAATTTCCACTTTACTCGGAAAGTCGAGAAAAGCCGTCGGTTCGTCTAAACAGATGAGGGGCGTTTCTTGTGCCAATGTTTTGGCAATCATCACTTTTTGCCATTCTCCGTCGCTCAGCGTCAACACTTGACGGTCGGCCAACGCTTCAATTTTTATCCGAGAAATAACGTTGCGGACAACGATTTCATCCCTTGCGTTTAATCGTCCCCAAAATCCGGTGTAAGGACTTCGTCCCAAACCAATCAATTCGGTAGCAGACAAATCGCCTACATTCGGTCGTTCCGTTAATACTACGCCGATGGTACGGGCTAATTCTTTGTCGGAATAATCGCCGATTGCTTTTCCGAGGATATGAATTTCTCCCGCTAATTTCGGCAGGAAGCCGGAAAGCGTTCGCAGCAAGGTGGATTTTCCTACTCCGTTCGCCCCTAACAAGCAGGTTAATTCGCCGCCGAAAAGGTCGGCGGAAAGATTTTCAACGAGTGGTTTAAGGCTGTTTTTTGTTTTATAGCCGATGGATAAATTCCGGATTTCAACTGTTTTTTCCTTCATTCGGAAATTTTACTTTTTAAGCAAAATTTCAATTTCATTCATGACCGAGCGAAACGATTTATCAATGTCAATTTGATCTTGAACGGTGCGGCAAGCATGTAATACGGTCGCATGATCCCGTTTCCCTACTAAACTTCCGATATGGGCAAAAGAATAACTCGTGTGTTTTTTGCATAAAAACATGGCAATCTGACGCGCTTTCACTATTTCCTGTTTACGGGATTTGGAGTGAATATCTTTGAGATCAATATTAAAATAACCGCTTACCGTATTTTGTATTTTCTCCGGCGTGATGGTTTTATAACTTACCCGAACGAATTTACCCACTACTTGACGGACTAAATCCAAATCAATTTCTTTGTTGTAAACCAAAGAGTGAGCCACCAAAGAAGTGACGATTCCTTCCAAATCGCGTACATGTTCATTGGCATTTTCAGCGATGTAATCAATTATTTCTTCCGAAAGATTCAGACCGTCTTGCTTAATTTTATATTGAAGGATTTGTTTTCTCAATTCCAAATCGGGTTTATTCAATTCGGCGGTCATTCCCCATTTCATGCGCGTAATCATACGTTCTTCAAGTCCTTGCATATCCATAGGTAACTTGTCGGAAGTTAAAACCAGCTGCTTTCCCAGCAATTGTAAATGATTGAAAATATGAAAATAGGCGTTTTGAGTTTTTTCTTTTCCCACAAATTCCTGTATATCATCAATAATCAAAGCATCAACGCTTTGATAGAAATTTACAAAATCGTTGAACGTATTGTTTCGGGAAGCATCCGTAAATTGAACCTGAAACAAGTGGGAGGAGATATAAATGACTCTTTTCTCCGGATACAGTTCATGAATCCGGTTCCCGATCGCATGACACAAGTGCGTTTTCCCGACTCCGGTATTTCCGTAAATATACAAGGGATTAAATGTTTTACCCGGTTGTTCGGCAACGGTTTCACCGATTCTCCGCGCTAATATATTACTCGGACCTTCGAAAAAATTCCGGAAACAAAGACGATCATTCAGATGCGTAAACCATTCTTGAGTCGGCAGGAGCGGATCCGGCGCCTTATTCAACCGGGTAACCGGTTTTTTCAAATCATTTTCGCCGTTTAACGTTCGATCGCTTTGAATCGTCGTATGCCCTTTTTTCTCATCGGAATTATCAACAAATACCCGATAATAAATAATTAAATTTTTACCGGCGATACGTGTCAACGTTGCATGAATCAAATGAGCGTATTGTTCTTCTATGTATTCATAAAAAAAATGGGTGGGAACTTGAATTGTAAAATCGTTTCCTTCATATTTGATGGGAACGATCGGTTTGAACCACGTATTGAATGCTTTCTCATTGACATTGTCTTTGATTATCTCCAAACATTTATTCCATAAACTTTCCGATTCCACGATACTTTTATTTATATTAGCCGAAATGGTCATTCCATTAATTCCGATGCAAATTTTGGAAAAAAATAGATATAAAAAAAATGCGTTTTTACTTGTTTTTTTTAATAATTCATTAATACCTGTTTTACAAAGTATTAGAATAAAAAATATAATATATTCATTTTCAGCGAAATAGGGAATTTCGGAAAAATGCCGGTTCCGTTTACAAGCGGTTCATTCAAATCAATTATTTCTTGGAATAAGTTATTTTGACCGATGAAATTTTTTTTTCAACATTACCCGTTGTTTAGAATAAATCTAAATAGGTTTTCCCCCGAAATGCAAAGAAAATTTATTTTTTCCCGAAAACCGAAAAATGAACATAACGCTTCGGATTTAGTTTCAAATCAAGCAACAGGTTGGAAGCATTAATAAAAGTAGTATCCAAGTGATCATAGACGGAACGGTCGTTTAACAAAAGACCCATTGAATTGTCTTTGCTGTTGAATTGCCCCGTTATTTTGTCGAGATTTTGAACCAGTTCATCCACCCGATGCATCGTAGCGCTCAAATCCATTTGTTTGAATTGGGAGCTGACAACCGTAAAATCGGAAGAAGCTTGATTTAAATTAGCCACGATCGGAGGAATATCTTTCGATAAAAGCAGACTCAATTGACGGGTCGAAGTTTCCAGATTTGCCGTAGTTGCCGATAATTGTTCCAACGATTGAGCAAGCGCCGGATGATTCACCAAGTATTGAATACCCTGTAAAATAGAATCAAGGCGAGGCAACATGGTTTCAAATCGAGGCAGTATGTTATCGGAAACTTTTTCCATCATTCCTTTTTCGGAAAGGCCGTCAATGGTATCGTTCGGTTGATAATACGTACTGACATATTTGTTAAGTCGCAGATTCAGATAAGCTCCGGAAGTCAATCCCGTCTTGATTTCTATCTGAGAACCGGTTTCCACTTTCATTTTTTTATCTAAACTGATTTGAACAACGATATTTCCGGAATCCTTGAAATAATCGTAGTTAATAGCTCGTACCAAGCCGACCTTGAATCCATCCACATAAACCGGGTTGGAAAGTTGAAGTTCGCTTACATCCGGCATTCGAACGTAATAAAGGTTAGCCGGTTTAAAAATGTTGCTTCCTTTCAAGTAATTCAAACCGAAATAAAGGAGACCCAAACTGAGGAGAGTCACTAAACCGATTATAATTTCTTTACTAAAATACTTCTTCATACAATTAATTATTTACAGATACTTTTACTCCATTTTCGAAAGCGACAATAAATGCGCCCTTAAAATCTTTGGAAATTTTTTTTCGCAAATTATCTATTTCGTTCCAATCCGCAGATTCGCCATACATATATTTATAATACTTTCCTTCCACATAATAATCCGCCGGATATCCCTTTAATTCCGGCGATTTATCCGGTAATTTTTTGACGGAGGCCAAAATTTGTATTTTATAAATCTTTTCGGAAGCAGCCGGTTGTTCCGCCGGGCTCGCTTGTTCGGACGAGTCTTCTTGTACCGGCGGTTGCATTTTATCCGAAAGCGTTTCCTGTTGCAGCCGGTCGGTATTTTCTTTGGTTGAGCCTTTTTCCACCCGATCAAATTCTTTTTTGTATTCGGTAAAAGCATTACTGATCGCACGCGCCAAACTCTTTTGTCCCGCCGAACTCAGCAGGTAATTTTCCGTTTCCGAATTACTGATAAAATCCAATTCAATCAATATGCGAGGCATGGCCGATTTCCGGAGAACCAGATAGCCGGCTTGTTTGACGCCTCGATTTTCCCGTTTGGCCGTATTAACCAATTCTCTTTGAACCATAGAAGCAAAGTTAATGCTTTGTTCGGCATAAAGATTGACCATAAATTCAAACATAATATACGATTCCGCCGAATTGGGATCAAAACCCAAATATTTTTGTTCGTAATTGTCTTCCAACAGAATTACGGAATTTTCTCTTTTGGCCACTTCCAAGTTCTCTGCAATGCGCGTAACGCCGAAAGTATATACTTCCGCTCCCCGAATATGCGATTTTTTTTCTACGGAATTGGTGTGAATCGAAATGAAAAGATTGGCGTTCGCTTTATTTGCAATATCCGCCCGGTCGTCTAAACCGATAAAAACATCCTTCGTTCGAGTATAAATAATTTTCACATCCGGATGCTCGCTTGCAATGTATTGACCGACAAGCAGACTAACAGCTAAGTTAATGTTTTTTTCTTTGCCTTTTTTACCGAGCGCTCCGGTATCTTTCCCTCCATGCCCCGGATCAATAACGAGTACAAAAGCGCCCGCCGATGCGGGAAATACAAAAATATTCAATAGAATAACACATAGTATGTAATCAAACTTTATCAAGAAATTTTTTTTTGTTATTTCGGAGACAAATTTACATGTTTATTTTTAAATATTCATAAAAATTGCTTTAATTATGTGAATGCTGTCGGATAATTTCTCTGAATCTTTGAATTATTTTTATCTTTGCGGTGGTAAATCAACGTATGATACCGGTAGAAATTATCAAAAAATATTATCGGGAAGGGACTGAATTGTATCGGATTTTGCTTGAGCATAGTTTTTCGGTGGCGGATAAGTCATTATCTATCGCTCAAATGCACCCCGAACTGAATTTGGATATCGCATTTATCTATGAAGCGGCTATGTTGCATGACATCGGCATTTTCAAGACAAATGCGCCGGATGTTCATTGCTGCGGCGAATTTCCTTACATTTGTCACGGTTATTTGGGCAGCGATATATTGAAAGCGGAAGGGCTTCCCCGTCATGCGTTGGTTTGCGAGCGACATACGGGTACCGGCTTGAGTTTAGAGACCATTATCAAGAATAATCTTCCGGTTCCGAAACGGGATATGGTTCCGGAAAGCATGGAAGAGCAATTGATTTGTTTTTCGGATAAATTTTTTTCGAAAACAAATCCGGAAAAAGAAAAAACGATTGATAAAATCAAAAAGAATCTCGCTAAGCACGGAGAAGATTCGGTGAAAAAATTCGATAATTGGTGCAAATTATTTTTAGGTTAATTGAATCAACCCAATGAGAAAAATTTCTCTTCAATCATGGATAGTCGTATTTCTATTGTTTTTTATCGGACAAAAAGCAATAGCGCAAGACGTTCTTTCCAATGATTCGGAAATAACGCCCGGCGATTCAATCGGCGTTGATATAATAATGAGCGATTCAATAATCGTTCCGACCGATTCCGCCAAGCGGAGTTCCCTCGACGCTCCAGTTCATTTGACGGCAAAAGATTCTATGGTGATGGTTATGGAGGGGGGAAGTATTCTTCATTTGTACGGAAAAAGTTCCGCCAAATACAGGGACGATACGTTAGAAGCCGAATATATTCGGATGGATGCCGACAGCAGCCTGCTTTATGCGAAATTCGGATTGGATTCGATCGGCGCGAAATTCGGATATCCGGTTTTTAAAAGTAACGATCAGCAAACGGAGATGGAAGAACTTCAATACAATATCAAAACAAAGAAAATGTTTACCCGCAACGTCATTACCCAGCAAGGGGAAGGCTTTATTACAGCCGGAGTTGCAAAAAAGATGCCGGACGACTCTTTTTACATGCAAGACGGAAAATATACGACCTGCGATAATCACGAGCATCCGCATTTTTATTTTAACCTGACCAAAGCGAAATTCCGACCGGGAAAAAATACGATTACAGGACCTGCTTATTTGGTGGTGGAAGATGTTCCGTTGCCGATTGCCATCCCGTTCGGGTTTTTTCCGGCTTCCAAATCGTATTCTTCCGGTATATTGATGCCTTCCTACGGCGATGAGATGGCGCGCGGATTTTCTTTACGGGACGGCGGATATTATTTTGCCTTTAACGATTATGTTGATTTGGCTCTCACCGGAGAAATTTACACCAAAGGTTCTTGGGGATTATCCGCCCTTTCGAGCTATACGAAACGATACAAGTTTTCCGGAAATTTCGATGCGTCGTATTTAGTCACCATAACCGGAGACAAGGATACAAAGAACTATCCCAATTCCGATTACAGTCAATCGCGCGACATAAAAGTAAATTGGAATCACAGACAAGACCCGAAATCCAATCCTTACGGCACGTTTACCGCCGGCGTTCAGTTTTCGACTTCTTCTTTTAGCCGGAACGATTTCAGATCCATTACATCAAGTCAAATGACGGAAAACACCAAGGCTTCATCGCTCGGTTATTCATATCGTTCTCCGACGCTTCCGCTTTCGATTAATACAACCATGTCTATCAATCAACGCTCCAAAGATTCTACTTTAACCGTTTCTTTGCCGGATATGACGATTTCTTTAAGCAGTATTTATCCGTTTAAACGGAAAGAGCAGATCGGTTCCGAACGTTGGTACGAGAAAATCTATTTGAGTTATACCGGAACGATTCGAAACAGTATCAACGATGTGAAAGAAAACCAATTTTTTAAGAAAAACATATTTAAGGATTGGAGAAACGGTATAAAACACTCCATTCCGGTATCGGCTTCGTTTAATATATTGAAATATATAACGATAAGCACTTCGCTTAATTATAATGAAAATTGGTATTCAAATCGTATTAATTACGGTTACGATAACCGAAGAGGCAGTATCGTCCCGATAGATACCGTTTACGGATTTCATCGAACGTATGATTACAATGGAAGTATCAGTCTGAATACCAAATTATACGGAATGTACAAACCCTGGGCGTTATTCGGAAAATGGACCAAAGGCGTACAAATTCGTCATGTACTGACTCCTTCCGTCAGTTTCAGCGGAGCGCCCGATTTTTCGAATCCGAAATTGGGAATGTATAAAGATATTATTTATATTGACAATTCATACAGGAAACAAGTAGAACGATATTCGCTTTATCAGAGCCAATTGTTCGGAGGGCCTTCGTCCGGACGAACGGGAGCTGTTTCTTTCGGGATAGATAATAATCTGGAAATGAAAACGCCGATCGCCGGCACCGATTCTACCCGCAAAACAACGCTTATTGATAATTTAGGACTCAGAATGTCCTATAATTTTCTGGCCGATTCGTTGAATTGGTCGAATTTAAGCGCGACTCTCCGTCTCAAGATACTGAAATCAACGTTGAGTTTGAGCGGAAACTTCGACACTTATATTTATGATGAAAACGGCCGCTCGATTAATACTCCCCGATGGAAAGTCGGTAAAGGAATCGGGCGCTTTATGGGGACTTCCACCGGATACAGCTACACGCTCAGTAATGAAACTTTTAAAAAATTATTAAAAAAAGGCGACAGTAATTCCGCAAAAACCGGAGAAGATACATCGCCACCGGATCAAGAAGGAAATACGGACGAGGAAGGAACGCCGACGACTCGCACTTCGTTGTTTCAATCCGAGAAGAAAGAAGGCGATTTCGACTCCGACGGTTATTTGATATTGGCGGTTCCATGGAGTTTAACATTCAATTATTCCATCAATGTGGCTTATGACCGACAGCATTTTAATAAAGATAAACGGGAATATCCGTATCGGACCAGTCAAACCTTGGGTTTTAACGGAAATATTTCGCCTACCAAATCGTGGAAGATTTCGTTTACGGGAAGTTATGATTTTGATAATAGACGTATTGCAAGTATGTTCTGTTCCGTTTCGCGTCAAATGCACTGCTGGTCAATGAGCGCTTCGATTGTTCCTGTCGGGCCTTATCAGAACTACAGTTTTACCATTGCAGTTAATTCGTCGTTGTTGCAAGATTTTAAATACCAACAAAGCAGTACCTCCCGGGATGCGCTTAATTGGGGATACTGATAAAATAATTATGAATTATGAATTATGAATTATGAATTAAAACTTAAAACTTATAACTTATAACTTATAACTTAAAATTTAAAACTTATAGCGATATGGATGTAAAAATAGAACAATCGTGGAAAGAACGTTTGACTCCCGAATTTGAAAAACCCTATTTCCGGACGTTAACGGATTTTATCAGACAAGAGTACACTGTTCAACGGATTTACCCTAAAGGGAGTCAAATTTTCAATGCGTTCGATAAAACGCCTTTTGATCGGGTCAAAGTGGTTATTTTGGGGCAAGACCCTTATCATGAGCCGGGACAGGCGCACGGATTGTGCTTCTCGGTAAACGAAGGCATTGCGCTTCCTCCGTCGCTTCAAAATATTTATAAAGAATTGGAAGACGATTTGGGTGTTCCTCCAAAAACTTCCGGAAATTTGGAACATTGGGCGGAACAAGGCGTTTTGTTGTTGAATGCAACATTAACCGTTCGCGCGCATCAAGCCGGTTCGCACCAACGACAGGGGTGGGAGGAATTTACGGACGCTGTCATTCATCGCGTCGCCGAAGAAAAAGAGCATGTCGTTTTCATCCTGTGGGGCTCTTATGCGCAGAAAAAAGGAGAATTTATAGATACGTTCAGACATCGGGTGTTAAAATCCGCGCACCCTTCTCCTCTTTCCGCTTATCGCGGCTTTTTCGGAAGTAAGCCGTTCAGTAAAACCAATCAATACCTCATTCAAACCGGTCAGACGCCGATAGAATGGTGACAAGCGCTATAATAAAGCGATTCCGTGCTTCAGCGCCTCTTTCCGCATATCTTCCGGCCAAATACTCGCTTGAATCTCGCCGATATGCGCCTTGCGCAAAAGAAACATACACAAACGCGATTGGCCGATTCCTCCGCCGATAGTCTGTGGCAGTTCATTATTAAACAGGCGTTTATGAAAATATAATTCTTTCCGGTTTTCTGTTCCGGATGCAATCAACTGCTTCTCCAACACTTCCGCATTAACGCGAATACCCATGGACGAAAGTTCAACAGCTCTACCCAACACTTCATCCCAAACAAGAATATCGCCGTTCAATCCCGGAAATCCGTCGGTAATCGTTGTCCAATCGTCATAATCGGGAGCGCGTCCGTCGTGCTTTTCTCCGTTACTCAGCGGGCAACCGATACCGATAATAAATACGGCCCCCATCTCCTTGGTAATTGCATCTTCTCTTTCTTTTCCGGTGGTTCCGGGATATCTTTGAAGCAATTCTTCGGCATGAATAAAATAAATATCGGAAGGAAGTTGGGGTTTAAAATCGGAATATGCCTCGTAAACCGAATACTCGGTGCGAAGAACGGCTCCGTAAATTCGACGGACCATATTCTTGAGAAAATCCAAATTCCGTTCGTTTTCTCGCATAACCAACTCCCAATCCCATTGATCAACATAAAGCGAGTGAAGGTTTCCCAACTCTTCGTCAGCCCGGATGGCATTCATATCCGTATAAATACCATACCCCGGTTCAATGCCGAGATCGGCCAATGTCAGTCGTTTCCATTTAGCCAACGAATGTACGATTTCGGCTTGAATATCGCCCAAATCTTTTATAGGAAAAGTAACGGCTCTTTCGGTTCCGTTCAGATCGTCATTGATACCGGTTCCTTTCAAAACAAACAGAGGAGCGGTTGTTCGCCGTAATCGCAACTCGGAAGATAAATTTTGCTGAAAAAAATATTTGATTTCTTGGATACCTTTTTCTGTCTCGATTTTATTCAAAGGAGAATTATATGCTTTCGGAGTTATTAAATAGCTCATATTATCAGTTTTTTGATTGCAAAAGTAGATATAATCTTTCAAATTGCAAAAAGAAACGGCAATAAGATGGAATATTTTTGTGACAATGATACCGTCGAATCGTGACGCATTTGCAAAAGTCCTCGAAACGCTTTAATTTTGCGAGAAATAAACAGGAATGATTGATAAAACAATATTCGAAAACAAAAAAGCGGCCTATTTCACGTTGGGTTGCAAACTGAATTTCGCCGAAACATCTGCTATCGGGAAACAATTGGCCGAACAGGGGATTCGGAAAATACAGCCGGGAGAAACGGCCGATATTTGTATCATCAACACCTGTTCGGTAACGGAATCAGCCGACAAAAAATGCCGTCAAGCCATCCGGAAAATCGGCAGGCAACACCCCGGAGCATTCGTCGTAGTTGTCGGTTGTTATGCGCAATTGAAACCCGACGACGCGAGCCGGATTGAAGGAGTGAATTTGGTTTTGGGAACCGGACAAAAAGCGGACATTTTGAGTCATCTGATTCAACATGCCGGCGATTCGAAAACGGTAGTCTCTCCGATAAAAGAAATCCGTGAATTTATCCCTTCCTGCTCGAAAGACGACCGTACCCGCCATTTCTTGAAAGTACAAGACGGTTGCGATTATTTTTGTTCTTATTGTACGATTCCGTTCGCACGGGGCAGAAGCCGGAACGGCTCAATCGCCGATTTGGTAAAAATGGCGGAGGAAGCCGGAAACGAAGGAGGCAAAGAAATCGTATTAACCGGCATCAATATCGGCGATTTCGGAAAATCAACGGGAGAAACGTTTTTCGATCTGATTCAAGCCCTTGACCGGGTCGAATCCGTTGAACGCTTCCGGATATCCTCCATCGAACCGAATTTACTGAGCGATGAGATGATCGAATTTATTGCTCAATCGCAACGGTTTGCTCCGCATTTTCATATCCCGCTGCAATCGGGTTCCGATGAAGTACTCCGATTAATGCGAAGAAAATACAATACGGAGCTGTTTGTATCCAAGATAAAAAAAATAAAAGAATTATTGCCGGACGCATTTATCGGCGTGGACGTTATCGTCGGCGTAAGAGGTGAAAAAGAAGCGTATTTTGAAGCATCCGAGCAATTAATCGAATCGCTGCCGATTTCTCAATTGCACGTCTTCGCCTATTCCGAACGACCCGGAACACAAGCTTTAAACATTGATTATGTTGTGCCTCCGAAAATAAAACAGGAACGCAGCCGGCGCTTGCTGGAATTGTCCGACCGGAAACTTCGGAAATTTTATCAATCGCAGATCGGAACGACGCACCGGGTTTTATTCGAACATACCCGCCGCGGACATCAAATGCACGGGTTTACCGAAAATTACCTCAAAGTGGAAGCCGAATATAACCGCTTTTGGATAAATAAACCGAAATCGGTAACTTTGACCGGATTTAATGAAGAAAAAATGACATTGACCCTATGAATCGTTTCTTGTATGCATTAATGTATGTGCCGGCATTTTTATTGGCGCTTCTGCCGTTCCGTATTTTATTTCTTATTTCCGACGGCTTTTATTTTATTTTGTATCATATTATTCGCTACCGGAGAAAATTGGTGCGCCAAAATCTGAATAACGCTTTTCCCGAAAAGACGCCGACGGAAATCCGAAAAATCGAAAAGGACTTTTACCGGCATTTCTGCGATTGTTTTGTTGAAACAATCAAACTGCTGCATATTTCCGATGCTCAAATGAAAAAACGTTTCGTATTCAAGAACATGGAAGCGGTGCAATCGGTTTTGGATAACCGGCAGTCGGTTGTTTTACTGCTGGGGCATTACGGTAATTGGGAATGGATCACTTCCATTAACCTTTATCTGAAATACGATCCGAATACGGTTTACGGGCAGGTCTATCGTCCGTTGAAGAATAAAACCGCCGACCTTTTCTTTCTGAATCTGCGAAAACGCTTTCATACGGTCGGGTTTACGAAACATAATATTTATCGCGACATTGTCAATATCCGAAGAGAAAATAAAATTTGGATCATCGGATTCATCTCCGACCAAAAACCATCCGGTAACCAAGTCCCTCACCGTATGCAATTTCTGAATCAAGAAACCCTGGTATTGACCGGAACCGAAAAAATCGCCCGACACACCGGAGCCGCTGTTTGTTATTTAGATATAACTTGTTTGAAAAGGGGATATTACGAAATATATGCCGACATCATTTTCGACAATGCGGCAACAACGACCGAATTTGAAATTACCGAAAAATACATACATCGCTTGGAACAAACCATCCTAAGAAATCCTTCCGCCTATTTGTGGTCGCACAATCGGTGGCGCTTAAAAAGATAATTTTCGGAATGTTTCAGAGAATAAATGCCAATAAACGTGCGGCTTGTCAGATAATTCCGGCGTCGTTCGTGCATTTTGTTCCCTTTATCATTGTTTGAGGTGCAGCGAAAAACGCCGTCGCTGAATCTGAAAATTATAATCAAAAAAAGACTTTATTTCAACACTCTTGTGTCATAATTTTGTATTGTCTAAAATTAAACAGTAAAATTGTAAGTTTTAATAAATATGACAAACATGAGAGAAAAGAAATTAAAACAAAGTATCACAATTATCGCGCTTTTTTTATTATTGAGCGGATATTACTCATTCCCGCGGTTAACCGCCGGCAATCCGGCAGAAAATTCGGTACCGGAAAGCCTCGAAAAATATGACAATCTTCGGTCAATTCAGAGGCAATCGGCGAGTTTCGGCTATTTTGATGAAGCATATCCGGTTGAATATAGGATTTCAAAAAAGCAAATTATCACAAAAACTCAAAATGACAACCCGAATCAAGAGCAACTTCGGCAATTTAACCGTTATTTTGCCTTCGACAGTATCAATTTGGCATTATTCTATGCTTGCGAAGAGCCTGTTCGACGGTAAATGAACGAACCGGCGACTGCGTTTGACTGATAATCGTGTTTTCGTCAATCGGCGCCGTTCTTCACGTGAGATTTGAAACTATTCGAAAGTTTCCTTATCTGAATTAGAAAAACAAAAACAAAAAATGATTTTAAATAAAAGAATATGTATTTTAATTTTGCAGCTCAAAAATTCTCTATGAAATATACCTATTAAATATAAATTAATTAACAAACATAAAAAAAGAAAATGAACAAAAGTATGAAAAGAGTCAAGAATGTTACGCTTATTTTATTACTATGTGCGTTTTTCACGGCGCCTTTGCAATCGCAAGTGACTATCGGAGCATTATCCGAACCCCAAAAGGGAGCGCTTTTGGATTTAAAAGAATCGGACGTATCGAACGGCGGAAGCAATACAACAAAAGGTTTGATGTATCCGCGCGTATCTTTGAGTGACTTAAACAAACTTCGCCCGATGCTTTCAGAGTCAGATGCCAATGATCCGGCTCTCCAATCAAGTCATACGGGTTTGACCGTTTATAATGTGAATGAAGCGACCCCGTTTGAAAAAGGATTATATACTTGGGATGGAGCTAAATGGATTCGTACCGGTACGATTACGGGAGCAAAGAACGGACTGTCTCTCACGGCGGAAAATGATACCGTAAAATTGGGCGGCCTTTTAGAAGAAAATACTACGATTGACTTGGATGATAACGATTTAACTATCGGAAGATCTGACGACGGAAAAAGCGGGAGATTAAGATTTAAATCGGTTCCCGACGCCGATACCGGAAATGATACCAAGATTGCTCAATTAGCTGTGGATGAAGGAACAGGAGAGGTAGTTGCCGTTCGATCCTCAACCGGAAATACCAAACCGTTTAACTATGTCAGCTACGTTATTACATGTGCCTCTACTCAGCCTGAATATATAGCTGACTTTGATACAAAAATTCCGGCAAATGAATATACTGTCTTTATAGTCGGATCCAAGTTTACATCAACTGATCCGGGAAATATAGGATTGAAAATGAAACCGGGAAATGGCGGCATTACTAGTACCACCGGTTCTTTTGGTCCCCAAAATGTATACGCATTTCCTAATGGTACTCCTGCTACATGGCGCTTATGTGCCGACTTTGGAGTTGCTACTACAGGAAATGATCTAGCAGGTAAGTGGGAGATTCACTGCGTAATTATTAACAATGCTCTTGTACAACAATTGAATGGCGGAGGTCCTATCACTTATACGATGCCCGGTTCAAATAGCGGAAACAATGTTCCCGACATGCCTGCCGGTTTATAAAAAACGCCTAACCCTCATTATATTACATAGAAATTGATAAAACGACAATCAATTCACAGGAAAGCCGAGAAATGAAATAAAAATCATGCTCGGTTTTTTTTTATGGGAAAGCGCCGTTGCGTTCCGGATAAGTAATTAATGCCGTGTAGCCGACAAAAAGTCCCGCAGGGACAACACTTTATTAACCGTAGGTAAAGCGATAGCGCAACCTACGGTATAGCAAGGAATCAATTCCCGTAAGTCCCGCCGGGGCGGCACTATAAAACGCAAAGTGTCGTCACTGCGTGACTTAGGGTTACGGCGCATATTGTTCGTTTTTCCGTAGATTTCATCTACGGTTAATAAAGCGTCGTCACTGCGTGACTTTGTCACGGATAAACTTTTTTTTAATCGGCGCTTTTATTGCTTCGATTTAAAATTATTTATATTATCTTTGTAGCTCTGTGCGGATATTATTTCGCAGGAAAGGTAAAAATTTACTTTATAATTAGTCATTATAATTAATGAAATATGTCTAACGAATTTGAACCTAAAGTATTAGCCTTTGTATGCAATTGGTGTACTTATACCGGAGCCGATTTGACCGGTACGAGTCGCATTAAATATGCTTCGAATGTGAAAATCCTTCGTCTTCCATGTACGGGCCGAATTGATTTTTTGCTGATACTTAAAGCATTTGCTACCGGAATGGATGGCGTAATCGTTTCGGGTTGTCATCCCAACGATTGCCACTACACTTCCGGTAATTTTCATGCCCGTCGCCGGTGGATTTTGTTCCGAAGTTTACTCGACTTTTTGGGAATAGACACCCGGCGAATCCGTTTCTCTTGGGTATCGGCGGCCGAAGGGGCGAAATGGGCGGAAGTCGTAAACGAAACAGTCGCTCACTTACGGGAATTAGGTCCTTATACCGAATATCATAAGGTTGCCGATTTTTTGTCTGAAAACCCGACGAAAGAAAAGAAAGAAACGGAGGTACTACATGAATGATATAATAAGTCAAGCCCGATCCTTATTGGAAAATAAGACCGTTGATATCTTTATCGGATACGAAAAAGGCACACGCGGGCCGCGACCGGCTTTTATTTCTAAGTCGGAAGATGCCGACAAATTGATTTTCGATGAAAGCTGTTCGGGAAATCTGGCGGTTTATCTGACACGGAAAGATTTAACGGAAGGGAAAAAAGTCGGAATATCAGCTTCTTACTATGCACTGAAAAATCTGGCGCTTCTATTTGACGAATGTCAATTGAAAGAAGAGAATCTTCGGGTAATTGCATTTTCGGGGAATGGCGATCTCAAACTGCTTCAATCTGCCGAAGAAATAAAACAACACGTGGAAGGAATGCCGGCGCCGGTAAATCCGGCTGTGGAAGAGCAAATTCGGAAAATCGAAGCGATGACCCTTTCCGAACGCTGGGCGTTTTGGACGGAAGAATTATCGAGATGCTTCAAATGTTACGCTTGTCGCTGGGCGTGTCCGATGTGTTATTGTACGAAATGTATCGTCGAAGTCAATCGTCCGCAGTGGGTACAACCTTGGGCCGGTACTTTAACTAATATCGAGTGGCAAATCAATCGCGTGATGCACATGGCGGGACGTTGTTCCGAATGCGGCGCTTGCGGAGCCGCCTGTCCGTTGGGGATTCCCATTTATTTGTTGAACAAGCGGATGGCGGATCAAGTGAAAGAAAACTTCGGAAAACCGGGCGAAGAAGGTAATGTGCTATCTACATTTAAACCGGATGATAAAGAAAATTTTATTGTGTAATCTATGGAACGAAAATATATCAATCGCCATTCGCTGATGAATTGCTTGAAAAAAGTGCAAGCAGACGGCGTTTCTCTTTACGCGCCGGTCGCCCGCGGGGAACAAACGGATTTCCGATTCATTACCTCCGTTGACGAAATATCGTTCGGTCACATTCAAACCACGCGTTCGGCTAAAGCCGTCGTTTTTCCCTGTACCGAAAAACTGTTTTCTTACAAAAAAGAAAAAAACGACGTCAAACTCCGGGATTATGATGCGGACGAATTGCCCGACATATTAGTCTTCGGAATTCATCCCTGCGATGCCGTCGGGTTCGGCCCGTTGGCCGGTATTTTCAACTGGGATACGCAGGATAAACCCTATAACGAACGTCGAAAACGGATTACGCTGATTTCTTTAGCTTGCAACCGAGCCGATGAATATTGCTTCTGCACTTCGGTAGGCGGCGGTCCGGGAAATACCGAAGGAAGCGATATACAACTGACTCCCGTTAAAGAGGACGGTTATTTGGTTGAAATCATTACCGATAAAGGAAACGAATGGTACGAAAAATACGGCTCTTTTTTTGAAAATGCAGCGGAAGACATTCGTAAAGAAGATTATTTGGTTGAAATTCCGGTTAAATTCGACATGGAAGACATCATCCGAAAAGTGTCGGGCGTATTTGAAAACGATACTTGGCGATTGCAATCCGAACGGTGCATCGGTTGCGGCGCCTGCGCTTTTGTTTGTCCTACCTGCGCTTGTTTTGATATTCAAGAAGATGCTCACGGAAAAACGGGAAACCGGATTCGTTGTTGGGATTCCTGCGGATTTGCCCTCTTTACGTTGCATACCTCCGGACATAATCCGCGTCCGAAGCAAAGCCAACGATGGCGTCAACGCATTATGCACAAATTCTCGTACATGCCCGAACGCCTGTCGGTAGTAGGATGTACCGGTTGCGGCCGTTGTTCGCGCGCCTGCCCGGTTGATATGAATCTCAGTGATAATTTAAAAATGCTCAATTTATTATGAATAATATTTATCTTCCTTATCTCATGACTATTGAGAAAATCACGGAGGAAGCCCCCGGAGTAAAAACCTTTCGGTTAAAATTTAAAGATGAAGGAGAAGCGCAAGCATTTAGATTCAAAGCGGGACAATTTGCCGAATATTCTTCATTCGGCGAAGGCGAATGTACGTTTTGCATTGCTTCTTCACCCACTCGCGAAGGATATGTGGAATGTACCTTCCGTGAAGCCGGCAAAGTAACGTCGGCGCTTACCAAAATGGAAGAGGGACAAACGATGGGCTTTCGAGGCCCATTCGGAAATACCTTCCCAATGGACGAATGGAAAGGCAAAAACCTGTTGTTTATTGCCGGCGGGATTGCTTTGCCTCCCATGCGTTGCGTCATTTGGAATGCGCTGGATACACGGGATAATTTCAAAAATATCCAAATACTTTACGGCGCCAAATCGGTTGCCGATTTAGTGTATAAACACGAACTGAAAGAATGGGAAGACCGTCCGGATGTAAAATTCACCGTAACGGTTGATCCCGGGGGCGAAACGCCCGACTGGAAAGGTGAAATCGGATTTATTCCTTCCGTATTGGAAAAACTCGCTCCTTCGGCGGAAAATACCATCGCTATTGTTTGCGGTCCTCCGATAATGATTAAATTATCCTTCCCGGTACTGGATAAGTTAGGATTTAAACCCGAAAATATCTATACTACACTTGAAAACCGCATGAAGTGCGGGGTCGGAAAATGCGGACGATGTAATGTCGGGAAAATGTACGTTTGCAAAGACGGCCCCGTATTTTCAAAAGAGCAATTGGACACTTTACCGCCGGAATACTGATCCGGGGTTTGAGGTAAAAAAAATCGCAAAAGTAACAGGTTAGCGGTTCACTAAAAAAACTGTTCGCTCTTCTCTATCACGTATAAGTGAACCCCTAACCTTTGTTACCTCTGCGGTCAAATTAAAAATCCGATTTTTTGTCTTTTCAAATCGGATTTTTACTTCTTGTTCAACAAGGATTAACCTCTTTTTCGCCCTAAATCAACTTGAATACGCATCGGCCCCGCAGTCATAGCTTCATAGCGCCATTTCAACCTATATGCAAACCGAATAATTGCTCTAAAAAACTTTTTTTTCCTCATAATCCAAAATTTATTATATACTTAATTTATTATTTATATTTGTATTTTGACCTTTTAATAGTTTCTATACTGTTTAAGATTTCTATCTGAATAAAAATCTATTTTTTTTGTTTTTAATTATACAAAAATACAACAGAACCTATTTTATTTATAGCAAAATTGCATTTTTTATTTTCAAATTTATCAATAAGATAAACAATGTTTTATCCGATAAACGATAAATCTCGTTCAAAAAACGACTAATTATCGAAAAGCGATATACATATTTATTTATTCCGCATTTTTAACCCTCTTCTTTATTTTACTTCAAAAATTAGAAGCAAAAAATGATATGAAAGAATCAATTTCCGATTGTATTATTTGTTTTACGAGTCATTCAATTCATAAGCATATCCTTTTTATACAATAACAAAAAAAACAGATTAAAAGTTTAATCTTGTTTCATGAAATTGAAAGATAATTTGTAATTTTGCATTCGCAAACAGTCAAAAAATGAGAAACAAATTACGCTTATCACCCGTATAACATTTAATTAAAGCCAATTAAACTTCCAAAAACGATGAGAACGGTTATCCCTATACTATGTGTATTCATTTTAAGCTTTCACTCGGTAAGAGCATCCGAAGACGATAAAGAAAAAGCGATTGCGCAGGAATGGAAAATAGGAGGAGCGGTTCATGTCGGAAAAGGAATTAAGCACACTACCTTAATGGATCCGATTATTGAACGTTCTGCCGTAGGCGGCGAGATTTTTTTATCTAAACAAACATACGGAGCCTATCGTTGGAACGCTTTTTTCAATTACCCCGAATACGGCATTAGTTACACCTTTTTCGATTTAGGCAGTCCCGATTATGCGGGAACCGCTCATTGTTTATTTCCTTATCTGAATTTTCATTTCTTCAACAATCAAAGTCGGATGAATCTCAATTTGAGAACGGGAGTCGGACTTGCCTACGTGGAAAAAATATACGATGCCGAAACCAATCCGGAAAATTTTGCTTTCAGTACGCATCTCAATATTGTGCTTAACGCTCAATTACAAGGCGTATATAAAATGAGCAACGCTTGGTCTTTGTCGGCGGGCGTGGGAATAATCCATTTTTCAAACGGCGCTTACCGAATGCCTAATTTAGGAATGAATACCGTCAGCCTTTTTACGGGAGTCAGTCGGTCATTCGGAAAAGGAAATCGGTACATCGCTTCGGAAAACAAAACCAATGAGAAAAATAAAAATTGGGCTTGCACCGTTTTTCTTTTGGGCGGAGTAAAAGAAATAAACCCGATCGGAGGTAAAAAATATTTTGCCGGCGACTTCAATGTGGAAATAACCAAGAAACACCTTCAATACACCCGTTTCGGAGTCAGCATGGATGTTACTTACGATACATCCGAATATGATTGCATCATTTTTCAAGCCTTACCGCCGGTTGACCGATTGAAAACGACAAGGATAGGTATTTCCGGCGGATATGAATGGTTATTCGGCGATTTTTCTTTGGATTTATTTCTGGGTACTTACCTGCATGAATCCAACCCGCTGTACGGAAGGATTTATCAACGTTCAAGCCTGCGCTATCCTCTATCCGACAGAGTAAAATTATCGGTAACTTTTCGGAATCATAAAGGGAAAGCCGATTACATCGGATTGGGATTCGGTTACCGACTCACAAAATAACTTGGAATTTTGTCAAAATTCATGTATATTTGCAGAACAAATTATTGTACCCATGGCTTATATTGATTACTATAAAGTGTTGGAAATAAGCAAAACAGCTTCACCGGAAGAAATTAAAAAAGCTTACCGGAAACTGGCGAGAAAATATCATCCCGATCTTAATCCCAAGGATGTATCTGCTCAGCGGAAATTCCAAGAAATTAACGAAGCAAACGAAGTGTTGAGCGATCCCGAAAAGCGCAAAAAGTATGACGAATACGGTGAAAATTGGAAACAGGCCGACCAATTCGAACAAGCTCGCCAACAACAAGGCGGCGGTTTTGGCGGCGGCGGAGGTTATACTTATCATGATTTCGGCGAATTTAGCGGCTTCGGCAGCAGCGGCTATTCCGATTTTTTTGAAAATCTGTTCGGACAGGCGACGGGCAGAAAGAGCCGCCGGCCGACGGCTTTCAAAGGGCAGGATTATTCCGGCGAAGTGCATCTGACTCTCCGGGAAGCCGCGAAAACGCATCAACAAACCATCGAAGTTAACGACAAGAAGTTGCGAATCACGGTTCCTGCCGGTATTGCCAACGAACAACAAATCAAGCTCAGCGGACATGGAGGCCCCGGCGCTAACGGCGCTCCTGCGGGCGATTTGTATCTGACGTTCATCCTCCAACCCGACCCTGTTTTCAAACGCAACGGCAACGATTTATATATGGATGTCAACGTGGATTTATATACCGCGGTATTGGGCGGCGAATTACCCGTTAACACGTTGGACGGCCAAGTCAAAATGAAAGTGAAACCGGGTACGCAGCCGGGTTCTAAAGCCCGCCTAAAAGGAAAAGGCTTTCCCGTTTATAAAAAAGACGGACAGTTCGGCGATTTAATCGTAACTTATCTTGTAGAGATTCCGACCAATTTAACGGAAAGGCAGAAACAATTGTTTAAGGAGTTACAACAAAATAAATAACCGTAAGTTATGGAAGAATTTATTATCATCGAAGAATATATCCGACATTCCCATATCGAACCTCAATTCATTGCTTTATTGGAAGAAAACGATTTAATTCATCCGAAAGCAATCGAGAATAAGCGGTATTTGCACCCCGATGAGCTGAGCGATTTGGAGCGTTACGCCCGTTTGTATTACGATTTGTCTATCAACATCGAAGGGATTGACGCCATTCATCATTTATTGGAGCGTATTCGAGCCTTGCAAGAAGAAATGCAGGATTTGCGGAATCGCCTGCAATTGTGGGAATAAATAAAAACCTGTCATTGCGGCATAGCATAAGTCCGCAATGACAGGATACTTTATTATACATTAACTAAAACGACCAAATATTTGCTTAAACTCCAGAAATTAGCCGGATCCAAAATATGCAACTCTACTTGGTTATTCGAATCTTTAACAAATTCATAAGAACCGTCGGGATGTTTCGAGACTAATTTCCCTTTTTTAGCCCACAATTGAATGGTATGTAATTTGTTAAAATCATAGACCGGGATAAAATAATCGCGATTAAAATTAGCTCCCAATTGGTCGTCAACCAATATTTTTTGTTTCTTCAGTTCATTAGACGTTCCGAAACAATAGTAAACCGTCTTGATTACTTTTTCCTGTTTGCTGATCGTTTGTTGTTGTGCGCTCGATTGTATTCTTAAATCCTGCACATCTTTGGAAAGATTACTTACGTTTGCGCTTAATTCGGAAATTTGTTGATTTTTACGTTCTAATTCCTCATTCATCGTTACCAGCGCCATCGTTTTTTGATCCAATTCTTCCCGAAGTTTATTTACGGTTTGCTGCAATTGGGCTGATTTTACGGAGGAATTTTTCAATTTACCTTCCAATTCGGCAATTTTTTGTCGGTTTTTTTCCAAAGTTTCGGTAACAAATTTCATATCCGCATGAATTCTATCCTTCGTCGTAGGCGTTAATTCGCCGGGGTTATTGGATTGTACGGACAAATAATTTTCAGCCGTCTTGATACTTCTGAAATTATCTTCCACTTCGTTCAAAAGCGAAAGAATATCTTCCGTTTCGGCTGTACTCTTCGCGCTGACTAACGCTAAAGAATCTCTTTCAGCTTGAAGTTTCTTATATTCCGACGAATTTTTTACGCAGGAAGAAGAAAAAATCAAAGCGAATACTGCTAAACCAAATAATACTAATTTTTTCATTGTTCTTGTAAATTAAGATATTCAACATTTTTTTTATTCTCTTTTTCCCCCGCTACGACGAGGACAAATTCGCCGCGCGGTTCATTTTTTGTAAACCAATGAATCAACTCTTCCAAACTGCCGTGAACGGTTTGCTCGTACAATTTGGAAATTTCTCTCGACACGGAAGCCTTCCGTTCGAGGCCCAAACAAGCTGCCAATTGCTCCAGCGTTTTAAGTACGCGAAAAGGAGATTCGTAAAAAACCATGGTACGACTTTCGGTTGCCAATTCTTTCAAACGGGTTTGCCTTCCCTTTTTTTGAGGAAGAAAGCCTTCGAATGTAAAACGATCCATAGGAAGACCTGAATTTACCAGCGCCGGAACAAAAGCGGTTGCACCCGGAAGACATTCCACTTCAATCCCTTGTGCAACGCATTCGCGCGCCAGCAAAAATCCCGGATCGGAAATGCCCGGCGTTCCCGCATCGGAAACAATCGCAACGCTTGCTCCCGTTTTTATCCGCGACACAATCCAATCAACGGTTTGATGTTCATTGAATTTGTGATGCGATTGCATGGAATTTTTAATATCAAAATGCTTCAGCAGAAATCCGGTAATCCGCGTATCTTCCGCTAAGATGAAATCAACTTCTTTCAGAATACGCACCGCTCTGAAAGTCATATCTTCCAAATTTCCCACCGGCGTGGGAACTACATAAAGTTTATTCGCTTCAGCCATTCCTCAAGTAAATCGTTTATCTAATAATTCCTTAAAAACAATTCCCGAATCGCTGTTCCAAGGAATGTCATACTTTTCATCCAAAAATTCCAAAACTTCATTCAACGATTGAAATGCGTTAAGTTGTGAAAACGCCCGGTTCATTTCATTGGCATCCCCTTGAAACAAATCGCGTTGGAACATAAAATGATCATTCAGACTTAACGATTTCCCGAAATCCGCATTCATTTTTCGACCGATGGTATCGGCTAAAATACCGGGTGCCGGAATCGGCATCGGTTTCTCTTTCCTTGTTTCCCATTCGATAGGTTCTTCGGATTCCTTGATTTCATTTACCTCGCTCCGGTCGTTTTCGCTATTTTTCAAATGTTTCTGCATCAGTTGCAATTGTGCCGCTTCGATTTCATAAATTCCCGTTTTCAACCGATTAAGAATATCAATGGAAGAACTGAAAAACGACAACGGAAGAATCTCCTTGCTTTGAGCCTCAAGGAAAAATTGCTCCAATGCCCGTACTTCTTTCAAATATTGCTCTATTTTATTCCCGAACGCCATAAGTCTTCAAATTGCCGGGACAAATTTAAGTAAATATTTTATTTATTCGCTCAATTGGAGGAATCTTTTTGTAAAGCAATCAAAAAAAAATAAAAAAGTTATTATTTTTACAACTTATTCTTTACTATTTCTTTCTTAAATTTTTCTAAATTTGCACTAATTTTATTTTGTATATTGCACATGAAGAAAATAATGGCAGTATTTATTTTTGTTGATTTAGCGTTAGCAAGCAGTGCGCAAGTATTTCAATTATCCGGTAAAGTAATTGAAAACAATAGCACTCCCGTTGAATTTGCAGAAATATTACTTATGCAAAATAATACGATGATCGGGTATCAATTAACCGATGAAGACGGCAAATTTTCATTGGATACGGAAGCTGGTAAGTTTTTACTGTTAATCAGACAATTAGGCGATACGCTTTATAATAAAGATATTGATGTTACTCATGATATTGACTTGGGGATTATCAATATACAACCGAAATCAAAACTATTGCAAGAAGTAACCATCGTTGCAAAGAAAAAACTTATGGAACGTAAAGCAGACCGAATGATTTTTAATGTAACCAATCTGCCAAGTACCGACGGCGGGGATGCGATGGATATTCTTCGCATCACTCCGAGAATTATTATAGACGACAATACGATAACCATTGCAGGGAAAAGTTCGGTTAATGTGATGATTAATGATCGTCCCGTTAATCTTTCCGGCGACGAATTGGTTAATTTTCTGAAATCATTGCGAGCGAACGATATTCAAAGCATTGAAGTAATAACGACACCGCCGGCTAAGTATGAAGCAGAAGGTAATAGCGGACTGATAAATATTGTAATGAAAAAAACTGCCATTGATACATGGAGCGGCTCTGTTTTCGGCAATTACCTGCAAGCAAAATATGCGAGCGGCACACTTGGCGGCAATTTTAATTACAACAAAAAAGCGCTCTCATTTTATGCCAATGCCTCATACAACGACGGAAAGTCTTATATGGATGATGCGGGCTCTATTTTTTATCCGAGTTTAAAATGGGAAAGTAAAGGAGATTATACGAATAACTCTCATTCATTCAACGCGAGAACCGGTTTTGATGTGAATATTACCGATCGTTGGACAATGGGAGCGCAATATATAGGAAGTCTAAGCAATTCAAAATCAAACAATCACAGTCTCGTAGATTTGTTTGATAGTACCAATAATAGCGACGCCGGTTTAATAGATACCCAAACGGGCGGAAAATCAAACTACGACATGCATTCGGGAAATTTTCATTCCGTTGTTCAATTGGATTCTTTGGGCCGGAAAATCAATTTCGACTTTGATGTATTAACATACGACGCCAACTCCAATGCCACTTATAAATCGAATACCGAAGGCTCAAACGACAATCAAATACCGAACGGTTTTGCAAGCCAAAATAATATTCTTGACAGAAAAATAAACAACTATGCCGTACAAATAGATGTTGAACATCCGATTAATAAAATCAGTTTAAACTATGGGGCAAAACTTTCTTTTACTCATACAAACAACAATATACAGGTATATAATCTTAGTTCGGGAACGCCCGTAAACGATCCGAATCAAACCAATCGGTTTCTTTATGACGAAAATACGCAGGCTTTGTATGCATCGGGAAGTACTCAATTAGGTAAATGGGAATTGCAAGCAGGCTTGCGCGCCGAAGACACGCAATTTACGGGAAATTCGGTAACAATGGATACCATTTTTAAGAAATCGTACCTCGAAATTTTCCCTACCGCCTATTTGACTTACAGTTACAATGAGAAAAGTACCTTCTATTCCGAATACGGCAGAAGAATTAACCGCCCCGGTTTTGATCAGCTGAATCCGTTCCGTTCTTATTCAAGCCCGTATTATTATTTTGCGGGAAATCCCGAACTGCGTCCCTTTTTTACCAATAATTTATCGGTAGGATATGTTTACAACAGTCAATTTCAAGTGACGCTTGACTATTCAACGGAGAAAGATAATTTTGGCGGAGGAATATCAATACTCGATAAGGACGGATATACGCAAGTAGGTACCCGTTTGAATTATTTTGATGATTACAGCATGGGGACAAGTCTGGTTTATATTTTCAATAAATGGAGTTGGTGGACAAGTCAAAGCAGCGGCGTTCTCTATTATCAACATTCGGATTCAAAAATTTATCCGCTTACTCCCAAATCAGCAGAAGGTTGTTTTATCTATTTTCAAACAAACAATATTTTTTATCTGAATAAAAAACAAACGCTATCCGCTGGTTTTGACTTTACGATTATTCCGGAAAACAATTCAACAATGCTAACGCATAATTATACGCAAAAGAATCTGAATGCGTTTATTAAGATACTGTTTTTAGATAAATCCCTTGCGGTTACGCTTACCGGAAATAACCTCTTGAAAGAATATTCATTTAATTGGCGCAGCGAGTCGAACGGGATTTTGCAATATTCGAAAGGATACTATAACCCCTTATTTGTAAGATTGGCGGTTTCCTATAATTTCGGCAGTAAAAAAGTGAATGTGCAACAACACAAGGTAAGTAATGAAGAGGAAAAAAGCAGATTATAATAAAATAACAAAAGAAAAGAAATGAAAGCGACGATATTATTTTTATTAATTATTTGGACAGGAATGACGTTTGCGCAAACTGCAAAACAGTATAACGGCATAGAAATGAAATATGATTCACTGGGGGCCTTTAGCGAAGATTTTGCAAAAGTGAGATTGAATAATAAATGGGGTTTTATTGATTTCAACGGAAAAGAAGTTATTTCGCCGAAATATGACGATGTGCAAGATTTTAATGAAAATCATGCTGCGGTGAAATTAAACGGCAAATACGGCCTCATTGATAAAAGCGGAAAAGAAATCACACCCTGCAAATACGATTATGTATGGACATTTTGGAATGGCCGTTCAATAGTTAAATTAAACGGCAAGTACGGTTTTGTTGACGGAAACGGGGAAGAAGTTATTCCGTTGAAATATGATAAGGCCGGATATTTTACGGATAATCGAGCATTAGTTGAATTAAACGGTAAATACGGCTTTATAGACCCGAAGGGAAATGAAATTATTCCGATTAAATACGACGATGCCGCACAAATGGCTTTCAGCTCTTTCGTCGAAGGTCTTACTTGGGTTAAATTAAACGGCAAATACGGTTTTATTGATGAAAACGGAGAAGACGTAGTTCCTTTTAAATACGACGGCGCAGGAAATTTCAGCAATGATCGTGCGTGGATTAAATTAAATGATAAATACGGGTTCATTGATAAAACCGGAAAAGAAATTACTCCCGTGAAATATGACGAGGTAAAAGATTTTCAAGAAAATCGGGCGATAGTAAAATTAAACGCTCTATACGGTTTCATTGATAAAACCGGAAAAGAAGTGATACCGATTAAATTTGACAAGGTAAATCGGTTTAATGGTATGAACAGTACGATTGTCGTATTCAACGGAAAATATATACTTATTGACAAGAACGGGAAAATTCTTTCCAAGAAATACGATTATGCCGACGACGGTTTTGCCTGCAATTGCATAAGAGTAAGATTAGGTAATAAGTGGGGCTTTATCGGTGAAAACGGAGAAGAAATTATTCCCTTAAAATACGATGATGCGGAAATGTTTCGCAATTGTCACGCATCGGTAACATTGAACGGTAAAAAAATGAATATAAACCGATAGAAAAAAATCTCAATTTCCCAACTCCAATTGATTTCTTATCAAATGATAATACTCTCCTTTATTGGCTATCAGTTGAGCATGAGCGCCTTGTTCTACTAATTGTCCGTTTTTCAAAACGATAATTTGATCGGCATTCTTTACGGTTGAAAGCCGGTGGGCAATGATTAGAACCGTTTTCCCGACAAAAAATTCCTGTAAATTGGTGTGAATAATTTTTTCGTTTTCCGCATCAAGCGCACTCGTAGCTTCATCGAGAAAAATAAATTGAGGATTTTTGTATAAAGCTCTTGATATAAGGATCCGTTGAGTCTCGCCACCGCTTAACTGAATACCGGAATTACCGATTTTTGTATCGAACTTCATGGGTAAATTGCCGATAAAGTCTAAAATATTAGCCAATTTGCAAACATGAATTAACCGGTCAAAATCTATTTCATCGTCTGACAGAGCAATATTTTCGGCGATTGTTCCGCTGAAAATTTTTCCGTCTTGCAATACAATGCCGCAATTACTTCTCCATTCAGATGCAAAAATATCATTAATGTTTTTGTCGTTCAAATAAATACTTCCATGTTCAATGGAATAGTATGCCAAAAGCAATTTCAGTAAAGTGGTTTTTCCGCTCCCGCTTGCTCCCACAATGGCTGTGACCGTATTTTTTTTAATTGAAAAACCGATATTTTGTAATACATAGGGACTGAATTTACCGGGGTACTTGAACGATAAATTTCGAATATCTATCCGATTAATCGGGGTATTCTTGATGTGATCCCTTTTCCCGGCATCTTCGTCTTCGTTATGATGAATTTCGCCAATACGTTCGTTTGCAATCTTTGCATCTTGAGCATCTTTTACGAAATAAGTCAAATTATTAACAGGTACAAGCAATTGGCCGATAACGTATGAAACGCTTAATAAAACGCCTAACGACATTTGTCCGTTAATAATGAAATAGGCACAAATAGCGATAGAAATCAGTTCCTTGAATTTCGATAAGAAATTGACGCCTATCAATTGATACATATTCAAGAACAAAGACCGTAATTCTAATTCATTTAATCTTTCTTGCAATTTAGTAATACGGCTGATGGTTTTATCCTGAGCATTGTTTATTTTAATCTCAGGCATATTCATTATAAATTCGTAAGTAATGTTGTTGTTTTCCGATTGTTTAAGAAATTTGGCATATTCCAATACCGCTCTTTTACTTAGAAACAAAAACGCCCATACTATCGACAGAGCCGTTAGTATCAAATAGACAGAAAATATGATTATATTGTAATACAAAAGAATTGAACCGAAAATCAAAATATTCAATATGCTCAACAATAATTCAATCCCTTTCCATGTGACAAATTGTTGAATGGTGTTTTGGTCTTCGATACGCTGTAATGTTTCGGTATTTAGGCGTGTATCAAAGAAATTTACAGGCAATTTCATTAATTTTTTCAGCAACGTTTGTTTTAAATCAACGCTCAATATAAAATTAAACTTCGTTAGTATTAAATTGCTGAAAAAATTGGAGATAAAGTAAGAAATAAACAAAACAAACTGTGCTAAAAGAAAATATAGGACTATCCCGATTTGTTTTGAACTTATACCATCATCAATAACTCGCTGAAAAATAAAAGGGATTGCCCAATTTGCAGCCAATCCGATAATTATTAAAAATAGTGCAAGCAGGTATCGTAATTTGTTTTTTTGTAAAAAGCTCCTTATTTGCGCATAGATCGTAAAAGATGACCACGACTTTTTACCGGCATCCGGTAAATATGTTTTTTCAAAATTTTCATCAGGTTGTAAAACGATGGCAATACCTTTGGGATTTGCTCCTTTCCAAGCAGATTCAAAATCGTCTTTGTGAAGTTTTACACGTCCGTAGGCAGGGTCGGCGAGATGGAATAAATCATCACTTTTTTGTTCGGTTACACGCTCGTAAACCAAAAAATGTCCTTGTTGCCAGTACAAAATTACGGGAAACGGAAACGTTTGCAATTCTTCCGTAGTTAATTTCAAAACATTTGCGCTAAAACCTATTTTGGAAGCATTGTCTGCAATATCCTGCACCGTGATGCCAATTCTCGTAAATTCGAACAGCGCTTTAACTTGCCGTAAGTGATATTTTTTCTTGAAAAAACTTGCAATCATGGCAAGACACGCCGCACCGCAATCGGTACTTGTAAGTTGATGATAAAAAATCATTTTATCTTGTTTCATCTTCACGCACCATTAATTCAACCATTGCTTTTATTACATTGTCTTTTTCTTTTTCGTCAAAAGAGTGAATACAGAAATCACGTTTACCTAAATTTTCTAATGCTATTTGTGAACAAGCTCCATTACAGATGGGTAATAATCGGCAACTTAAGCAAGGCTGATTATGAAATTTAGCTTTCATTCTACGCTCAAGCGAATTGTTTTCCCAAACAATTTCACCCTCATCGGTTAAAAAACCTTCTCTATTCTCTGTCTTAAAATCTCTTGCAGTGCATTTAAATACATCGCCGTTGTAATTAATGACTGCGCTGTTTCGTTTATCGGCATAACATGACCCTCTGACCGTATCGTTAAGGTATTTGCTGCTTTTTGCATTGAATCCTTTTTTTCTTATCATTTCTACATTTCTATTCACAATAATTTCTATATCATCCGGTTTGGTATTTTGCCAAACCCTGTGAAAATCAATTAACAGATGTTTTTTTGCCGGTTCTTTTTCTATAATTAACAAATCATCTGCAATTTTGTAGGTATCTTTTATGTTTTCATCCGTGAAATTGATTCTGACTCTAACAAACATTTCATTTTCCACCAATTTTTTAATGTTATCTATAATCGTAGAATACGAACCTTTTGTTTGAGTGGCAAAACGAACTTTATCATGATTTTCACGATAACCGTCCAGCGTAATATGAAAATGCGGTTTTAGCTGCTTTTCATTAAAAAAGTTTATAAATCTATCGTTTATCAAATATCCGTTTGTTGTAAATCCAATAGTGAATTGTTTATTGAAGCTTTTCATTATTGGAACGAAGTTATTAATAATAGGAATTACTGTTTTTTCAAAGTACAGCAATGGTTCTCCGCCAAAGAAAGCAAGATTAAATTCTTCTATATCGTCTTCTTGCGCTATTTTTAAAATGAGTTTATTAATCCTGTTTATGATGTCTGTATTCATTTTTGATTGTTTTATATGCGTTTCATAACAGTACCAGCACTTAAAATTACAATTTATGGTAGGATTAATTGTTAAATAAAATGTGTTTTTATTCTCATCAATAGCGTAAACTATTTTTTTTACCTCCTCTACTTCGTTAATATCATCTTTAACAAGAAAATTATTTTCTAATAAATAATTATAGAAATCGGGATGTATATTGATTAAATTGTCTATTCCACTTTGCGTTTCGCGAACCAAAATATTTTTAAGTTCCGGGTCTAGAAAAATCATTTTTTTTTCAAAGGCATTATATAATGCATATTTGTCTCTATATGGAATAATAGAATTATATTGACTGTATTTCATAATGATAAAATTCAATTTATATTTTTCGCCAAAACATCAAGGAAATATTTAACTTTATTTTTTAAATAAAGCTGTCTTAAAATCCTGTCATTGTTTGTGAAACTTAGCGAATATCAGCTATCTCCTTATAATTAAAGGTCGGTTTTTGGGGGAATGGCGGGTCAAACATACAATGACAGGATTTTAAGACAGCCTCTCAATCATAACAATAATTTCTTCTACACTACTCTATGTTTATTGGAGCATATAGTTTTTTTATTAAGCCGTTCCACCACCCAATTTTTTATCACAGCGTACTTTTTACAGCAGTACTAGAACAACCACATCCCGCAACCGCATTAATCGTACAACCACATCCTGCAACTATATTGTTGACGACAGGAGAACTCTTTCCTCCGAAAACTAAATTTTCGTCATAAACGGGAGAAAAACCACCTTTTAATAAGACATTCCCCTTTGAATCTAAAACTTCAAATTTTGAAATGTCAAAATTTGTTTTTTTAATCTCTTTTTTCATCTTAAAAACATTTTAATTTATTAATCCATTAATTATTTATAAAAAAACTTTTTTTATATTGCGCACTACGAAATACTCTCACTTCTATAATACAAAAATAATTCTTACCTTTGCAAATTGTACAACAAAAATGTTTATAATAACTAACCTATTGTATAAAACGGTTTTATTTTTATAGCTTTTTTGTGTCGCTAAATAATAAAATATCTTTATAGAACAAAAAAATACCACTTCATGGCATCACTGGGTACGAAATTATTGAATTTAAGACATGAACGGCGGTTTTCCCAAACAGAAATTGCCGATATTTTAGGCATTTCGCAAAATGCGTACAATAAATGGGAAGCCGACAAATGCATGCCTTCTGCCGTTCACTTGTCTAAAATTTCCCAATTTTATAAAATTGATATTATGAAGTTATTAGATAATAATGAGAAACCCATTCAGATAAATAATGACATAAACGGCGAAAATACTGTCATCGCCAATACAAATTCTACTATCCACATTCAATCTTCTACATCATTAATGGAACAAGCGCTTCAGATACAAGAACAAATTTCAAAATTGTCGGAATTACAACTTCATTTAATAGAAGAATTATTGAAGAAAAACCAATGATCTATCCTCCGATTCATGCACAATCCGATTTTTAAATCCCCTTATTCGAGCCCATTCTATCTCCGGATGTAAATCTTTGTATTCTTCCGGTAAACGATTAGCCGCTTCTCTGATTATTTCAAAATTCCGAATGACAGCGTCTCTTGTTTTTGATCAGAAACAAAATCAACAAAAGAGAGATCTTTCGTATAAGTCATTATTTTATTACAACTATCGAGAATATCTTCAATCAATAACTCAGATGTTCGTTTAGACATAAATAATCTCTTTTTCTATTTTTTTAAATATTTTTCTTTAATACCTTTACGAGAAACAACATCTACTTTTCTTTTTAATTGAAAAACACATGCTGCTAATAACTACGTTTTCGTTGCGTGCGCAGCACGTACAATGAAAACGTAGTTGAACCAAGCGGACGACAGTGCATTCTTAAACCGACAGTTTGAAACTCCCAAATAAAAAATGAATAACGACAAGACATAAATACCCTTTCGGGTATAAATTATTTTTTCAATTGCTATTTTATACCCGATTTGATATATTATTAAAATAATTCATTATCTTTGCACCCGAAAAGGTATAGTTTTTAAGTTATGAGTTGTAGTTTATCGTCGTTTGTAAAAGGAAAACGCAAGCAGTTTGGATTGACACAACAGGATTTATCTGAGAAATCGGGTGTGGGACTGCGTTTCGTTCGCGAACTTGAACAAGGTAAAAACACTTTGCGAATGGATAAAGTAAATCAAGTGTTAGCGCTTTTTGGGGCTGAACTTTCGGCTACGGCAATCAATAAAAATAATGAATTATGAAACCCTCATGCGAAGATTGCACCCAAGCGCAAAACATGTTGCGGGTTCCATATGACCTTTAAAAACAAGTTATGTACATATGAAACAGGCAAAAGTGTTTTTCCAGGAAAATTTTGCAGGCGTTTTGACTGAAGATGAAAATGGCTATACTTTTGTGTACAATGTCGATTATTTGCAAAAAAAGGATACCGGAGCCATTAGTTTAACGTTGCCTTTGAGTGAAAAACCATACAATTCACAAGTTTTGTTTCCGTTTTTTGACGGACTGATTCCTGAGGGTTGGCTTTTGGAGATTGCCGAACAGAGTTGGAAAATCAATTCGCGCGACCGAATGTCGCTCTTGCTTGCTTGTTGCAAAGACTGTATCGGTGCAGTTAGTATTGTCCCTTTGATAAAAGAAGAAATATGAAATGCCTTTTTTGTTATAAAGAATTGAATAGTAGTGAAATTGATTTTCACACAGTTTGTTCAAAAAAGTTTTTTGGGACTTCGACACCGCCGACATTGCCATATACTCGCTCAAAAATCAAAGAATTAGCCGAACAAATTATCCGTTCGCAAACCACAGTTACAGGCGTTCAGCCTAAACTTTCGCTTGATATTGAAAGGATAAATAACAATAGTCGTTTCACCATCGTTGGCTTGTGGGGAAAATATATTTTGAAACCACAAACAGAACAATACAGCCATCTTCCTGACAATGAAGATTTAACAATGCGTTTGGCTGAAGTTGCAAAAATAAATACTGTGCCCCATTCACTTATTCGTTTTGCTGATGGCGAACTCTGTTATATCACAAAACGTATTGACCGCACAAAAAACGGCGTAAAACTGCCTATGGAAGATTTTTGTCAATTGACTGAGCGACTTACCGAACACAAATATCACGGTTCTCACGAACAAATAGCAAAGGCAATATTGAAATTTTCGACTGTGCCAAAACTTGATTTAGTGAATTTTTGGGAAATTATAATCTTCTGTTTTCTGGTAGGAAATGCCGATATGCACTTGAAAAATTTTTCTCTTTACAGTCCTCCTTCGAGAGATATAGGGAGCTTTGATTTTCAATTAACGCCTGCATATGATTTACTTTCCACAGTTTTGGTTATACCCGAAGATAAAGAAGAACTTGCACTTACGTTGAACGGTAAAAAAAACAAATTAACTCGTAAAGATTTTGAAACTGCCGCACTAAATTCAGGTTTGGAACAAAGAGTGATTGAAAATATATTTGTAAAATTTCAAAAAACAGTCCCTAAGTGGGATTTGTTGATAGACAATTCATTTTTATCATACGAAATGAAAGAAAATTTCAAGAACCTTATACAAAAAAGAAAGGACAGAATATTGACGTAAAATGCACAATTTCATTTGATAGAAGAATTATTGAAGAAAAACCAATGATATTCTTAAAAATACAAGAATTTACCCTGTCGTTAATTCTTTGACGGGACTGATTAAGTAAAGCCGCTCCGTAGCGCGAGTAAAAGCGGTGTAAAGCCAGCGATAAAAATCAAGGCCCAACTGCTCTTGAGGGATATAAGACAAATCCAAAAAAACATTTTTCCATTGTCCGCCTTGCGCTTTGTGGCAAGTTACGGCATATGCGTATTTTACTTGAACGACATTGTAATGCGGATTTTCTTTCATCAGTTTCATTTTTTCCCGTTTTCCCAGAATATCGGCATAATCTTCCAAAATAGAATAGAACAGTTTATCGTTCAATTCTTTCGGTAAAGCCGGAGAATCGGTGTGAAGCGTCTCCAATAGAATTTTCAAATCCAATTCCGTATCATAATCGGGAAAACGAGCCGTGACATCGCAAAAACGAAATCCGTATAATTCTTGTATCCGTCTGACCCGACGGATTTCCAATAAATCGCCGTTAGCGATAAAATCCATGGATTCTTCTTCTTTTGCCCAATGATAATTATTTTTGACGACCATCAACATGTCGCCGGCAGTTAATTCTTCTTCCCGATAAAGAATCCGATTACGAATGGCGTTATTGAATCCGTTTGCCCGTTTGTTGGAACGGGTAATCACAATGGTTTCCGCCAAACCGTCGCGATGATAAGCCTCTTGAATCGCTTCGAGTAAATCTTCTCCGTTGACAATTTGCACATCGTCGTTCTTCCGGATGCTGAGTTTCGGGAAATCATTCGTTTGACCGGTTTCCATTTTTTCCCGCAAAAGCGTAGCATTTGTCAGAATGCCGGAAGTTTTTGCTTGACGCACCACTTCCGTTAAAGTCATGCCGTGGACTTCCAAACCATAGCCTTGTAAAACGGAAAGATCCAACGCCGGACTTTCCGGTTGAGATACCGGCGGAAGCTGCGCCGAATCGCCCAGTAAGACCAACCGACAACCCTCGCCGCTGTAAACATAATGAATCAAATCGTCCAATAATCTTCCTGAGCCGAAAAAAGAAAAATCCAATCCGTCGTTTGAAATCATTGACGCTTCATCAACAATAAATAAAGTATGCTTATGCAGATTATCCGCAAGGACAAAACCCGTCGGTTCGTTGGAAAATTCTTTTTGTCTGTAAATTTTTTTATGAATAGTATAAGCGCTTTGCCCCGAATAGGCGGAAAAAACTTTAGCGGCGCGTCCGGTCGGCGCCAATAAAACGGACTTTTGTTTCAATTCATTCAATGTTTTCACAACGGCTCCGACCAACGAAGATTTTCCGGTTCCGGCATATCCTTTCAATAAAAATAGTGAATTGTTATTTCGGGCAAAAAGAAAATCGCTCCATTTTTCCAAGACTTCATACTGCTCTTGCGTAGGTTCGAATCGGAAATTTTTTTTTATTTGTTCCAAAAAGAATTTGCTTAACATAAGTTTCAAAAGTGATGCAATTATGGCATAATGAATCTTGAATCAAATTCTCGCGGGATGAAAAAACCTTTAATACAATTCGGATTACGAACACAAATTTGAATATGATTTTTTTCTTTAAATCCGGCATTCGGATATAAGTCGTCCCCTTCCCAAAATACACCTCGTACAGAATCAAATTCCTGCTTATTGTTATTCTTGTTGAATGTATGAACGGATTCTATTACAGCGCAGTCGAGATTACGAAGTAAAAGGTCAAATGAGCCTCCGACCGGTCTGTTCATTGGAATTTCAATACCGCGAATTTCATAAGTTTCTATTAATAAGGAATAAAACTCTTTTATTAAGACAAGATAAACGGAATCCAATAAATCAAAACAATATCCCAAATCAATAAAAGCGCCTAAAACGGCAGGTTTTGTTATTTTACCCGGATCTCTTTTTTGTTTTTCTTCCGCAAAATGCTTGGCTCGTAATATGTTGTTCTCCCAAAAGTAAAAACCGTTTCCTAACCAATCGTAATCATTATTGCTTTTCTTCATAAAAGATTTCCCCGATACAATTTCATCTCTTACTGATTCATCGCAACCGTGAAATCCTATGACAATATTTTGACATTTAGAATACATTATTTTTCATTATCACAGCCCCACCGATAAGAGACTCTGGACTTGTCTTCTCTATAAGGAGGGGTAAGTTTTCCATTTTTGATAATACCTACCTGTTCCAGAAATTTTTCGGAAGCTTCTTTACTTGATGTCACGAGGGCTTTGTATGCTCTTATTTCTTCAATAGTAATTTCATTTATCTTTATTGTTTTTTTTTTCATAATTACAATTTATTTGCTATGCTACAAAGTTAATAATTTATTTCTTACATTTGCATAATAAAAAAGGCTTTCGTATGAAGCGAATCATTAGAGTAGTTTTGTTTGTTATTGTTATCTTGTTGATATATATGTGTATAAAAAGTATTTTTTCATGAGAACAATTCTTCCGGAAGATCGAAATATAAAACATCCCGACCGAACGATTCTGACGATTTATACCGGCGCGGAATATTTTTCTTTTTCTTTGTACGATCCGGAAGAAACAGGCTCTTATTTTTACAAAGAACTTATCGGTGAAAATCACTTCGACGCCTTTTCCGTTTTCAAAGAAGCGTTTTTCAAGCGGGACTTTTTTTCTTTGCCTTTCCGAAAAGTTTGGATAATGAATCATACACCGAATTTTACATTTGTTCCCGGTTCGATTTACAAAGATCAATACCGAGAAGATTTTATACGCTTCCTGTTTTCAGATCAACAAGGGATAATTTTGAACCGCTCCCTTTCTTCCGCCGGAATCACGATCTTACATCAATTGCCCGAAACGGTTTACCAATTTATGCTTCATTCATTTACCGAACCGGAATTTATTCATTATTCGGCGCCGGTGATTACGTATTTTTTAAAAACGAGCAAAAAAGTCAATGCACGACAGATGATAGTCAATTTGCATGAGAAGGGTTTGGATATTTTTTGTTTTTCGAAAGAAACTTTTTTATTGGGGAATTATTTCCCGTGTAAAGGCTTGTCGGAAGCGCTTTATTATATCCTTTTTACATGGAAGCAACTGCAAATGGATCAGTTGGATGATTGTTTGCTTATTACCGGAAATATTGCATTCAAAGAAGAACTGATCGGTAAATTAGCGCTTTACGTCCAACAAATCCGATTCCCGACAATTCCTCCCGAAATTTATTTCGAAGGGGTCGAAACCGACCGTATTCCTTTCGAATTAGCGACTCTTTCCTTATGCGAATTATAAGCGGAAAATACAAAAGCCGGCGATTTGATATTCCGAAAAATTTCAAAGCTCGCCCGACCACCGATTTTGCCAAAGAAAATATTTTTAACGTTATCGGAAATCTGATTGACTTGGAAGAAACAAGTGCATTGGATTTATTCGCCGGAACCGGCAGCATCGGTTTTGAACTGATCTCAAGAGGCTGTAAAGAAGTCGTTTGCGTAGAAAAAGATCCTGTCCACCATGCTTTTATCAAAAAAGTAAAAGACGAACTGAAAGCCGATCCACTACTAACCGTCAGAACCGACGCCTTGAAATACATCGTATCTGTTCATCGGACATTCGACTTTATCTTTGCCGATCCGCCTTATACTTTAAAGGAATTGCCGCAAATTCCGGAAAGCATCTTATCGCATCATTTGTTAAACCCGAACGGGATTTTCGTGATGGAGCATCCGAAAGAACACGATTTTTCGCATTTACCCGGTTTTTTGCAACGTCGGGTTTACGGAGCGGTTAATTTCAGTATTTTTAAGCAATAATGACTGAGAGTAGATAATCATAATTCGTCATTATAAACTCGAAAGGATATGATTATAAAGCGATTTACAAAAACGGATTTACTATTTTTAACTTTCCTTCTATAAGTTGATTGTGCTGCATATCTTCGGAATATAATAATGAACAGCCACTTTCGATAGCGGCTGCTATTATTAAGCTATCATAAAAAGAATAACCGTATTTTTGGGTAATGTCGCAAGCATATATAACCGTTTGTTGCGTATTGACATGTATTTCATTAACAACAGATGCACATTCTAAAAGCGTGTTTTTTACATCAACAAAATTTTTCCCAAATTTTCTATGCAGAATATTAGCTATTTCTTGCAACACTTGAATACTTATTACCGAATATGATTGAGAAATAATCGTTTCGGAAATATTCTGTTTGTTCTTTTCTGTAACAGAATATGCATATATAATGATATTGCTGTCAATAAAAGATTTAATGTTTTGCATTCGCTTCTTCTCTGTCGAATTTAAAATTACGAGTGTCTAATGATACTGCATTGAATTTTACTCTTTTCGCTTCGGGCACAGCATAATTGACAGCAATTTCATTTTCCTGCATTATTGTTATTTCCAATCGCTTGCCAACATATTCGTCGGGTAAAATAAAAAGAAAGCGATTACTCTCCGGAACACAAATTGTTCTTATCATAAATGTTATTTTCTATGATTTATAAGTTTATATTACAAAGTTAAGTATTTTAATTCATAAATCATATAATCTGACTATTTAAAAAATCTCGGCAGATTCGATAACCTTATTTCAATCCCGCAAGCGTTTTTTTCACCCTGTGCATGGCTTCAATCAATTGATCGTCGGAAGCGGCATAAGAAAAACGAACGCACTCGGGTGCGCCGAATGCCAAACCGCCTACCGAAGCTACATGACCTTCTTCCAAGAGATACATAGCCAAGTCGGCCGAATGTTCAATTTTCTTCCCTTTGAACGATTTTCCGATGTAAGCGCTACAGTCGGGAAACAAATAAAAAGCGCCGCTCGGACGATTTACTATCAGTCCGGGTATATCTTCGGCTAATTCCATCATCAAGTCGCGCCGGCGTTGAAAAGCCTCACGCATTGCTGCCACGCAATCCTGCGATCCGAGGTAAGCGGCTTCGGCTGCCTTTTGTGCAATGCTGCTGGGAGCGGAAGTATATTGCCCTTGCAACTTATTGCAAGCCGATGCAATCCACAGCGGAGCGGCAATCCAGCCCAAACGCCAACCGGTCATCGCGTAAGCTTTGGAGACGCCGTTCACAATCACGACCCGATCGCGAACAGATGCAAATTGAGCGATGCTTTCGTGTTTACCGATATAATTGATATGTTCGTATATTTCATCGGAAATAATCGTGATATTCGGATAAGCGGCGAGAACATCCGCTAAACCTTTCAATTCTTCCCGAGAATAAACGCTTCCCGTCGGATTGGAAGGCGAACAAAGGATAAGCGCTTTGGTCTTCGGAGTAATGGCAGCTTTCAATTGTGCGGGCGTAATCTTGAAATCTTGGTCAATTCCGGCGGTAATAATCACATTGGTTCCGGCGGCTAATTTGACCATTTCCACATAGCTTACCCAATAAGGAGCGGGAACAATCACTTCGTCGCCCGGTCCGACAATGGAGAGAAGTACATTACAAACCGATTGTTTGGCGCCGTTGGAGCAGACAATTTGTCCCGCAGTATAATCCAATTTATTTTCCCGTTTTAACTTATCAACAATTGCATTTCGTAGCGAAAGGTATCCCGAAACCGGAGGATAAAAAGAAAAATTGGCGTCAATCGCTTTGCGAGCCGCTTCCTTAATAAAGTCCGGAGTGAAAAAATCGGGTTCGCCTACACTTAAATTGATTACATCAATTCCTTGCGCTTTTAATTCATCGCTTTTCTGCGACATCGCCAAGGTTTCCG